>ERZ724522.226-NODE-226-length-38000-cov-5.692871_pt1 | contig 38000 bp, 50 predicted proteins | sample MGYA00376055_ERZ724522 | MGnify/ENA primary metagenome ERZ724522 (study PRJEB28724, sample SAMN07190884) | wastewater metagenome | isolation source: effluent of sewage treatment plant in Hong Hong | place: Hong Kong | collected 2016-03-17 ...
GTCGCCGACTGATCTATCTACCAACGAAATCCAAGGTTTAGCGGCTCAACTGCATGTCTTGCAGCGGTAACGGCATCCGCACCAGGACGTTTCCCCGCCGCAACGCTGGCAGTAGATCATCGTGTCGGGGACGGACAGCTTGCCGCAGTCGGGGTGGTGTTCAACTTCTGAACGCGGCTGCGTCACTGAACCTCGACCTCGAGATCGGTTTCGATCCATACCCGCGCACCGCAGGACAGCGGCTTGTCGGACCTGTACACAATTCGCGCTACCACGACGCCGTTGTGGATGATCGCCGCCTCGCGGGCCTCCCGGTTGTCGCGGTAGGTCTTCACCGTGAGCGGCTTGTCTTCACGCCGGCGGATCTTGAACTGGTTGACGTGGATGATGGTCTTCATGCCGCGTCGAGGTCCCGGTTGGCGCAGCGTTCGATCCAGTCCGCGGCACGGTTGGCGAGGTCTTGGTTGTGGAAGTCCATGATCGGGTGTGACACCACGCCGTCGTCGAACAGCACGTCGAGTCCGACAACCCAGCGGCCCCGCTTCTCAGTCACCCAACCGTAGGCGCGGATCGCCTTCATTGCGTCATTTCCTTGAACACCATGTCGATGAGGGCCTGCTGATGTTCGGCGTCGGTGGCCGGGCAGACGGGGCCGTGGCCTTGGGCGAGGTTGAGTGCGGCCAGCTGGTCACCGTGGCCGAGCACCTGGTCGCACGCGGGGCAGACGATCCTCATATCTGCTTCCAAGAATCTCCGGTGATGAACTGCTGTGTGACGCAGTTGTTCCACAGCGCGGCCTGCATGTCGATGAGCGACTGCCGACGTTCTTGAAGTGCCGCCCAATGCGACCGTAATCCATGGGTGGGTTCCATGTCGTGCAGATTGCCGGCGTCGTCGTAGATACCCCAGCCTCGTCCGCTGTTACCGCTTGAGGTGCTGAACCCGAACCCGCTCACCCGGTACCGCACACCCGACACCATGTCGACGTAGGTCGGCTCCGGCTGTGGCTTGCGCTCCGGCAGTGGGGGCACATCGAAGTCGAGGTTCGCCATCCGGTCATTCGTCATCGGCACGTCGCCTGTTCAACTCGTCGCGGACCTCCTGGGGGGTGAACGATCCGCTGGTCATCTTCCACCGTGGGTTGATCGGGGTGTTGCCGTCGTTGATGCGGGAGCCGAACTCCATCGTGTAGCTGTGGTACTTCCAGCACAGGTCGCACCACCACACGTCGGGCACTGAGGAGGCGGAGGAGTCGGGATCGGCGGCCTCCTCGTCAAGAGCCAGCTGCACCGCGTCATGCTCGAACGGCGGCGGGATATGGGCCGAGCCGCAGGCGAAACGAAGGACGGCCGCCAGTGAAGCGACAGCCTTCATTTCCAGCCAATGAAGCAGACGCCTAATCTTCCTCGCCCTTCTTGTCCATCGGGTCGGTCGCGTCCTCCGTCATGTCCATCGAGTCCGACGCGCAGCCGTCGCCGCAGTCGGTGCATGCACCGTTGCCGACGGGGTGCATGGTGCTACAGAACGGGCACATCATGTCAGCCATTGGTGGAGCCTTTCGCTAGGTGAATCCTGCTATCCCTGACGCAGACGGTGATGTCGACGCCGACGTTCTTGAAGTGCCGCCCAATGCGACCGTAATCCATGATGGGATCGGGCCGTATCTTGACGAGCGACCATCCCATGCCGAACTTCTGCAAGTATTCCCCCGCATGGTCGGCACCCTGATACTCGACAACAATGTCGTCGCCGGTGTTCACGGTCGGCTAACTCCCTCAGCCGTGACGGCGGAACTGCGCGGCCCATACTTCATCCGGTTCCCACTGCTTCGGTTTCGGCGTTCGCCTCATCCGGTTGGCTGCCCGTCCAATGCCGACGATCATGGCGTTGAACGCCTTGTCGACCGCGGTTCCCATTGTCATTCGTCGTCCTCTCCCGGTGCCCAGCATGTTCCGCAGACCGGCGCATCGTTAATCGTAAACGGCGCAGGCTTGGGCCGAGTGAATACCAGCGGCTCGAGTCGGGTCTTCATCTCCTCGCAGGCGGCGAGGTACGCCTGCCACCAGTCGGCGTCATCGCGCATCTTCTGGAAAGCTGTGATCGCTCCGTCTTCGGAGAGGGTCTGGACGAGCGAGTACCAGTAGGCCCAATCCATCGCACCAGCATGGGTGGGTTCCATGTCGTGCAGATTGCCGGCGTCGTCGTAGATACCCCAGCCTCGTCCGCTGGACAGCTGTCGCACGGCCCACTTCACAGTGTGACCTCCAACGGTGGGCCGACGAGCGCACGCATCGCCGACGGGTTACGGGCCGCAGCCTTGTACCGGAGGAACCTTGCCTTGTTGGCGTTGTTGCGGAGATCCCGGCCTTCGACCAGCTGGCCGTCGATGCCGACGGTTTCGACTTCGTGGTTGAACGAGTACACGATTCCGTCAATACGCCGGGTCGGAACCAGACAGGTAGCCGCCAGGGCGAACGCGGTGTCGTCGTAACCCCAGCAGCCGGGTGTGAAGTTCTCGTCGAACCCGCCGAGATACGCCCAGCTGGTCTTGGGCATGACGAAGATGCCGCCCGGTGATCCGCGGTATTCGGAGTTGACGAGCATGTGCCGGAACTCGTCGCCGGGCTGGCTGCCGTCGATGTGCAGGAACGTGGTGAACGGCCAGGTGACCCCATCGTCATAGGACACCGCCTCGCCGATCTGGTCAACTCGGTCGATCACCATGTCGCCGTCGGCCACGATGACGTGGCTGGTGTCGGCTTTGGCGATGGCGCGGTTGCGGGCCTGGGCGCACAGGAACGGCTTGTCCGGGTCGGAGTCGGACCACACCACGGGGAAGCCGAGTTCCCGCCAGTGCTGCACGCAGTAGTCGAACGCCGGTTTGCGTGACGGGGTGGCACGCCACGGGATGCAGACGGTCGCCTCGTGGATCACTTCGCCATCCGTTCGCGTCGCTGAATCTCGCGCTTGATGTACCACTCCGCTTTCTTCAGGTCTTCGAGCGCGTTGCCTTTCTCGTCGGCCCGCCAGATGTACTTGATGGCGTTGCCGAGGTTGAAGCAGAAGTGTTCGGTGACGGTGATCGTCTCGACACCGGACGGGTGCGACGTGTAGTGGGCTGGATGGTTCACCGGATCGGGGACGATGGGACGGTCGGGCACGCCGATCACCGCTGGAACTCCAACCACACGACAGCTGCGAGAAGTGCGACTTGCAGGACCAGGCTCACGGCCAGCCAGCCCGCCGGCGGTAGGATGGGTGTAGCTGAGCGGGAGGCGTCAAACCGGGTTTTACTCATTTTCCCCGGCAAGCGAATCCATGACCCGAGAGACCGGCGAGATTGCGGCTGCGCCTCCTGCTCGCTCACAACCATCAGCCGCGGAATGTCTCCCCCGGTGATCATGCCGCCGAGTCCGGCGGTTCGGGCAGCGGCGGTGGGCACGCCGAATGCCGCACATACGTCTTGGCCTTCCGGCCGTTACCCACATAGTCGACGGTGAGATGCTGCGGGTCGTCGAGGACGCCTTCGCCGCAGGCGGGGCAGCGGGTGCTGGCGGTGATGGTGATGTTCTTGCCGTACTTGCCGGGAAGGACGATCGGTTCAGCCACGGTGACTCCTAGATCGGTGGTTGGTGGTCGGGGCATTCGGCGATCACGGTGTCGTTGACGAACCACACCAGCCAGCCGTCGGGCATGTCGACCTTTGGGTCGTTGCCGGGCCCGGGTCGCAGCATCACGACGCGGGACTTGCCGCACTCGCAGACGAGCTGCGCCGTGGACGGCACGCGGGGTAGAGCTTGGTCAGCCATTGAGGACACTCCTTGCCGGTGGATCTTGAAGATAGCGCGCCGCCCGCAGGAGCGCCTCCGTCCCGAGGCGACCGATCATCTGATTGCACGGGCCGCAGAGCAGGCCCCGTACTTCTCCGGTGGTGTGGTCGTGGTCGACGGCGAGGCGTTTGGTGACACCGCGGGCGACGCGGCATATGGCGCAGCGTTCATCCTGCGCGGCGTAGAGCTTCCAGTAGTCGTCGCCGGTGATGCCGTAGGTGCGTTGGGTTCGGGTGGCGTGGGTCTGCATCTTGGCTCGTTTCTTGGCGGCGCGGGTGTGGGTGGCGCAGCGCGGTTTGCGGATTCCGCTGACGATGGGCCGGGGGGTGGTGATGCCTTCGGCGGTGCAGTCGACGCATTGGGTCATGTGAGCCAGCCCCAGGCGCACCAGACCACGGCGAAAATGATGAGGAGCGCGATGGCGTCGGTCATGGTGGTCATCCCTGACAGGTTGGGCTTGTCATGCACAGATGCTACTCCCGCGTCAGGGCCGACAGGATGCGACACGCTTGATGTTCAAAAGTTGAACACTCCGCTAGACATCAGCGAAGCTAACGGGTGTGGACATTTGTGGACAAAATGTCCACGCCTCTACCCCCGGCCGTCTGTGTGGTATTACATGAAAGAATAAATATATATATATTCTAACTACACCAGGTCAGAGCGTTTCTGAGAAAACGCTGAGTCTTAAGGTTTACTCAGAAAAGCGTGGACATCCGCGGAAAAGCGTGGACATGTCCACAAAATGTCCACACCCTGTAGCAAACTCCGCGGATACACGCGGATACGCGGCGATCCACGCCGATACGTTCAGGAAACCCGCCGATTCCGGCGCCAACGGAACAGCGCCGTAACCCGAACGGCCGCTCAGATGATGACCGGAAGCGGAGCCTGCTGCAGACCCCAGCGGTACAGCGCAGCCGAGCACGCCACTGCCGGCGACACGTCCGCCGAGTAGCCGCGACGGTCGAACACTTCCGCCTCGCCGGTCATCCAGAAGCGGGTCTTCGCCATCATCATCGCGGTGTCCAATTCGTCCTGGCCGATGTGCGCCACAGACCCCGCCTTGATCGCCTCCTGCAGCGTCGCGTAGGCCGCCGCCATGTCGGAGGTTCCGAGCTTCGTGTAGTCGATCCCGGCCTTCACCAGATCGCCCTCAAGGGCCCGCGCCGCGCCGCCGGTGATCGACACGTCCACAATGTCGCGCTCCTCCAGGAGCTTGCGCACCCGGCCGAGAACCGTGTTGGTGCCCCGCAGTGGCAGCGCCATGATCAACGTCTTCTCGTCGTCCAGCTCCCCCGCCACACCGATGGTCGAGTACCGCCGATCCGGCGACACGTCGATCACCAGAGCCGCCGACCGCGGCGGGCTGGCGTTCGGGATCTTCAGCGCCATCCACCGCTCAAGGTCGAACACCGACGCCTCGTCCGCGTCCCACAACCCGAGGGCTTCACGCCGGAACCCGCCGTCGTCGAGTCTGCGGCGCAACCGCTGGATCGACATGAGCGGCGTTCTGTGTGGAACAGACGGGTTGGCTTTCGCCCACTGCACCGGGTCGTCGATGTCGCCGCCGTCTTCGGCGCCGAACTCGATCCACACCATGTCGACCGCTTCACCGGCCTTCGCCTCCTGGCGCATGCGCGAGAAGTTCTCCGAGTTGTCGCCCGGCTTCGGCGGCGTCCCGGCGTACACATGCAGACCCAGCCGCGACGTGTTCATGGTGGCGAGCATGTCCTGCATGGCGCGCTGCGACAGGATTTGCGCCTCGTCGGAGATCAGCACGTCGACACCGGCGATACCGCGGCCGAACCCGCGCTCACGCGCGCCGAACAGGATGCGCGATCCGTTGGTGAACCGGACCTCCTCGTCACCGGAGCCGGTGTACACCCGCTTCACGAACGGGGCGATGGTGTCCCGCTTCGCGTACCCCTGGACCGCCATGAACGTCTCGGAGTTGGTCTTCACATGGTGGCTCGTCCAGATCACCAGCAGGCCGGGGAACTCGACGCACATCGTGAACACCAGACCGACGAGCGTGTGGGTCTTGCCGGTCTGCCGGCAGATGGAGATACCGGCCCCGCCGATGGTGTGGGCGAGTGCCTTGTCGTCGCGGTGGGCGAGGCACAGACTGGCGATGCCGTCCTGCCAGCCGTCGAACGTGATGCCGAGCCGGTCGGTGCAGGTGCTGCGAATGCCGGGCCAGAACGATCCGGTGATCCCTTCGGGCATCACCAGGAGCTTGGCGACCTCGCTGAGCTTGCGGGACTTCGGGTCGTCAGAGGTCGTCGGGGGACCAGGTTGACTGTCGGCCTTCGCGCTGGCCCGTCGAGCCACTGCCACCACCACCCTTCGCTGACTCGATGGCCTCGAGTTCCTCAATTTCGTTCACCACGTCCTGCAGCCGCCGGGTGAGTGGGGACAGGTCGCGCGCGGGCGCGGTGTCGATCTCGGCGGCGAGCCGGTTGCGGAGTGCGATGAGCAGCTTGAGCTTGTCGCCCGACATGGCCGCGGATTCGACGGCGTTCTCGGTGTTGTCGCTCATGTGAAGAACTCCAATGCTGAAGGTTTGTTGGGGTGTTCAGACTTTGAACGCTCACGGACTTCGGCCAGCGGCCGGGAGCCGCGTTTCATGTTGCACGACCGGCAGCTGCCACGCAGGTTGACGCGCACAAACTTGAGGTCGGGCCGGTACTTCACCGGGTTGATGTGGTCGGCGGTGGTCGACTTCAATGTGCAGCCGGGTAGCCGCAACTGGCAGAACGGCTCCTCCCTCACAACCTGGTCGCGGAGCCGAACCCAGCGACGGTTGTTGAGTTGCCCACCGCTACGTTTGTTTCGCATCCCGATAAACATTATCGGCGCGGCGTTAAATGTGCGAACGACGTGGGTCTTACCATGTTTGTGTGGTCAACCTTGAGCATTGGGGCCGGACCCCGATACCGGAGTGGTATCGGGACGCCGAGTGCGCCTGGCATCTGACTCTGCCGTGGGTTGACGAGAAGACTCCATCGCCTGAGCAACAGCAAACGATGGCTGAGGTCTGTGCCTCATGCCCGGTTCTGGCGAAGTGCCGGGACCACGCCGCCCGGTCACGAGACATTGCCGGCGGGTTCTACGCTGGAGTCTGGATACCGTGGAAAGCTGCTAACCGTGCAGGTCAGCTGGGTCATCGGCGTGCGCGACGCGCCCTAAAACGCAAATTGACGGAAATCCCCGATATTCGCTGAGAGTTGTCGTAGAGTGTGCTGAGCGTCACAATGTCAGACCCCAACGATACGGTGCAAAACATGAGTTCAGTTAACCTCGATGCCCTTCGGGCGCAGGTGGAGATCCTCCGGCATTGCAAGCAGCGGGAAGCCGAGCTGAAAGAGCTCAAGGCACAGGCCCGCGAGGTCATCGAAGAAGCGTTGGCCGAGGCCGGTGCCGACGAGGGCACCATCGACGGCCGACCGGCGATCAGTTGGCGGCACTACAAGCGCAAGGCGCTGAACCAGAAGTTGCTCAAGCAGCTGCACCCCGACGTGTACGCCGAGTGTGAGGACACCACCGAGTACAGCCGGTTTGAGATTCTCGATGACTGACGCCGCCGACTTCTTCAACGAGCCGAACGAGCACGCCGCGCTCGACGACCCGATCCGCACCGCGCTGCGCGACATGATCCTCGCCCGCAACGACGCCACCCCCCGACACCAGCAGGTCGAGCTGGGGCCGTCGGAGGTCGCGCACCCGTGCATGAGGAAGATGGCCTACGGCATCACGCAGGTGCCGCCGTCCAACCCGCCGTTCGATCCGCTGCCGTCGATCATCGGCACCGCCACCCACAAGTGGCTGGAGTCCGCGGCCGAGCACGCCAACCAGGTGTTGGGATACGAGCGGTGGATCACCGAGCGCAAGGTCGAAGTCACGCCCGGCCTCACCGGCTCCTGCGACCTGTACGACTGCGACACCCAGACGGTCATCGACTGGAAGATCCCCGGCCAGCTGCGCTTCACCAAGTACAAGAAAGACCCCGGGCCCGTCTACAAGACGCAGGTGCAGATGTACGGGCTGGGATTCGTCCGCGCCGGGTTCCCCGTCAACACGGTCGCCATCGCGTTCGTGCCCCGCGGCAAGACACTGCGGTCCATGCATGTCTGGTCCGCGCCCTACGATGAGGCTGTCGCCAAGCAGGCAGTCGCCCGACGTGAAGCAACCATCGCCATGCTCAGCGACTTCGACGCCGAGAACAACCCCGACCGATACCAGTGGTTCCCGGTTGAACCATGGGATTGCGAGTTTTGCGCGTGGTGGTCACCAAATCCTCGCAGCGGCCTGCAGTGCAACGGAAAGAGCGAACAGTGAGGGGCACGGTCGCCGAGCGGTTCTGGGCCAAAGTTGATACGTCGGCCGGTCCTGACGGATGCTGGCCCTGGACGGCGTTCACACACCCCATCAATGGCTACGGGTTCTTCAGGGTTTCCAGTGACCGGAGCATGGTTCACGCTCACCGAGTCGCCTACGAGTTAGCGACCGGCGAGCAGCTGGGCAAGCTGCACATCGACCACCGGTGTCGAAACCGGAAGTGCGTCAATCCTCGCCATCTGCGCCCTGTCACCCACAAGCAGAATCACGAGAATCGCGGTGTCAGGTCAGGATCAAAGAGCGGCATCCGTGGAGTCAGCTGGGATGGCCGTTGCTGGATGGCGCGTGTGACCCACAATGGTCAGTCGTTCTATGTGGGTAAGTTCGCCTCGAAAGAGGCAGCGGGCGAAGCTGCCCGCCTCAAGCGTCTGGAGCTGTTCACACACTCCGACGGTAAATAACCGCAACACCAACAAAGGAAAGATCACATGTCCAACGATTCAATCAGCGGTTTCTTCTCCGGCGGCGGCAAGGGCATCACCTGGCCGTCCGATCCTCCGAAGACTGTCAGCGGTGTCATCACCGTCGTTCACCCGCCCGAGGAAGTCCTCGACCCGAAGGACGGTCGCCCGACCGGCCGCAAGCAGATCCGCATTGGTCTGCAGACCGACGAGCGTGACCCGGCCGATCCCGACGACGACGGTGCCCGCACCCTGTACGTCAAGTCGTACCTGCGCGGTGCTATCGGCGATGCGCTGCGTAAGGCCGGCGAGCGCAACGGACCCCAGGTCGGCGCGAAGCTGACTGTCACGTTCGTTCGCACGGAAGCTCCTGACAGGCCGGGTCTTTCCCCGTCGAAGCACTTCGAGTGCGTCTACGAGAAGGGCGCAGCCGGTGGTGGCACCGACTACTACGCGGTCGGTGGTGCACCGGCGTCGGCTGCCGAGCCGATCAAGCCTGCCGGTATCTCCGACTCCGCGTGGGCCGGGATGGATCACGCCACCAGGGTCAAGGTCGCCGACTCGATGGCACCGTTCTGATGCCTTGGTATGTCTATGTCGCGCTGGGAGTTCTGGTAGTAGGCCTGTGGCTCGGACCCTACTGACATAACCCGTTCAAAAGTTGAACACTCTAGACAGGAGGGCAGATGCCACGCCGGGAGGTCACCTTTCACAGCGGCCTCCCGCGTGGCACCTGTGCCACCTTCAACCATGAGGGCGAACTGTGGATCGCTCACCCGGCCAAGAAGTACACGCGGATACTGACGTGCCTCGACCGGGTGATCGGTGTTCAGGACCGACTCATCAAAGACATGACGACATGGATCAACAATCATCCGAGTGATGCGCCGCTACTGGTTATGCTTGCCGAAGCGGTTGGCCGGGCGCGTCGCTTTCGAGACGAGGTAGCTCAAGAAAAATGCGAAGCAGCAACAATGTAGTGGGCGCATGACGTCTGTTATTGGGGACGACAACACGGCTGACGTGGTGGGGTATGGGAAAGCAGCCGACACGTATTGGGAGTTCGGCTGGCGCGGAGTTCTGCCGCTCAAGCGTGGGGCGAAGTGGCCCCCGCCGAACGGATTCACCGGCTACAGCGGCGCCGAGCCGTCCTACCCCGACATTCTGCAGTGGCGTGAGCTTTACCCTGACGGCAACCTCTGCCTGCGGTTACCTGACGGGATTGTCGGCATCGACGTGGACGCCTACGGAGCCAAGACCGGCGGTGTCGCGCTGGCCGAGGCGCAGCGCCGGTGGGGTCCGCTGCCAGATGGGCCTATCTCGTCGAGCCGCGAAGACGACCTGACCTCCGGCATCCGGCTGTTCCGCGTGCCACCCGGCACGCTGCTCAATTCGGTCATCACGTTCCCCGACCTGTCGGTCGGCGACATCGAGGTCATCCAGCGGCATCACCGCTACGCCGTGTGCTGGCCGTCGATCCATCCGGAGGGCCGCGCCTACTGGTGGCGCAACAGTTCCGGTCAGATCATCGGCATCCCCAACCCCGACGAGCTACCCGATCTGCCGGTCGCGTGGATCGAGGCTCTGAAACTCACACCCAAGAGCTTCGACGTGAACGCGCCCAGCTTCGACGTTCGTAAGGCGCTGACCACCGGCGAGCAGTCGATGCAGGTGTCGATGCGGATGGCCGAGGCGATCAAGGAATTGAACCTGCCCGGCATGTCCCGGCATGACACCGCGCTGCGGCATGTGATGGCGCTGCTGCGGATGGGCGCGGAAGGCCAGGCCGGTGTCGAGTCGGCGTTGCAGGTTCTTCGTGAGGTCTTCGTTTCGGTGACGGCCGTCGACGGGTCGCGGACCCGCGACTATGCCATCGGTGAGTTCAACCGGATGGTCACGAACAACAACGTGGCGCGCGAGTTGTCGCAGCCGGGGATCACGGACTGGTTCTCGAAAGTGTTGGGGAGCAGCCCCGACGTTCCAAATGCCAACGCGGATCGGGCGGATAACGCCGGGGCTGAGGCTCCCCCAACGGAACCCGAGGATGAGCCTAGCAATCCTGAGCCGTCACTGTCGCCGTTGGAGGTCGCCGAGGAGGGCTTCTGGGAAGCGCGCGAATCCTTGAACATCATCTACTCGGCGGCCCTGTCGAGGATGGTGTCGCCGTGGGCGACGCTGGCCTGGTGCGCCGCCATCGGCCTGCATTTCGTTCCGCCGGATTGGACACTCCCGGCGTTGGTGGGCGGGCCGGGCAGCTTGAACTGGTTCGCCGCCGTGGTCGATACGTCGGGTGCGGGTAAGACAGCCGCCGGCAGGGTCGCCAAGGAGTTGATCGGCAGGCAGGTCTTTGAGCGCAACCTGGGCAGTGGCGAAGGTTTGATTCAGGCGTATGAGTCGCCGGGTGAGGAGCCTCGCCGGGACGCCGTGTTGTTCACCGTCGACGAGGTGGACACGATGAAGGCCATGTCTTCGCGCAGCGGGCAGACAACATCAGCGGTGCTGCGGACCGCTTTCTCCGGCGGCACGTTGGGCTTCTCGTATGTCAGTAGCAAGCTGGCGCCGCTGGCCGAGAACAGCTACCGGATGACGATGGTGGTGAACGTGCAGCCGACGCTGGCCGGTCCGCTGATCGACGCGGCGCAGGGTGGTATGCCGCAACGCCTCATGTGGTTCCCGGCGCAGGACCCGCGCATTAGGGCTAGCCTGCAGAACGACTGGATTCCGTCGCTGCCGCTGCCTCGGTTTGAGTCCTACCCACGGACCATCGACATACCGGACGAGGCCCGCCAGTTCATCCTGGCCGGGGTCGAGGCCGCAGGCCGCGGCGCGGTGACCGAGCTGGACACCCACGCCAACTTCTGCCGGGAGAAGCTGGCGTTCGCGCTGGCCGTGCTGGACGGGCGCACCGAAATGAACGTCGAGGATTGGGAGCTGTCGGGTGTGGTGCAGCGGGTGTCGACTATGACCCGCGACAACACGGTGGCGGCAATGGAGGAGGGCGCTCGCAACGAGGCGATCGACCGGGGCCAGCTGCGCGGCGTGGAGATGGCGTCCGCGGAGTGGGGCCAGCAGTATGAGCGGACTCGCCGGTCGGAGCGGGTGATGGCGTTCATTCTTCGCAAGCTGGACGACGGTGGACCGGACGGGATGACGCGGCGTGACATTGCCGTGAAGATGGCGAGCCGGGATCGGGCGTTGCTGGACAGCGCGCTTACCGCCGCGGTGACCAACGGCGTTGTAGCGTTCGATGGCACCCGCTACACCAGGAGGACGACGGTATGAAGTGCTGGCGCTGCGACCACACCCTTGAGGATCACCTGACGTTGACCGGCGAGTGTGGTTACGTCCTGGAACGCGACGGCGAGTGCGAGCCGTGCGACTGCGCTCACGTCCTGGCGGCTGTGTCTTAGCAAAAGGTTGTCGGCAATGAGTGACTGCGACCGCTACAGCCGTGACGCGCTGGAAACTCTGCGACTGGGCCAGTGGTGCAAGGACCACGGCGATCTCCGGTTTTTCTGCGACCACAAGCACGACCGCCAGTGCGAACGGTGCCGAAAGGTTAAAGCCGCTGAGGAGTTCCCACCATTGCGGCCAGATGGGTCACAGCGACCGTTCTGCTCGCCATGCACCGCCTATGTCCTGTGGGCCACAAGCTGACGTAACGGAGGTTTATCGGCAGTGAGTGAGTGCAAGCGGTGCGGCCACGATGACCACACCGGAAAGGTGTGTAAGTGCCTCTGCCGGTGGCCTTGGCCCCAGATCGAACCGTCCGAGCGAAAGGTTATCGGCACATGAGTGACTTGACTGACCGTATCGCCGCCGTGTTGCGGGAACACGTCCTCGGGTACAACGGCGAATTTATGTGCGTCGGGGCGGGATGCGACTGGACCGGCCACGACCTCGACCACCCCGATCACGTGGCCGCTGTAGTGGTGGACGAACTGGGCCTCCTCAGCAAGGAACATTCGACAGTCGGGTGGCAGGGGGATCGCCCCATCGGACTGGTCCGCTACGTCACCGATTGGGAGCCGACATAAGACGAACCAGTCGGATCGCATGACATGAACCAGACAAAACGCACGTCAGTGATGGTTACAACCCGCAGCCTTATCGGCATACAGGAGGGAACACATGGATGAGAGCCCGCGCCAGCTTCTGCGGGACGCCTGCGAAGCGGTAGCCGACTGGATCAACGGCGCGCCATGCCCCGACCCGGCCTACTTCCGGTCTGTGATCAACCGACTTGACGCGCTCGCCGAATCGACGTCAGCGGCGGCGATTGCGTTCCGCTACTGCGAGCGGCACGACCTAGAGATTCACTTCCGCAGGCCGACATAAGTGCCGGTTTATCGGCCGCCGAACCCCTTGAGCATGTCACTGATCACCGGAATGTGAATCGGGATCTGCGAGTCGTTGATCGCTGAGCGGATCGTTTCGCTCAGGTCGAAGATGTCCGACACAACCGGGATATCGGGGTCGGCCTGCAGGATGTGGCCGAACTCCTTCACGAACTGATCGGCGATCGCCTTGCCGGCGGCCGCGGCGACGAGCGGGATGATGGTGGACAGCTGCTCGACGATGGCGGGCATGTTCTCGTCGAGTTTCTTCTGCGCCCACGGCCAGATTGAGTCCCACAACTTCTCGGCCAGCCCGGTGACGTCAACGTGACCCGCGATGGCCTTGCCCAATGATTCAATGAATCCGCTCATGGCGTTATTCTATGTGCTATGGGATTCTGGACGCGCGTCTTCGGCACATCGGGTGTAACGCCGAACGCTGGCGGCGACCCGAACATCAATCCCGGCGATCCTGACGGGGTGGATATCAGCGACTTCGACAACCTGCCCGAGGCCCGCGCGCTGCCGTGGTTGCAGCCGAGCTCCTGGTCCGGCTGGCCGTCCGACTGGAACACTCCCGCGTTCAATGCCACCCAGCGGGAGATGAACAAGCTCATCGACGTGGCGTGGGCGTGCGCCGACCTGAACACCAACGTCCTGGCGACGATGCCGGTGTACCGCATCCGCAACGGTGCGATCATCGGCCCAACCACCTGGATGGTCAACCCCGACCCGACGATCTATTCGTCGTGGCAGGAGTTCTCCAAGCAGATGTTCTGGGACTACCAGGTGGCCGGTGAGTGCTTCCTCCTGTCGATGGCGAGGGACAGTTCCGGCTACCCGTCTCGGTTTAGGGTGATCCCGCCGTGGATGGTGAACGTCGAAATGGTGGGGGGTATCCGCGAGTACCGCATCGGCAAGCTCGACGTTACCGACGACATTCTGCACGTTCGGTACAAGTCGACCGTCGACAACCCTCGAGGCATGGGACCGCTCGACGCTTCCGGTGCTCGCATGGTGTCGATCGGTCTGCTGCAGCGGTACGCCAACAACCTCGCCGAGACGGGCGGCACCCCGATGTACTGGCTGTCGACCGACCGGAAGATCAGCCCGTCCGAGGGGCGCGACATGCTGGAAACGTGGATCGAATCTCGGGCCAAGTACCCCGGCCAGCCGGCCATCGTCGGTTCCGGTGCGACGCTGAACCAGGCGCATTCCATCAACGCCAAGGACATGGCGCTGATGGAGTTGAGCCAGTTCAACGAGTCGCGGATCGCCGTGTTGATGGGTGTGCCGCCGTTCCTGGTGGGCTTGGCCGGTGCCACCGGGTCGCTGACCTACTCCAACATCTCCGACCTGTTCGACTTCCATGACCGTTCTTCGCTGCGGCCGAAGGCCCGAGCCGTGATGGAAGCCATGTCGCAGTGGGTGCTGCCCCGCGGCCAGGAGATCGAGTTGAACCGCGACGACTACACCCGCCTATCTTTGGATAAGCGCGCCAACGCCTACAAGACGATGGTCGAAATCGGTGTGCTGGACGCTAACGATATCCGGGGCATGGAGCGGTACCTGGGGCAGAACTCGGCTCAGGCGCTCACCGGTGCCGACACCATTGACGATCCGGTTGACCCGAATCCCCCGGTACCACCCCCGGCTCCATCCAGTAACTCCGGCGGCCCGTCGTCGCGCATCCTGTGAAGATCGGTGTAGCGATTTCGACACGGAATCGCAGGGCGGTGTTCAACAGGTCGCTCAAGATGTGGCAGCGGATGCTGCCCGAGGACGCGACCCTGGTGGTGGTGGACGACGCCAGCGACGACCCGGTTCCCGACATTGACGGGGCGATCGTCATACGTCACCCGAACCGGCTGGGCGTGGCGATGACGAAGAACGACTGCATCGCCGCGCTCATCGACGACGGCTGCGATCACCTGTTTCTGGTGGACGACGACATCTACCCGGTGCGCGACTACTGGTGGAGGCTGTACGTCGACTCCCCCGAGCCACACCTGTCCTACCAGGGCGGACACCGCAAGGAAGTTCAGGTGGACGAAGACCACTACGCGGTGGACTTCCCCAGGGGTTACATGCTGTACGCCACCCGCGAGGTCATCGACACGGTGGGTGGCATGGACCCGATGTTCGGCATGTACGGCGGCGAGCATGTCGAGTGGCAGACCCGCATCTATGAGTGCGGCCTGACCGGCTGGAAGTACGCCGACGCGATCGGCGCAAACGAGGTTTGGTCGATCACCCACAGCGGCAGCACGATCGGCAACAACGAACGCCGGCGGATGCTGAAAGCCAACGACCTCACCTGGCAGAAGCACCGCCAGCGGTACGTCTCGTTCCGGCAGGGCAACGACTACCAGGAGTGGATTCAGGAACCGGTGGTTGAGGATGTCGGGACATGGCCCCTACTGAGACATGTTCTGGATCTCGGCCCGCAGGGGACTGCTCTCGAGTTCGGCGTCTACCAGGGTGACACCGCGCGGATCATCGCTGAGCGGATGCCGCTCGTTGGGTTCGACAGCGGCCAAGGTCTGCCGGAGCATTGGCGCCCCGGCTACGACGCCGGCACGTTCGCGTGCAGCCTCCCGAAGATCGACAACGCCCGCATGGTGGAGGGCTGGTTCTCCGACACACTGCCTAGCTTCGACTTCGCGGCGCTGGGTTACATCGGCCTGGTCAACATCGACTGCGACCTGTACTCGTCCACGAAGACCGTGCTGGAACATATCGGGCCACACCTGATGCCGGGATGCTTCATTCACTTCGATGAGATGTTCGGCTACCCCGGCTATCAGGATCATGAAATGCTGGCCTGGCGTGAGTATGCGGACGCGAACAAGATCGGTTGGACCGTTGTGGGCTTCGGCCCGGTGGAACAGTGGGCGATAAGGATTACCTGATGAAAGTGATCATGTTCGCGTTTTGGGGTCGCCGTCCCAACGTCGAGCTGCAGCTGCCGTTCATCACCCGAATGCTCGACGAGCATCCCGAGGTCGAGTTTCACGGATGGAACCTCGCCAATACGAACGAGGACGCCACCTGGTTGAAACACTTGAAGGTGCATGAACGCTTCCATGTCCGCAACGACTTTGCAGGCCCCCGCGCTTACACCCGCATGAGTCAGGTTTGGAAGTTCTACGCCGACGAGGAATACCGGGACACCTTATTCGTGAAGTTCGATGACGATGTGGTGTTCATCGAGGTTGAACGGTTCGGCGCCTTTCTGGCGGCGATCCCCGAGAATGAGCACACCATTCTCAGCGCCAAGACAATCAACAACGGGGCCTGCACCGCGTTGGAACCAGGGTTGTGGAGAGGGTTCTCGCAACTACGAATCCCGCTGCTCGACGTTCACATGAGCAACGAATACGCGGTCATGAGTCACGAGTTCATGTTCAAGAACTGGCGGTCCCTGATGAGGCAGCCCCTCGAAATCATCCCCACCCAGGATTGGTTGTCGATCAACTTCATCGGCATGGATTGGGGTGCGCTGCACTTCGTCGCCAACCGCATCGGGCAGCGTTCGCCGGAACATATAGCCGGACGGTACTGGGCCCCATCGCAGCGGATCGGCGATGAGGGTGCGTGTAACCTGATCGACCGCGCCATCCTGGAAGGCTTTCTCGTCGCGCATCTGACGTTCGGTCCGCAGAAGATCGACGACAACCAGGCCGCAGTTCTGCGCCGCGAGTACGAGAAGATCAACGACGAGTACCTGAGTGTTCAGAAATTGAACACCCCATGATCCATGTCGGAGTGGTCGGCCACTACGACCGCCAGCATCAAGTCGATGAGCTGGGCGCCCAGGTTTGCGCTGACTTCGTGTGCCTCGACGACGGATCACTGGGCTGTCGGGCCAACCACGTCAATGCCTGGAACTGGCACGCAGCCTGGCCGGCAGAATGGGCTGTCGTGTTGGAGGACGACGCGATCCCCGTCGACGGATTTCGTGACCAACTCGCCACCGCGCTGTCGGTGGCCCCGGCCCCGATCGTGTCGCTGTACCTCGGTTACGGATACATCTACGACCGCGACGTGAAGCATCATCTCGACCAGGCCGAGATCATCGACGCGAATTGGATTGTGACCGGCCGCGTGTTGCATGCCGTCGGTTTGGCGATCCGCGGTGAGCTGGTCGAATCGTTGTTGGCGGCACTTCCGCGCGACAAGACTCAGGCCATCGACAGGTCGGTGTCGCTGTGGGCGAGACGTGCAGGTCATGAGGTTGCGTACACGATTCCGTCGCTGGTCGATCACCGTGACGACACGAGTTTGGTTTTGCCACACCGCAAGCGTTCACCCCGCAAGGCATGGAAAGTTGGGGGGCGTAATCGTTGGAATCCAACTTCGATCGCCATGGTATAGGCCATTGCTGCGGTAATCTGTGGAGCAGTTCTCGAGGGAGAAGATATGACTGACGTGAAGCAGGCCCCAGAAGGCGACGCCGCCGACGGCAGCAAGGGCCCGGACATGGCTCCGACTATGGTCGAAACCCGGTCTTCGCACATCAACAACGTCGACTTCGGCGAGCGCATCATCAGCGTCATCACTGTTCCCTACGAGCAGCCGACGCAGATCATGTACCGCCAAGAAGTGTGGAACGAACTGTTCTCCCGGTCGGCGTTCTCCGGCATCGAAACCCGGTCGAACCGTATCCCCGCGAATCGTGAACACAACCCTGAGCATCTCGTCGGCCGGGTTGTGGCGGTGGACCCGAACCATCCAGAAGGTCTGCTCACCGACATCAAGATCAGCCGCACTGTCCGCGGCGACGAGACTCTGGAACTGGCGCGCGACGACGTGCTTTCGGCCAGCGCCGGGTTCATGATCAAGGATCAGCGGCGCGATCAGGAACTCAACCGCCATACTCGCACCCGCCGGATTCACCGCGCTTTCTTGGAGCATGTCGCGTTCGTTGGTGTTCCCGCCTATCCGGGCGCGAAGGTGCTGGCTGTGCGCAGCGACGGCACTCTGATGACCGAGGCTGAGTTGCCTCCGCTGTCTCCGACGCCGCTGCTGGACAAGTATCTGGACGATCCCATCTTTGCGTGGGCGAAGTCGAAGCGTTTACACTAGCTTCTGCCGTCAGGGCTGACCGTCGGGTCTCGTTTGCCGAGTGGGCTGTTGTGTGAGAGCAGTACCCCGTTTCATCATCCGACGTGACTTTAGGAGTCCGACATGAGCAATGCCTCTGCCAATGACCAGATGATTCGTCGTCTGGAAACCGAGCTGCGGGAGAAGGAAACCTTCGCCAACGGCCTGATCGAACGCTGCAACGCGGGCAACCGCGACCTGAACGAGGACGAAAGCCAGCTGATGGCCGAGACTCGTTCGCGCATGGAGTCCATCAAGGGCCAGCTGGAGCAGCTGCAGGACATCAACCGGGTGGCCTACGAAACCCGTAGCCGCGCCGCCGAGGTCGATGCCGCCATCGCCACCATCAAGGGTCAGCCCCGCGCCGGAGAGGTCGAGTACCGCTCCGCCGGCGAGTGGGCGCTGGACACCTACAAGGGCCACCTGGGCGACCGTCAGGCGCAGCAGCGGCTCGAGGTGTACTACCGCGCCGCGCAGCACCAGAAGACCAGCGACAACCTCGGTGTTGTGCCGGACCCGATCGTCGGGGACGTCATCAACTTCGTCGACGCCGCTCGCCCGGTCGTGTCGCTGCTCGGCCCGCGCGCCCTGCCGTCTTCGACGTGGCACCGCCCCAAGGTCACCCAGCACAGCAGCGTTGCGAAGCAGGGTTCGGCCGGTGCGGCTGCCGACGAGAAGTCGGAGCTGGTCAGCCAGAAGATGACCATTACCCGCCTCAACGCGACGGCCGTCACCTACGGTGGCTACGTCAACGTGTCGCGGCAGAACATCGACTTCTCGCAGCCGAGCGTTCTGGATCTGGTCATCAACGACCTCGCCTCGCAGTACGCCATCGAGACGGAGGCCGCGACCGCGACCGCCCTCTCCGGTGTGAGCACCGCCGCCGTTTCTTACGGTGCAGTTCCGACCGCCAGCCTGGTGGCCGCTGCCCTGTGGGACGCCGCGTCGAGCGTCTACACCGCGGTCAAGGGTCAGGGCCGCGTGGTCCTGGCGGTGGCCCCCGATGTGCTCAGCACCTTCGGCCCGCTGTTCCAGCCGGTGAACCCGCAGAACGCGCAGTCGCCGGGCCTGTCGGCCGGTAACTTCGGCCAGGGCGTTCTGGGCACGATCTCCGGTATCCCGGTGGTCATGTCCGCGGGCCTGGGCAGCGGCGACGCGGTGGTCTTCTCCACCGCCGCCATCGAGGTGTACGAGCAGCGTGTCGGCACCCTGCAGGTCACCGAGCCTTCCGTGCTCGGCGTGCAGGTCGCCTACGCGGGCTACTTCACCCCGCTGGTTGTGCACGAGGCCGGCATCGTTCCACTGGTGCAGTCGTAGCATGATCGTTCGCTACAAGGAGGACGGCACGCTGGTCGTTAGTGGTTCCATCCACCACGACCAGCTTGCCGAACTCCAGCGGAAGCAGGCCAAGAAGGCAGCTGAGCCGAAGGTCGAGGCCCCCGAGGTCGAGGCCCCTGCCGTAGTCGAGGCCCCGGCCGAGCCGGTGGCACCCGCGCCGTCGCGGTCGAGGACCTCGAAGGCGTAACCCGATGGGATAGGTGGTGACAGGACATGCCTGATTCTGAGATCACCACCGATGACGTCGAGCAGTTCACCAATGGTCGACTGCTCGCCGACGATCCCGAAGTCGAGCGGATGCTGACGGCAGCCCTCGTCATTGCACGTCGGTATGTCGGCTGGTCGGTGTCACCGGTGGTGGAGGATTTCACGGTCACCCTGGATGGCCCGGCCAGCCGCATCCTGACGTTGCCGACTCGCAAGCTGGTGACATTGACCAGCATCAGCGAGGATGGCACCGCGCTCGACCTGTCCACGTTGCAGTGGTCGGCGGGCGGTCCGCCGGGAATCCTTGAGCGACCGGTGTCGGTGCGTAAGAAGTCCCGCGGGTTCTGGTCGCCCGACTATTCGGCGATCGTGGTCGTGATGGATCACGGCTACACGGTCGCAGAGGCACCGGATTGGCGTCAGGCGATCTTGACGATGGTCGATCAGATGGGTTCCCTGGTGGGCGCCGGCCGCGGTGACGCGGACCTGGTGTCGAAGAAGGTCGACGACGTGACCTACACCTGGGGTAACCCGTATGCGATGGCCGAGGGTGTGCTGTATTCGGTGCAGCCCATCCTGGACAGCTATCTTCTGCCGAGGTTGGAGTTCCTCTGACATGCCGTTCGGGAATCACGTCGTGACAGCGGTGCACCGGACCGACACCGGACTGCCCGGCACGTTGGGGACCTACACCCAGGTCGAGTCGACGGTGATCGCGCCCGGCTGCCACCATCGCCCGTTGACGTTCAGCGAGAAAGTCGACATCGCTTACGACGTGGCGACCGAGGTTTGGAAGACGACCATCCCGATCAGCGAGTACAGCCAGTCGATTCGTGATGGGGTGCTGGCGTTGACTGCCGGCGACGCGATCCGTGTGGACGGTAAGCAGTATGAGGTTATCGGCGGCGTGGAGCCGTTCAGCGATTTCACCGAGTTGTTCAAGGTTACGATTTACAGCAAGAAGCAAACCGGATAGGGAGTCCCAACCATGCCTGACTACATCGTGACGAACGACTGCTACGTTCCCGTCGAACACGGAACGCTGTTCAAGCGCGCCGGCCAGCGGGTCACCCTCGCAACCTCGGAGGCGGCGAAGCTTGTCGGCTATGTGAAGTCGGTGAGCAGCTTCAAGTCCCGCAAGCCGCGTGACTTCTCCGACGCGGTGGCACCGGCTGTTCAAGAATTGAACACCCCAGACGAGGAGGTGGGCGATGAGCCGGATTGAGTTCAAGAAGCTTCGTGACGAGATCGAAATGAAGCTCCGAGAATCCGAGGAAGTTCACCGCAAGTCGGATTATTTTGCCGATGAGGTGGCCGACCGCTGGGAACTCGAGTGGGAAATGATGGGTCCACACCCATGGGAGAAGGGCGCCTACAAGGCTTCGATCACGGTGATCAAGACGTTCCTGCGGAACAAGCAGGGCCGCATCCCGAAGGGTATGCCCGGCGCGGGACGGTACACCAATGAGGTTCTGTACTCCTACTCGGTGGGGTCAGACCATCCTGTCGCGCACCTGATCGAGTACGGCACCGGGCCCGACATCAACGGTGTCGGCCGCTGGTATGGCCCGCACAAAAAGACGGGGAAGATGGGATGGCACAAGACCCCGAACACGCCGACCCGTGCGTTCCATCCGGCCGCTAAGACGGTCCTTCACTTCCATGGAACGATGTGACGGCCGAGCTCCTGGGCGAAGGCCCCGCCGACACTGAAGCCATCGCCGTCGAATGGCTACAGCCGCTTCGTCGTACCGCCAATACCCGGCGTCCCGGCGATCCTCTGCCCATGACGGTGGTACGCACCGTTGCCGGCAAGGAGTGTCACGAGGAGTCGAACGCCGACATCGTGGTGCAGGTGGACACTCTGTGCGCGGCGTCGGCGGGAGAAGATGCAGCCAGCATCGAGTCAAATAAAACGCACCGAAGGATGCTTCTTTTGGCGCGCTATCTTGAAGACTTCAACCTTGATTACATCAAGGTGTTCGAAAGCCCGCACAGGGAAGACTACGGCGATGAACAGATCATCCGGTATGTCGCAAGGTATCAGCTGGGACAGTCCTATGAATAGCGTCGTAGAATCCCATCAGACCGAAAGGGTGAACACATGACCATTCCTAGCACTGGCACCAGCTGGCGCGCTGGCGGCTTCGGCGACGTCGACAGCCGCTTCAACTCCCGCGGCGGTCTCGCTGCCATCCTGATCCGCGAGAACCGGGGCGCGGCCACCAACATCTCGCCATGGAAGGTGGACACCCCGTCCCCGACTCGCAACTGGTCGCCGTTCGCTCTGGACGGCACCCCGCGTGACGACCTGTTCGCGCACATCCTGGTCAACGGTGACTGGATCACCAACCCTGACCCGAACGAAGGCTTCCACCTGATCGGCGCATTGTCCGAAGACGGTGGACCGGAGCGGTCGCCCGATATCTCCAACGACAACCAGATGATCCTGCAGTCGAACATGCCGTTCGACACGGATCTGACCAGCGAGTCGCTGTCGATCAACTTCACCGGCGTCGAAACCGTGAAGCCGCTGCTCAAGCGCCTGCGGATGAACCTGTCGATCAACGACTCCAACGGCAACTCCATCTGCGAGGACCCCGGCACGGAGAACTTCGTCCTCGGCAAGCCTGTGGACGTGGAAGCGCCTGAGTACCAGATCCTCCTGATGTTCGCCCGCCGCAAGAAGGGCAAGTTCATCTACTCGGCCGAGGGTTACTCGCTCTGCAAGCTGTCGGATATCGGCTCCTTCAAGCGGTCCAAGACCGACCCGGATGCCGGCTCCCTCGGTTACACGGTTCTGCCCGACCCGTACTTCGTCGGTAAGGACCCCAACGACCCGACCTCTGACGAGCTCATCCCGCTGTACTACGCGGAGTGGCTGGACGGCGAGTCCTGGACCGAGATCAAGGGGGCGAGCTAACCCATGGGGAAGTGCAAGTCGAAGGGCGGCTCCAAGGGCGGCTCGAAAGGCTCCAAGAAGAAGTAACGGAAAAGGCCCCGGCGATCCCGGGGCCTTCTTCGTTGGGTGTTCAGAAGTTGAACACTTAGCCGCGGCGCAGAGCGCCCAGCTTTTCCTCCATGTCGGTGCGTTCCCATGTCGGCAGCGCATCGCTGTAGAACGCCATCACCGGACCGGCCAGCGGGTACGACGCGGTGAGCCAGTTCCACGCGGCTTGCGCGGAGACGTGTCCGACGTTGCCGGCGACCTGGATGGCGTCGTCGGCTTTCACGTCCGGCGGCATCAGCAAGGTGACCGGGGTGACCTCAAGTGCCACGGCCAGGGCTACCAGGTCGTCGACATCGACGTGGCGCTGGCAGCATTCGATGCGGCGTAGGCCCAGCGTGGGAATGTCGCGGCCGTTCTTGGTGAGCCGTCGACTGAGCTGGGCGTAGGTCAGGCCGAGTTCCTCGCGGCGGCGCTTCACGACCGCGGCGAGAGCTTGTCCTGTGTAGCTGATCTCCGTCTTAACTCCGGCCATATCGCAAACGCTAAACGATCGAACATATAGATGCAACATGTTGTTTGATGGATGACCGTGCAAATGGTTGAATCCTCGTATGAAGAAACTCCCCAACACCGAACCCGACGCCGCATCGAAGGCCCGCGAACAGGCCGAGGCGTACAACTCTCTACTCGCCGACCAGGAACTTGAACTGGAAGACGGCAGCATTCTCAAGGTTCCGCCACACCCCGACCTGGGGATGATGGACGACGAACAGATGGAAGCCTACGAGGAGCTGCTCGTCGAGGTTGAGTCTTACGACCGCGAACCGGACATCGTTATCCCCGAGCAGAAGCTCCGTGACCCCGACACCGGACACGAGACCGGCGTTGTGCTTCCTGGCGAAACCCAGAAGGGTGCGCTGAAGCGGCCGTACCGCAAGGACGGCGTGCTGGTGAAGCCGCCGCATTCGGTGCGCGTGGTGCAGGCCGTCCTCGGGCCGGAGAAGTACGCGGCGCTGCGTGCCGGCGGTCGCGGCGCGAAGGACGTGTGGCGGCTGTGGGGCGAGCAGGGATTGGAGCTCCGTCAACGCCAGGAGTCCGACTCGAAAAGTGATGGAAGCTCTGTGGATCTGGAGCCAGTATCCGCGGGAGATAGCGAGTGACCTCTCGCAGTATCATCACCGTCGGATAGCCGAATGGCATTCCGGCGAGATGTCCAGCTACGAGTTGCTCGAGCTGCTGGAGTTCATGCCGGATCGCGGCGCCTTCAAGACTGCCGTCCGCGGTGGCGATTGGGACGAGGAGCAGGAGGTCTGGGCGCAGATCGCCAACGAGCTGGCGATCCTCCGTGCCGTCCAGGCGCCCAAGGTCAAGGCCGAGGAGTATGGATCACGGATAAGGTATTCGCCGTCTAAACTGAAGGCGCTGGTTGCGGAGGCCGAGGAACAGACTGAGGTTCGGGAAACCTTCTACTCGTTCGCCGCGCGGCCTGGTGTTCAAAAGTTGAACACCCCCGACGACGTGGACGTGGAGGACGACGACTAATGCCGATCCGCGTAGACGTACTCGTCAACGTCCACAAGAGGTCCATCGACAACGCTACCCGCGTTATGAAGTCGGACTTCCAGAAGGCTGCCGAGGATATCGGCAAGGACGTCGGCAGGGAAATCGGCGACCGGATCGCTCAGGGCATTCGGAGTTCCAGCGCCGAAGTCAACAAGGCGATGGACGACGCCACCAACTCGGCCATCGCCCGCCGTCGGGCGAAGGAACGGCTCAAGGAGATCAAGAAGCTCTACAAGGCTGGCGAGGTCGATGTTGAAACGTATCGCCGGGCGGTGGAGGATCTCGGCAAGGCGACCCGCGATTACGACCTCAAGGTCAGGAAGGCAAGGGAGACCGAGGAGGGTTTTCAGAAGACCTTCCGTGAGCGTGCCGACGTTACCAAGGCGGCGAACAATGCGCTGAAGGATTTCACGGCTTCGCATGATGCCCACCTGAGCGAACTGAACAAGTTGCGCGCTGCAAACCTTGACGTGATCCAGCAGAACAACATGGTCGCCAAGGCGTTCGACACGGCTGGTGATTCGATCAAGAAGTCCTCCCTCGAGTATGAGAAGTTCCAGCGGTTGGAGAAGGAAGGCAAGGCCACCCGCGAACAACTGCTCACGCAGTGGCAGAAAGTTCACGCAGCCTGGGACAAGGAAGCGCGGAGTATCCGCGACGCGACCGCCGCGCTGGCGAAGCACGGCGCAGAGCAGGATCGCCACCGCGTCCGCCAGGAGGAGCATCTGCGCCGACAGCGGGAGAGGGCCAACAACTCCGACCTCGGCGAGGTCGGGTCGTGGGCCGCTCGCAACTTGGGCGCGCTAACTCCGCTCGGCGTGGTGACTCCAACGCTGGTTCTGCCGTTGGGTGTGGCATTCACTCAGGTCGCTAACGCTGCCGTCGCCGCCAGCCAGGGCATCGCTCTGGTTCCGGCCGCATTGAGCGCCGGCGCCGCGACGATGGGCACCATGCACATGGCGACCCTCGGGTTCAGTGACACACTCTCGGCACTGACGTCGGGTGACTTGGAGAAGTTCGCCGAGCAGATTCAGAACCTCTCCCCCAACGCACAGCAGGCAGTGCTGACGATTCAGAATCTCCTGCCCCAACTGAAGGGGATTCAGCAGGCGACCCAGGATGCGTTCTTCGCCGATACCGGCCAGATGATCAACAGCCTCGTGTCGTCGTACGCACCGGCTATTCAGGCACTCACCACTAGCATCGCCGGTTCCATGAATCAGGCGATGAAAGGCGTCTTCGACACGCTCATGTCGCCCGATGTTCAGGGCGATATGTCGCTTATCTTTTCCAACATCTCGACCGCGATGCAACAGCTGGCCCCCATCATCAGGCCGGTGGTCGATGCCTTCGTTGAGTTGACCGCCGTCGGCTCGCAGTTCCTCCCCGGCATGATGCAGGACATAGCCGGGATGACGCAGAATTTTGCCAACTTCATTTCCCAGGCCAGGTCTTCCGGCGACTTGGCCAACTTCATGAACATCGGCTGGGAGTCCATCAAGGCTGTCGGTGCCGCCATCCTGGACATCGGCGACATGATCTACGACGTTTTCGGTTTGAAGTCCGAAGCCGATATCGAAAACTTCAAGAACACCATGTCCGAGTTGACCGATCTGCTGGGCGTATTCCTGTCGGCGCTCAAGCATTTCTTCGAGGACATATCCGGCGCGTTCCGAGGGCTGAGGGATCTTCTTCAGCCGTTCATCGGCGACATGGACAGCGCCGGGAACGCTGTCGCTGCGCTGGCCGAAATTGCTATCGGTGCGAAGTTGATGGGTGCGCTGGGGAAACTGCTCGGACTCAAGGGCCTGAAGGGCGTGAAGGGTGCTGCCGACGAAGCTAAGAATGGCATCAAGGGACTCGACGAAGCCGCAGCCGCGGCCGGCGGCGACGGGAGCGGACTAACAATTCTGGCCGGGAGGCTCGGCGGTCTCGCCAAACTGGCCGGTGTGCTCGGCACCATGTGGGGCGGCAACACCATTGCTAACTGGCTCGGCGATCAGATGGGCCTCGACAACAACAACTGGGGTGTGCTCGACACAATCAAGCAGGGCTTCGGAGCGCCGGGCCGCATTTGGGACATGCTCACCGGTAACAGAGATCCAAACACCGGCCAGACGCCCAGCCAAATGTACGGTCCGACTTCCGATCCGTTCGCCGGAACACCACTCGCTGGGATGCTTCTGCCCGGAGGGGCTGCTGACCCCAACGCCCCGGCTGCTCCACCCGGTGCTGGCAGCACAGTCGGTGTCAATCCGTTCGGTATTCAGGCTCCGACTATTTGGGGAGGTAAGTTCCCCGTTCCGCCGAAGCCACCAGACAAGGATGCGAAGACGCCGCACTGGCAGTCGACGCCGGGCACGTTTGAGCTGAGCAACATTCCGCTGGGCACCTTCCCCGGCGCGGAGTGGGCTGTGCCGAGCGTTCAGTCGCTCTACAACCCGCCCGGCTACTCCGACTACAAGGCTGGCAAGCCGGGCACCTGGGTCACCGACGCGATGGATCAGCAGCAGGCGGCCTGGGACGTCGAGAAGAAGGCGCAGGACGTCGAGGAGGCCCGCAAGCGGCTGCTCGAGTTGCGCGCCGACAACACCGCGTCCGAGGACGACCGGATCAAGCAGGCCCACAACGTCGCCGAGAAGGAACAGGATCTCATCAAGGCCCAGGTGAAGCAGGCCGAGGCCGCGACGGGCAAGTTCGAGAAGGCCACCGAGAAGACGCGGGATGCCACCAAGGGTCTCGACGACTTGAGCGCCATGCTCGACAAGGACTTGGGTCTGAGTCGTGGCCTGCCGGGCTTGGCTGACAACCTGGTGAGGTTCATCGGGGCGCTCGCCGCTGCGCCGCTGCTGGGCCCACTGAACGCGATGAGCGAGGCGCTGGGCGGTAAGGACGCCACCGGTGTTGGCCTGACCGGCATCCTCGCGGCGCAGGGCGCGTTCGGCCCGAAGTTCCAGATCGCCGGGTACGACGAGAACGGGAAGCCGTATTCGTTGCAGGCGGCGATGGATGCCGGCCTGGGAACGAACGCCCCGACTTCCAATGCGCCGGGTGGTGTTCAGAATTTGAACACCGGGCCGAGTGTTCCGATGGGGCCGCTGAATCTGTCGAACCTGCCCGACGCTCACGGCGCGAAGATTCAGGTGTCGTACATGACGGCGCTGGCTCAGTCGATGGGCTTGCAACTCACGTCAGGCAAGAACGATCACGTCGACGACGGGCTGAACCATCCGAAGGGCTTGGCTGGTGACTTCGCCATCCCCGGCCTGAACACGCCTGACCCGAAGAAGCTGGCCTACGCCAACTTCCTGCACAACCACTTCGGCGATCTGCTCAACGAGTTGATCTACTCCGACCCGAACTTCGCGGGCACCATTTCGATGGGCAAGCCGTACCAGTACGACGCGGGTACACTGGCCGACCACCAGAACCACGTCCACGCTTCGGTGTCGGATGCGAACGCGCCGGAGTTCATGGCGCGGATGCAGCAGTTGGCGGCTACTGGACAGATCCCCGACTTCATGGGCGGCAGCGGTGGCATCACGTCTGGGATGCCGGGTGGTATTCCGAGTGGCGTAACCCCGGTGTATGTGGTGAACATGCCCGGCAGCGGCATGGGCGACCTGTTCAGCGCGGCGTTCGGCGGCTCCGGCAACCCTCCCGGCATGGGCAACAAGGGCGGCCCGGTCAATGCCTCGATGCAGACCAACGCGCAGAAGGTTGTCGCCGAAGGTATCAAGCGGGGTCTGCCGCCCGACGTGATCAAGGCCGGGTTGGCGATCGCGTTGCAGGAAACGGCGTTGGGCACCAACCCGCTGACCAACAATCAGCAGAATCAGAACGGAACCGTCGTCCAGGGCATGTTCCAGCAGGACGGCCAGTACACGAAGTACGGCGACCGCACCAACCCGGCCAACGCCGCGGCCGGTTTCTTTGAGGAGTTCATCAAGCGCGGCGGCTTGGCACCTGGCGTCGACCCGTTCCAGTTCGCGGTGAAGGGTGTTCAGATTCCCGCGAAGGCACCGGAAGGGTATGACCGGGAGGGCCAGTCGGGTGCGTGGCTGCGCGAGCAGTGGGGTCAGCAGGCGACTGATTTCTACAACCAGTTCGCCTACGACCCGAACGGAGGCATGTCGGGTGCCAGCCGTCCCGGTGCGCCGGTGTGGATTCCCGGCGCGAACGGTGGCCGCGGCGGCTACTTCATGAACGGTATGCCGGTCAACCAGGACGGCTCTCCGATCGGCGGCCCGCCCGCTGGCCCGCCCCCGGTTGGACCGCCGAACTTCAACTTCCCCGGTATGCCCGGTGGGCCGCAGCCAGCTACTGGCGGAATGATGCTGCCTGGCCCCGACTGGCAAAACCAGCCGACGATTCCTTACGCCGGGATGGATGGCGGCGGGACGCTCGAACCCGGCCCGACACTGGTTGTGAACAACACCGGCCAGCAGGAGCATGTCGTTAACCCGCAGGGCATGGTCGGCAACCAGCATGTGTCCGACATGTTCCCCGGTCCCGGCGCTGGCAACAACCCGTTTGCGACGTTCAACCCAAGCAACGCTCTCGGCATCGGCAGCAGCGCGCAGGCCGGTAACAAGCCGGATGGGACGCAGTACGGCGGTGCTGAACCCGCGACGGCACCGGGCGGCGGGCAGGCTCCGACTGGTGGTGGCCTCATGGGATTGGCGACCAGCGCGGCGTCGATGGCCGCTGACGCTTTCGCGCCCGGCTCCGGTGCGGCTGTGCAGATCGGCGCGCAGGTCGCGCAGCGCGCCATCAAGCTGGGTGGTCAGCTGGCTGGTGTCGGCGTCCAGGGCCTCATGGAGACGTTCTTGCCGACGGGTGCGAGCGAGCTTGCCAACAACAACTGGCTGACCCGTATTGGTGGGGCGTTCGCCGGCGTCGGGCCGCAGCTGCCCAACTTGGCCGGGAAGCCTCCGACTCCGGTGCCGAATGAGCAGCCGCAGACGTTGGCCGGGTTCCCGCAGCCGGTGCAGCAGACCACCAACAACAACACCGGTGGGACGACAATCGTCAACAACCTGTACGGCGTCGGCGACGTGAAGGACACCACTATGAACTCGTGGGCTACTGACGTAGCGCGGCAGAACGCCGCGTCGATGCCTAGCTCGATGCCGCAAGGCAAGGCTGGGGGAAGGTAGGACGATGGGATTCGGACCGTCGATCAGGTACCCAGCTGGGCCGATCACCCCGCACGGCGCGTACATGCTGATGCATGACCGGACGCCGCACGTCGTGTTGCGCTCCTACGACGACAGCATCGTGTTCAACCTCGCGGGACCGTTGGCGATCCCTGACCGCACCATCCCTGAGCGGGTCGAGTTGAAGAAGATTCTCGGCCTGTCACCCGACTGGAAGAACATCGACCAGAAGGGCGCGAGCCAGGATGGCGTGACCTACGTCGATTCGCTCTACGATCCGATCGAGCTGGAGCTCGAGGTCGACATTGTTGGCCGCGATACCAGGCACATGCGCCAGGTGTTCAGCCACCTGATCAGCGCGGTGGATGCGAAGAAGGAATCGGAGTTGTCGTTCTTCACCCACGAGTTCGGTCGCTGGTGGGCGCCGGTGCGGTGGAGTAAGAGCGACTCGTCTACGGGGTACAACATTGCCACCGGGCGCAGGCAGGGTTACGTCCTGAAGATGCGTTCCGATCAGGCGTTCTGGCAGACATACCCGAATGTCGATCAGTTTCGTTTCGGCTACGACGATGTGGTCGATGACTTCGACTATCTGACCGCGGAGGGCGACCCGATCTCGGGCTGGGATCTGCAGTACGCAGGCGGAGGCAGTGGTTCGCTCTACACCGACGGCGACCAGGCGGTGTCCACATTCTCTGGGACGCGCAGTGTGGTCGCCGAGAAGTCGGGCTACAGCTGCTCGGCCGACAACATGGTGGTGTCGGTGCAGATCGGCACCAACAGTCAGCCGTCCTACCCGGCCAACACCTACGTCGATTTGTGGGCGCGGCTCAACAACTCCGGCACCATCGGCAGCGACGGTGTCCGGTGCAGGCTCGGCCCCAACGGTATCCGGCTGTCCTCGTTCGACGGCGGGGTTGAGACAGTGATCCGCGAGCAGGGTTACGGCGGCTACTGGTGGTGGTTCTGGTTCATCGGTTCGCCGCCGCCGCAGCCGGGTGAGACGTTCACCCTGATCTGCGGCACGGAGGAGGACAAGCGCACGTTCAAGGTGTTGCGGAACAACGCTGAAGTGTTGACCGCCAAAGAGTCGGGCACCACGTCAAAGGTTGGGCCGGGCTGGCGGAAGGTCGGTTTCGGCGAGGCAACCTCGGCGGGTTCGATCCGGCCGTGCGGTGTCCGCAAGTTCGTTGCGGGTGTCAACTCCACCACCGTCCAGGAGGGCAGGCTGATCCGCGTCAACATCGGCGACCAGCCGATGTGGGATCGCTACAACCTGTTCGGTCCCGGCATCTTCTACATCGGCAACGGTCCGGCCTCCACCGACTATGTGAAGATCGGGCCGCTGATCCCCGGCCAGGTGATGCAGGTCCGCACGGACCCACGCAAGCGGGGCATCGTCGACATGTCGTCGAGGCCGGTGTCGACTCAGACCTACGCGGAGTGGGCGAAAGCCTTGTACGACTACCAGTCGTTCCTGTCGGTGGGCGGCACCCCGCCGGCCAACTCCGTGTTCGGTGTGCTGACCCCGCAGGGCAATCCTTATACCCTGATGAAGGGCCGGTTCTCCAGGCCGATTCCTGCACGCAGTCCGGGTGAGCCATTGAAGCCGTACTACGTCAACTGCAAGATCGACAACGGCAACCAAGATTCGCAAATTCTCGCGGTCGGCACTCCGTTGCGGAGGATGCCTTTCTGATGACCAATGATGCGGTAGGGCATTACAGCTGGGTTGGCTCCGAGGTTGAGGGTGTCGTGTGGGGCGACATTCCCACACCCGGCCTGCCCGAGAACAAGGTGCTGTCGCAGCTGGACGCGACGATGCGGCTGTCCGATCCGGTGTCCCGCGCGTTGGCCGCGGATGACATTGCGGAGTACAAGGAGTATTACGACAAGACGTGGGTCATCACGATCTACGACTACTTGTGGCGGCCGATGGGGGAGCTCGGCGACGACGTGATGGAGATGACCGGCACCGATCCGCGCAACGGTGTGCCGACGGCGACCATCAAAATCAAGGGCGGCTCCAAGTGGGTGCAGACGTTCATGTCCTGCAAGGACACAATGGTCGGCATCGTGGTGCAAACCGGCGGCATGCGCCTGGCGTTCTACGTCGACAGCTTCGATTGGGAGTTCAACCGCAGCGAGTGGATCGGCACTGCCAACTGCCTCGGCATCTGGGACGTGTTGAACTACTTGCAGGTGTGGCCGAACTGGCTATTGCCGATTCAGACACAGATCCCCGGGCAGGCTATCTTCATCTGGGGCATCCGCACCGTGATCGCGTCGATGGTGGGCCAGTGCGCGCTGCGTATCCAGTCGGGCCTCTGGGAGTTCGTGAACAATGCTCTGTCACTGAACCCCGACATTCGGGCGTGGTTCGGGACACTGCTGCAGTCCAACGGAAACCTGTTCGACATGTTGAAAACGCCGGTGTACGTCTCACCGGTGCGGCCACTGTTCGATACGAGTCCCCTGGTTGCGCGCACCGTCCGCATGGAGTCCTGCGGCGCGGTCATCCAGGACATTACCCGCGCCTACGGTGTGACGGTGACTGTCGAGTTGTGGCTGCCCGGTGATCCGCAGCCCGACGAGTTCGCGGCCACGTTCCCGATCCTGCGTCTGCATCAGCCCACCTACGTTGTGAAGGTGACCGACCGGTCGCAGATCGTCGGACCCACCGGCACCATCCTCGACTCGGTGCTGCGGACGGTGGTCGACCTGATCGGTTCGTTCATCGGCGACTGGCTGGGCATCGTTCAGACCGTCCCCGGCATGGACGGCCGCTTCGTGTCGCCACTGCTCGGCGTGAATTATGTTCCGCCGTGGGCGGTTATCATAGCGCCGGACCCAGGCGAAGTGGGATCTGTTGCGTCGTGCAAGATTTCATTTCATACCCAAAAGGGATGGCAACACATCGTCGGCGGACGTTCGCCGAAGTGGTTGAATGATTTGTTTAACATCATCTTTGGTTTCATCCTCGACATTATTTCAATCCTGTTGGGGTTCATCGGGATTCCGTCGTCGCTCTTGGACGGCTTCCTGAACAACGCTGTGCTCGCCTTCCAGTTGATCGAGAATTACGGGCGGCGCAACCAGTACGGCCCGTACCATCCGTGCATCGAGGTCATGCACGCGACGAGTTCCGCGCCGTACAACATCGAGACCCTGTTCGCCTTCGTCAACGCCATGTGGGACTCGCGGGGCTACATCAGCGGCCAGTTCATTTTCAGGGACGGAGACGTTTACAAGCTGGGCGTCGACATCTTCAAGGGCGGCCTGGTGTCCCTCGTCTACGACGGTCGCCGCCGGATGCTGACCGACTATGTGGAGAACATCTTGTTCCGGTACACGCCGGATGCCCGCGACGTGATGGTTCAGGTGGGCGACGGCAAAGCGGAGGAAGCTCCTCTTGCCAAACACCAGCGTTTCATCAGCGGTGTGCTAGAAGCCATCAATACTGCGACACTTGCACCGCAGGCTTAAGGAGGAAGAATGCCCACGACAACCTGGAACACGACCACGATCGGCGGCAAGGAGTACCTGGTCATCGACACGGCGCAGTTCCGTGTGCCGTTGGACTGGGATGCGTCGAGCAACATGTTCATAGCGGTGGCCTCCCCGACGGGCGGGCTGGGTAGCTTCCCGGCGCTGGTGAAAGGCGACACCGGTGACCCGCCGACGCTGGACTCCATTGATTTCACCGCGCTCGAGGCCGACGATCCGACACCAGACTCGGCCACCTGGGATGAGATTTCTCCCGGCGTCTACAAGCTGGTGCTGATCCTGCACAAAGGCCCGCAGGGTATCCCCGGCGACACGATCCTGACGCCCAGCGATTTCGGCACCCCCGTCTACGGGAAGATTCTGGCGGTGAACGCCACCCTCGATGACATGGAGTTGGTGTCGCCGAAGGTGGGGGACCGGTATGTTCCGGCGACGATCGCCAACACCCCGGCCGGTAACCCGAACTACACGCTGGCGTCGGTGGCGATCCCGGCCCAGCCGTTCGACTGGCGTCCCGACGTGTCGGCCCAATGTCTTTTCAACACGACATGGGTGGACGTGACGGTCGATTTGGTGGCGCGGCTGAACAGTCCCACGTCGGGCAACATCGTCGGCCGAGGGTTCGGCTTCGCCCGTTCCGGCTACGAAACACTCTGGCAGCTGGTCGTCCTATCTCCCGGTCCGCCGGCCGCGGCGACAACCGACTATGACCGGGTGACTGCAGGTGCGGCGGCAACGATTTATCTGCGCGCGGAGCGCCAGGCCGGGACGGGCTCGTTCACCACGACGGCTTCCCGCACACAGTTCTCCGTTAGGGTTTGCCCGATTCCATGAGTGAAACTCCGCAGGCTCCCGACTATGCGATCCGCGTCTTCACTGGCGCGAACCGTGACCGCATGCCGGAAGCCGACGACGTTAGTTACGCGCCGGAGTCGAACAACCCACCCGAGAACCAGCTGGCGGAAGTCCGCGCACAGACCACGAACCTGGCGAAGAAAGACGAACTGGTCGCCGGTTCCACACCGGTAGCCGGGACAGCGGTAGCCGGTTCTGGGCAGGCCATGTCGGCGGCCACCGCACCGGCCACCGCGGTCAACGTCAAGGACACGAACCTGCTACTGGTGCAGAACTTCAACGATGCCAGCACCGTCGCCGTGCACGGCAAGTGGTCGTGGAATGCCGAGGAAGGCAACATCACGCCGGGTTCCGCGCAGTACGAGTGCGTCGGCATCCTCGACGATTTGGTGAGCAACGAGGTTCCCGTTGTCGCCGGTGAACGGGTGCAGGTCACGGTCTATGTGAAGTGGGAGGGCCTGGTCTACACCGGCAGCAACCCGTTCATGTTGGGCGTGGAGAAGTACCGGCAGAGCAAGGACGCCGCCACCAGCGCCACCATCTACGTCGATGTGGGTGGCACCGATCTGATCGGCGTCACGTCACCCGGCACGTCCGGCGGTTGGAAGAAGCTGACCGGCACCTACACGGTGCCGTCGTCGGGTGTCGACCAGGTGCGTGCCCGGCTGCGGGTGAAGAACACGGCCACGTCGGGCTACATCTATTGGGATGAGATCGAGTTGAAGAAGCTCGACTTGATTCCCGACGCGGCGGTGCCCGGTGTGGGCGCGTCGGTGGACAACGTGGCGGTGAACTTGGGTGGCCGGTCCGGTGTGGGGTTCTCGCAGGCCGACGCTGCGGATGCGTACAAGAACACGGCGAACTCGCTGACCGCCATGAACTCTCAGGTCGCCCAGCTGAACGCGCAGAACGGGACGGGCGCGGTCGCGGGGGATGAGTTTTCGTGGACGGGTGAGTTGGGTGGATCAGCGAACTGGTCGGCCCAGTACACCAACGTCGGGTACGGGAATTACACCGCGGACGGCGGTGACGCAGCGTGGGTGAACGGGACGATGGCGTCGTATCAGCAGGCGTTCTACACCTGGATCGGCGCCGATACCGAGTCGACCACCGACTACCAGAACGTCGGTGTGGTGTTGTCTTCGGCGATCGGCTACGACACCACGGCCAGCGCGGGTGCGATCCTGTACCTGATGGCTCGCCGCAACAACGACGGCAGCCACATGGTGTATGTGGCGATCAACGGTAACGGCACCTACAACCTCTACAAGCGGGTCGCTGGGGTGGACACCGTGATGAAGACGGGCACCGTCGGTGCCATGCCGGGTGCTGGCGGCACGATAAATTTCTACGCCGGCAACAAAGGCACAACGGATCTTCACCGTTTCCGGCTGCTCATCAACGGCGGCCTCGTGTTCGACTACACCGACCCCGGTGCATCTAGTTCTGTCGGTTCGCTGTACCGCGGCTGGGGCTTCGGGGGGCAGGCGACACAGGCGTACAGGTTTATCCCGACTCTCGTGTTTATCGTCGTCTTGTCGGGATACTGGTATGGGCCGCTGTGGGTGCAGCCGCCCAAGATCAACCAATGGATAGGACAGGATCAGTGACCCAACCACAGGAACCGTCCCTCGGCGAGAAGATCAAAGCCCGCCGCGCCGCTGTGCAGAACGAGGCAGTCCGCGTCTATGTCGAGCAGCAGCTAGCGGCGGCGAAAGAGGAACTCGTTCAGCAGGTTGTCGCCGTTCAGGAAACAGTGATTGCCGTCCAGGATCAGGTCGCCGCGGTGCAGAGCGACATTGTTGCTACCAAGAGCGATGTGCTTGCCGTCCAGGATCAGGTCGCCGCGGTGCAGGAAGGTGTTCAAGTTTTGGACGCCCCAGTTAAGGTACAGCTGGCATGACTGAACCGGGTTACGTCCCGCCGCCCCAGCCGGGTTGGTGGGTTCGTAAGGATCGCGTCGGGACCGCGCAGACGGTCACCGACTTTGAGACTTCAACGGCTGGCTACAAGCCGACCCACTACTGGCAGCGCAAGAACCAGATCCCTCACGGCAAGGTGGGGCCGATGGCGTTGCGGAACAAGTTCCGGTGGAGGCCGACGAGGAACCCGGCGAACATTCTTCCGATCACAATGCCCATCTTCAGTTCGGTCGGAGCCGGCACCCGCGGCCTTGGTACATCGTGGTCGTACACCCACACCCTCGACGCCACCGCCAAAGCTGTGGTTCTGTACGCCAGCATCACCAACGGCACCAACAGTTCAGCGGTACCCCCCGTGCACACTGTCACGTTCGGTGGTGTCGCCATGTCACAACTCGGTGCCATCTATGCCTTCTACGACGGCTCCGCGTTCACCTGGTTGGTGGCTTACGGGTTGCTGGACCCGCCGCAAGGAACGAACACGGTCAGTATCTCCGGTATCAGTACCTACCTGAATGCGAACAGTGTGGCGTACCGGAATGTTTCCGGCTGGGGCCCGGTGACGGCGTTGCCGCACGGGTCGTGGCTGGGTAACCCGACTAGCGCCAACCCGTCGATCACCGCGGGCAGCCCCGACTCCAACAGGTTAACGGCCGGCGCGATAGGCGGGTACACGCAGGCGTTCTCGGCTGTCACACCGAGGGAGCGTGCGATATCGAACTATGTATCCGGCCAGGGTCTTAGCCTCGCCATCGGCGACACCGACGGCCCGGCCGGAACTGTCGGCGTCACTGGCGCGAATCAGTCCTGGTGCGCTCTCGCCGTCGAGCTTGAGTGCACCGTCCCGACATACACCACGCCGACGTGGGTGGGTAACGGTCTGGGGACGACCGGCCCCAACGGTAAGCAGACCCCCAGCTGGTCGTGGAATGAGACTGTTCCGTCCGAAGCGAACTGCGCCGTGTTGTGGTTGTCGGAGTTGCCGACAGCGATCCCGAAAACGTGCACGGTGACGTTGGGTGGCACCGCGATGGTGGAGATGACCGGCTCGCCGTGGACTTCCGACTTCGCGTCGAACTTCAACCGGATGCGCGGCTTCTATTTGTTGAACCCGCCGACCGGTCCCCGGACTGTGGCGATCACGATGACCACGAACAACTACATTCACGCCGCAACGGTTTACTACAGCGGTGTCACGTCGGTTGCGCCGTTGCAGCCTTCGTGGGGTCCGGCTTCTGCCACTCCGTCGATCACCATTCCGAACAGCGCGTCCGACCACCTGTATGCGGTGGGGATGACTCACAGGGCCACTGACGGTAACGCTACTTATTCGGCGATGAGCGGAGCCACCCTACGGGCTGTGCGTCAGAACTACATCGGCAGCACCAACCCACTCGCAGCGGGCGACGCCTACGGGAACGGCGGATCGCTTGCCATCAGTGCCACCCGCGTCAACACCGGCACCCCGACGATGGCCGCCGCGGTCGACTTGAGCCCGTCGGCGCTACCCACCTACAGCACCCCGACGTGGGTGGGTACCGGAGTCGGCTATGAGCATTTCACCGGCAATGCTTCCTGGACAGAAACCGTCCCCGCCAACGCGAACTGCGCGGTGCTGATCGTCTCCGTTCTGGCGGCAGCCGCGATAACGGTGACTTTGAACGGTACGTCGATGACTTCGCTCGGCTCAATCGGGGTCAGTGCCGGGGCTTACACGCTGCAGGCGTTTTACCAGCTGAACCCGTCGACCGGGGCCAGCAAAACTTTGTCGATCACCAACACCAACGGTAACTACGCCACCGCCAGCATGATCTACTACGGCGGGGTCACGTCCGTCACCAGCGCCGTGACGTTGGCGAACCAGACGACGGTCGCCCCGGCGATCTCGGTGTCGTCGGCAACCAACCACATGTACGTCAACGGGCTGGTCACTGTTGCCTCGGCTGCTGGTGATCGCGTCCTCACCTACGACAAGACGATCCGCTACCAGGGCCGCAACGAATACTACGACCTACCGATGCTGACCGGCGACGCTGCCGGAACGGGTAGCACCCTGACGTTCAACGCCACCAGGAGTTCCTCCGGCAACCAGTGGGCTGGCTTGATCCTTGACCTCGCATAATCCGGTAACCTAACCACCAAAGAAAGGCACGACCATGAGTTTCCTGACAGGAACCAACACCGAGGTCATCTACGCCAACACCACGGCGGGTACCGCGAAGAACACGTTCACCAGCGAGGTGGCGATCAACGACACCGCGGGCATGGGCGTGCAGGCGCACCTGCCGCCCGACTTTTTCCTTCCCAACCCGAACCAGGTCGGCCGCGGTATTCGGATTGTCGCCAGGGGCATCCTCTCGAGTACCGGCACCCCCACGTACACGTTCACCATCCGGTCCGGTATCGCCGGCAACACGCCGGCCG
>ERZ724522.227-NODE-227-length-37995-cov-6.567475_pt1 | contig 37995 bp, 53 predicted proteins | sample MGYA00376055_ERZ724522 | MGnify/ENA primary metagenome ERZ724522 (study PRJEB28724, sample SAMN07190884) | wastewater metagenome | isolation source: effluent of sewage treatment plant in Hong Hong | place: Hong Kong | collected 2016-03-17 ...
TATTCCATCCACCGCCTAACGCTCCATATGGCGTTGAGATTAGAACGTGCTCAGCATTTATATTTTCACGATGATAATAATCCACAATATCGTTTGGGTGAAACGAATGCTCAATCATCTCAAAGCAGGTGAAAATTTGAGGCTGATGAAATTTTGGCGCAATAGCATAGACATCTTCAATATGCTTCATAGCTTGTGGTGGGACTTTGCTAGTAATTGCAATTGGCTTGTAAGTAAACTTACGCCCATTTTCTTTTAGCCCAATAGGTAGCGTGTACTCACCGGGGCCCAAATCCACTATGTAAGGTTCTCTTTCTTGTGCATTCCATTGGGCAACTAATTGATCCACTGCCTGAAATCTCAATGCCTTAAACTCCTGTAGAGAAACTTCCTTGCGAATTTCTTTCATTTCGCCAGATGCGTAGTCGTTTATAGTAGCAATACGTTTACGAACATTGTGCACCCATAAATCTATTAAATCCGGACGATTTTCTCGATAATATGCTGGCAACATATCAACCATTTTCAAGGCATTATCGACGTTGTCAGCGTCTACGTTCATCTGTAAAAACTTAAGCGCTGTTTCTAAATCAAAGTGTGTTGGCTTACCGAATTCCATCTTGTTCTCCTATTTCGTTATTCATAATAAATCCAATAACATCATCTACGGCATATCGGGTTCCAATAATCGCATAGGTTCCCGTCGGCTCTAAAATACTTGTATTCATCTGATAATGACGAATAACTTTAGCTCGCATCTCAGGTGTCTCAGAGTTGTTTCCGGAGTTGTAGTCATCTCCTATGATAATTGAATAATGCTGACCGACTTTGACGGTGCCAATACCGCCTGCCGTAATACTTGCTTCTTTGTAAGGTTTTGTTCGTGTGCTCACTGTTATTTCGTTCTCTGTCCAGTTACTTCCTCTCCAATCACCAAATAAGTCAACGAATTTTTGCGACTGAAGAATGGCCTTTATCTCACGTAAGAAGTTTTTAGAGTTTGTGTAAACCTCTGAGTCAATGAGAATTCGTTCGTTTGGATTGTTTAATAATCTCCAAATTGAATAGGCCACTGTACCAAGTGAACTCTTAAAAGTTCCGCGTGGCATGACAATTAGCTTTCTTGTGGTTTTAGACTCAAGGGCGTCTAACATTTCTCCATGAGTTCTAAGATTAACTTCTTGATAGTCACATATCTCGGTAGCAAAGACGTAGAGGTCAGCTTTACACGCTCGCCTTTTGATTTCGTCTTTCGACATATCGGTCGATGATTCGGTCAAAGTCTGCGTCAACTTGAGTTACCTCTTGCTTAGTCTCTTGTTTAATTTCCTGCTTATCAGCCATACCAAGATAGTTCTTCGATAACCATATGCACATGACTCTATCGCCCGCCATAGCCATTTGAAACATCTTGCGCCTTAATGAGATTTTCCCAGTTCCCTTCTTTTGCTCGTAGTAGGCCGCAAAACTCATGCCATATTTGTCCTTCATATGTCTGTCTATTGTATCCTCAGAGCAATCGAACCAGCATGCAATCTCGGCTCTTGTGGCTTGGATGACGCAAAGCTTATCAAGCTCTTCCCAGTCTATTTCTTTTCTTGGTCTACCCCCTGCCATCTAACACCGCCTTTTGTCCTGTAAACTTTTCCCATCTAGCTACGATAACATCGCAGTAGTGTGGGTCTAGCTCCATCATAAAGCATTTACGATTCGTCTTCTCGCATGCGATGAGTGTTGAACCTGAGCCACCAAAGAGGTCTAAAACAATATTTAGTTTATCTGAAACTTTAGTCACCGCAAACTCAATTAAATCAACAGGCTTTTGTGTAGGATGTTCCTTTGGTGGGTCCCTATCAAACTCCCATACGTTTCTAGCCCTTTCTCCTCGAATCTCTACACGTCCTTTATGCGCAAAAATAATTAACTCATGCTGGCCAGCAAAGTCTCCAGATAAATCACCCATTGACCAGTTATTCTTTTTCCAAACTATAAGATTTTTGTAAGTAAAACTTTGGTCAACCAAAGGTCTCCAGTTAACAATGGTTTGGTGAGATCCACAAATGTAAATTGCAGAGTCTTCTTTCATTGCGGCATAGGCACAAGGAAGAAAATCTAATATTTTATCGTCGTTTTGAAGCATTTTATGGGTTGATTGATGGTTAGACTCATACTTATATCCATACGGAGGGTCAGTGAATACCATGTCAGCCTTCTCACCGTTCATTAGTCGTTCAACTTGCAAAATATCCGTCGAGTCACCACATAACAAACGATGATTCCCCAAAATCCAAAGGTCACCTAGTTTCGTGATAGCCTCTTTAGGCTCTGGCACTTCGTCTTCGTCGCACTGACCTTCTTTATCGGCTACGTCTATTTCAAAGTTTTTTATGCCCAGTAATTCAATATCGAAGTCCGGCCCTAGTTCACCTATTTCTGCATTAATCGAACTTAAGTCTAATTCACTCCAAGATGCAATCGCATTATCAGCGGTGATATCGGCATATTCTTGTTCTTCGGACTCATACTCCTGAACGTTAATAGGTATTTTTTTCCACCCGTTTAATTTTGCCGCTTCTAATCGAGCATGACCACTGGTTATAAAGCCAGATTGTTTTGAAACCTTGATCGGATATCTCCAACCCTGGTACTTTAATATTTTTGCGAGGCGTTTAATTTGATCGACTGGGTGCTTATTATTGTTTTTTGGATGTGGTTTTAACTTTTCGATAGACACTAATTTATCGTGTGCACAATGAACTTTCATCGAGCCCTCCTAGGGGTTGTTCGATTAGATGAAACGGAGCTCGAAATCCCTTCCAGTGAACGCCAAGCCCCGTCCCATATGAACACCTGTATGTAGCTATCCACAATCCGTCGTGTTTAGCAAACCTATTTTAACTCAAAACAATGCTTTAGCAAATGCTGGGACCTATTGAGCCATCCACGTAGAAAGACTGCTTGTGAATGATTTCGTTCAACAATACCGGCGAAATAGTCCTGAGTATCGCATATAAATTCAAGGCAAAAATGATCGGGATCTACTGTGTTTAATGCGGAAAGAGTAGCGTTTCCCATCTTAGCGTCAATCGTAATGTTTTTACCCATTCGCTTCAAAACGATTTGGGCTCTTTTAGTCGATCCAGAAATTCCACATAAAACCCCCTGATCAAAAATCACATCAGCAATTTTTTGAACCGACATAAACTCACACTGTAAAGGCTCCCAGTAAAGCTTGCGGTAACAATACTTGGCCTCATCGACCGTCATATTTTTGACGTCTTCTTTAGTGACGCCGAGTCCTCGAACATGGATTAGGTCTTGGTGGGTAATACCCCAATTCGTAGCTCCGCCGCGATCCATAGGATGATCTGTATAACCACCCTCATGTTTCAGAACTAAGTCTATGGAAAGATTAAAATTAGCCATTACTTTTTCTTGGGAGGCGGTTTCTTTTCGCCTGTTGACTCTCTTCGTTTTTCAAGAGCGATAGCAATTGCTTGCTTGTGCGGGTAATCCTCTTTCACGAGCTGTCGAATGTTCTTACTTACAGTTTTTTGACTTGAGCCCTTTTTCAACGGCATACGTCACCTATAACTTAGAGCAGGCCTTTTTAACTACTTCTGCAAGCTTCAGTTGTGCATCTTGTGCTGTGCATCCCCATTCCGACGGAATTACTCCACCAACGAGGCCGCTAATAACGACGCTAGCGAGGTTTGTACAAATATCAGACCCAACGCTCATCAAAGTGACTTCTTTGGCTTGTGAGCAAACCTTGAGCTTCTGAAGGCCTATTACGAGGCTTGCTTGAATAGCCTCAGGCTTTGAACATTGCAAATGCGTTGCAATCTCGGATGACACGCCGAGCGCAATGCCTTTACCAACAGCGCAGCCAATATCACCAATTGGGTTGCTTGGTTTAGACGGTTCTTTGCTACATGCGACAAGAATTAATGGAATTAAAATTAGTTTTTTCATTTCGTTCTCCTGAGTCGGTTCCCAGTATCGAATGAAAAACCTTTTTTCGCAAGTTCCGCTTCTACTACCGGGTATCTGTCACAAAATCTTCTCCAACCATAAGCATGCTGCTGGATGTGGTGTGACCTGCATAACGGTAATAAATTTGACTCAAGATCGTTGCCCCCACTGCCGCGAGACTTGATGTGAGCCACATCGCTGGGAGTGCGACGACAAACAAGACAAGGCGTCTGCCTAATACTTTCAAAGACTTTTTTTTACTCATTCTCCGGATCCCATTCTGGGCTGCACCCACTGCCACAACACGTGCCTCCGTTCTGTGGTCTCATCCCAATTTCTTCTAACTTAGTTAAAATAGCATTTGCCCAAAACATGTACCAATCGAGAGGCTTTTCATCCGTGTGTGTTGGTAATTGCGAACAAATAATTTCTACAACTTCACTTCGTTTCATTTACATCTATCCCAAGTAAGCTTTTTCGTGCTCAGTTAAAACCATGTTCTCTCTAGTTTTTACATAAATCTGCCAAGATCTATGCCTATCGCAAACAGGTGAAGTTGCATCGCCAACTAGTGCTGAATAGTGCTCGCCGTGTTCGCATTTACAATCACTGTTTGTTCCTGCCCATTTTTTATACGCCATCAAAAACAATTCTTCGTTTTGAATTTTAGGAATATACTTTGGAGGCTCACAGTAAGTTTCAATCACACAGCACCACTCTTTCCAATTGGGTCTAAAACATCATCGAGAATAGATACCATTTTGTTCAAACTAATTTGCATATCGTAAATAGTTTCTTCCATGTGCAAAAATAGTTGCTTGTATTTAATTAAATCTTTTTTTAGTTCTTCGAGTTCTTCAATCATAACTTCTCCCCCATGTAATTCATTGCATTCACCAGATCTCGCATTGATTCGTCAGATTGTCGATCCAACTCTCTTTCGTATCTCTGGTCCCATTTTTCGTTCGCTACTGCAAAGCCAGTCTCGCAATGTTCACAAAACTTTGCTTCAGGAGGAATTACATTATGACAAATCTTGCATTCGTAGTCAGTCATTTTTCACCTCTAAATTTTGCAAGAGCTTCTAATGCTATTGGATAATGCGGTTCAGAGATGTCACTGCCGAGTAATTCCAATGCTTCAACCAATGGCTTCACTCGCTCCATAGCTGCGTCCCATCCCATACTAAAAAGTTTTTTAACTTTTTCCTCGCAACCAGAGCAACATGGTCCGGCACACCAACAAAACGCAGTTTGATTCTCTGCCAACTCATCACGAATCTCATCGAGCTTAGTCGTCATGGCGATAAACCTCCGCAGCAACGAAAAGTAGAAAGAACGTGATTAAGATTGCTATCGCCTTCCAGGTGAATTCTGATTCGCTCATTTGTGCTCCCCTTGATTTGGGGTTATTGCACAAGACGTATTTAGTAAAGTGTTTTTTTTGACGCTCGGCGTTTGTTTTGCTTCCAGTTGAGCGAAGCTCTAAAAGTTCCCTCTTCTTAGTTAGTCTTCTTCATGAGTCTTTATAGAGTTAACGTGGTTAACCAGTTTGAGTTCATCTGGTGAACTGGTGCGGTTAACGTGGTTAACTAGTTGGTCGTTCAAAGTAGTTAACGTGGTTAACCGGTTGAAGGTCACTGGGAACCCATCTTTAGTGTCATTTTTCTTATCCTGCCAGCGCGTTATATAGACAATCTTTTGGCCGACCTTCCGTCGATATACCAACTCAAGTCGTTCTAAATTTTTTATTGCTTTGCATACTCGTGGACGACTAATTCCAGTCCATTTTTCCAAGCAGGTATAGCTAGGGAATGCATTGTCTCCACATGATAAAATAGCGATTAATATAGCTTTATCATAAGGGTCTAGCCTACTTGTACGGCAGATTGAATTTGGTAGTATACAAAACGCATAATCACGTTTATCTTTTGAATCGTTCATTCAAGCGTGAACGAAGTTACTTCGACCCCAAGGAAATGTAAAGTCTCCGAGGGGTCGTTTAATTTTTACCTAACTCTCAAATTCTTTAAGTTAAATTTTCCAACCCATGTGCTTATATAGTCTTCGCTTTTCTTGTTTTTTGTAATGATTACTAATCGTTTTTTTTATCGTCTCAGTTAAAAAGATTACAGCGAGAATCTCAATCATATGCGCTCCTAGATCTAATACTAATATACTGTACTATTTTAGTAAAGAACTATTTTTGATACTAACTATGTGTAATTATTGGGTGTAAAATTTCTAGACAATAATAAACACCAAATATATACGGTTCTCACAGGAGCACACATGGACATAGTTATCAGTTTACCGGAAGAAAAATGGGAACTAATTGCGAGCACACTTGCTGGCTATTATTGCGAATCTAACGACGAATTTGAAAAAGAATTACCTAAAATTAAAGAGACTTTGTTTTTACTGAATGAAAAATTACTCGGTAAAGAAAAAGCACAATTCATGAACGATTCTATTGAAAAATTAAAGGAGTCGATGAAATGAATTCTTTCAAAACGCCAAAAGGAACAACACTTCCGTTGTTAGATCTAAAAGGAAAAGCATACCTTCAGGTTGCACACCGTCTCGTGTGGTTCAGAGAAGAACACCCAGATTGGTGTATTAAGACAGACTTAAAATATTTTGAACCAGGAAAATACGCAGTAACTTGCGCAACTATTTGCAACGAAAAAAGCGAAGTTATAGCGACCGCACACAAGCAAGAAACTTGTGAAGGATTCTACGATTTTATAGAAAAATCGGAGACCGGCGCAATCGGAAGAGCCCTGGCTTTGTGTGGGTATGGGACCCAGTTTACAGATGATTTAGAAGAGGGTGAGCGCCTGGCAGACTCACCACTTTCTAGAGCTCCCACTGCTGCCGTTAAGACGAACTCCCATTCACCGACAGCGGCAGTGGGGACAACTTCAAATAAATGGGATCACCAAAGCGCAAAAACAATTAAAGCAAATCCAGATAAACTCGTAAGCCCGGCACAAGTTGGTCGTTTACTTAAACTTTGCGAAGTTCATCAATGGGATAAAAAATCCGCGTCCGAATTAAGTGCTGCAAAATATGGAAAGCCAAGATTTAGTGAGCTAAACAATGCGGAATATGAGTGGATATGTAACTGCATTCAAACGTCTAATTTCTTTGATTGTATGGGAGAAATTAAAGAGCAAGCAAAAGAGCTTTTGCGAACTAACCCACCAAGCGCAATGTTTGATGAAAATAACCCACCACCAATGACAGAGGAGGACATCCCATTTTAGACGAACAATGGAAGCCAGTAGATATCCTCGGATATGAAAATGCGTACGAGGTTTCAAATTTAGGACGAATAAAATCTAAAGAGCGTAAAGCCACATTCAGAACACAACGCGGTGGAATTGCTTTTAGAAAAATTAAAGAAAATATTATTACGCCCAAAAAAACCACGATCTATCCGCCATCTGTTAATATTGGCAAAACTAGATATTTAATTCATACCTTAGTCGCCAGAGCTTTCTTAGGAGCTAAAAAGGGAGATCAAATAGTTCATATTGACGGAAACATTGAAAATAACAGATTAGACAACTTGGGATTTCGCTATAAAAGAAAATTAGATCAATAAATTCAACGACGTCCGTCTCCTGTAGACTGCACCGGGAGGTCCTTGTAGAATTGTTTTATGAGGCTTCCCGGGACAGTTAGAATCACCTCTAAGATCCGATACGAAGTTCTCACGTCTACTTGTATCGACGACAATCATGGTATTTGTAACATGACTGATCGACAGATTATTATTCATCCAAATCAATCAACGCTCGAAGCCAGAAAAACATTTCTTCATGAATGCTTACACGCGGTATCTCATGAGTATGGCGCTAATTTAACTGAGACTCAGGTTCGTGCCTTAGAAGAAGGCTTATTTCAATTTTTCAAGTTGAATAAAAACTTGAAGTTCTAGCAAATTCAATCATGCTTTAGATGTGAGAGAGCGAATATTATGTATCGGCGACGTTCATGCTCCATTCGTATCGAAGCCTACGGTTTCAAAGATTTTTGCTCTTATAGAAGAAATCAAACCCACGATTATTGTACAGCTTGGTGATGCCTACGATTTTTATTCGTTCTCTCATTTTCCAAGATCAATGAATCTTATGACTCCATCTCAAGAAATTGCAGACGGAAGATGTGTAATGGAAGAAATATGGGGAGCAATTAATAGAAGAGCTAAAAAAGCCAAAAAGTATCAACTGCTAGGTAACCATGACGACAGAGTTACAAAAAGACTTCGAGAAAAATTTCCAGAGTTAGAAAGCCTTGTAGATCTAAGTAAGATTTGGAAGTTTGATGGTGTGACAACCATTAATGACAGCAGAGAAGAATTAGAAATAGAAGGGATAATATTTCAGCATGGATACAGAAGTAAACTTGGCGATCATATGCGTTTTAATCATCGTAGCACTGTGGTTGGTCATTCCCACCGAGGAGGAGTAGCACTCCAACCAATCGGAGGAAAACTACTTTTCGAACTAAACGCCGGATATATCGCAGACCCATTTCATCCTGCACTAGTATATAGGCAGCAGTTAAAATTCTTTAACTGGACACATGGGGTTGGCTTTATTGACCATCTCGGACCTAGATTTATACCGCTTTGAGTCGTGACTTATTAGTTAAGTGAGTTACGCTTTAAGGGTACTCTTCGGTTAAGATATATCAAGACTCTACACTTCTTTGCTCCGCCTGGTTCCCACAACTGGGCGGAGTATCTAAAACTCCTCTACAAAAATTTCCATATAGCCTGCGCCCTTTTTACATTTAGCCCATTCAAAGGATGGCGAGCCTATAATGCTTGGGCGGTCATCCTGAATGACCCCACAATTAACCAATGAATCCATTAGAAACTTTGTACACCCCACCAGACCGTCAAAATCCGGTTCCCTTGAGCTATTCCTTATAAACCTAAGCTTAGCCCTTCCTAAAGGGTATTTTGGCCTTCCTGAGCCTATAGCGATGTTTACAGCGTTATGCCAATAAATCCTCTCTTTTGAGATGATTGCCCAATGCTTGCGAAGTAGCTGATTAGGAGTCTTAGGTAAGCCCTCAACTCTAATGTATAGCTTATATAGGCTAGTTTGCGCCTTCCCAGATAGCGTCTGAGAGTGGATCAGCGATGATTTTGAATGCAAGTCGTCCTCCTTCAGCGAGCGGACTGCATATGACAATAGTCGGGTTCGTTCCAAGCCAATTATACAAACTACATCCACCCATTACTGTCCAGTATCCAATTGCAGCTGAGCTTTTTACGAAACAAAGATTGTAATCAACCTTGTCAGTTCCTTTTGGATGAAACATAACCGGAACACCACGGTTCAAAGTATCTATATCATCTAAGTGCATAGACATGACGGTGGATTGCCCTAAAGTGGCCACCAAAAGGAGATAAAAATCATTCAACCACTTAATAGCTGGTTCATGGTCCGGAATATCATTTACGCCTATTTCTAAATTTAAAAAAACTTTTGAAAACTGCGCATCCCATTGTTTTTGAAGAGGTCTCGCATCGTATCCGCGTTTATTCAACCTGAACACGCCAAATTTAACAAGGTTGTTATAAGCCTTCTGAATCCTCTTACCCATTTTCTCTTTATTGAAAGACTTTTTTCCTTGGTATTCTTTGAAAGCCTCGATCTCCATTTTTTCTTGAGTTACTTCGTCTTCAGCGTGAATGTTCATTGGAGCCAAAAGTAAAAAAACTATAAATAAATATTTCATTTATTTCCTTTTGCAGAATTCAAACAGCTCTCTGGCATCATCGGGAGATAACGCTATGAAATTGTCAGATTCTTGATATGGAAGAAAAAACTTATTTTCATCTACATCGGAGCATTGAAACCCGTCATTTGCTGGATCAGACACGCAGACAGTGACCTTTGGTCCGTTTTTACATCCTGTGAATAAGACGAGCGAGATCAGTAGCAACTTTAGATTTTTCTTCAATTGTTTTTGCCTTTTTTAAATCTTCAAATGCCTGTGCGCAGTTATTAAGCCACTCAATACGATTGGCTTCATGGATAGAATCCATAAGCGAGAATATTTTAAGTATGAGTTTAATAATTGCGAAAATCACCAGAGAACTACTTTTTCCTTAGTTAAAAACCGTAAAACAACGTTAACAGCAGACCATGCCCCAACAACCAAATCCGGATGTGCAATCATCCATTCGTTAGCTGGTGGATAGAATAAAGCAAACGCAGCCCCGAGTAAGTTTGCCCAAAGTGTCTTTGAATATAATACTGGTTTAGAATCCATGTCATCTCCTATCAAGTTTTTTATCAATCCTATCTAACTTTGATTTTATCACGGCAACGTCTGTTTTAATCTCTTCAATAGCATTTTGTTTTAACTCTATCTTTTTAAGAGACTCAGCGGAGACATCTACCTTAAAAGCAAGATTAGTTAACCAAGCAACTCCACCGATCAGTAAAATAGCAAAAGAGATCGGTATTACAGTTTTTTCACTGATTACCCGCATACTTCCGCTTCCTGCGCTCAATAGCCTCTTCGAGTGGGTCACTCATCCCAAGCATCCCCTTTATTTTAGAGCCCCAATCTGTGCCAGCAGGCTTGAAGTAATCGCTAACACCTTCTTTGACGTTTTTTGAAATTTCTTTATCTTTTTTCTTTATTTCTTCGTCCATGATTCACCTATTTTTGTTGGCTTTCTCTTAAAATTTGAGGACCAGCGGCGTACAAACTAGCCTCAACCATTTTAGCATTTTTAGGATCTAGCACCCAAGAAACTGGTTTATTCATTAATCTAGCAACCCGAGTAACTTGTTCTTGCGTATTTAATCCAAATTTAAGCAATGCCGGAGATGTAGCAGCTGCTCCAATAGCGGCACCCATTGGTCCACCCTTTAATAACCCAATACCAGCACCAGCTGCTAAACGAGTTGCAGATTTACCAGTTGGATCTTTTGGTAAAAGTTCTGGTGACGCAAACTCTCTTGCAGCCGCCAATTGTTCTGCCTTACCTTGAAACTCAGTACCGGCAACATCGCTTAATCGTCTTAATTGCTGAGCCTGTCTTGATTCTGGTTTAGCACCAGCAGTCATCAAAGCTCCCTCTGGAGCGCCAGGTTTAATAAGATTTCTATTTAAATTTTCTTCGGCTCCGTGAAGCATTGCCAGCTTATTGTTAGATTGTGCGATTTCTGGAGAAGCGGCATTCAATTTTTTTCTAAGCAAAGCCGCTGTTTGTTTCGATATTCTTTGTGAATCTTTACCAGGCATGAATATCTGTCCGCCTTTTTGATAAGCCCCTTTAGCTCTTTCTTGAGCAAACTCTTTTAGATCATTTAAGTCTGTTAGCAAAACATCGCCAGATTCATCAGTAAGCTGCTTAATGGCATCTTTTAGTTCTCTCACTTCTGCTAGTTCTGATTTCTTAGTTACCTTATTTAGTTTTGCTGCCTGCTTATCTAAATCATCTAAAACATCTTTAATACTTACGACTTCAGAACCCTTAGTCATTAAGCTATCTGTAATCTTTTTATTTAATTCGTTTTTAGCAGTTCTTAATTGAGTCTGATACTGGGTTCTAATTGCATCAGCTGCCTCAGCAGAATTTTTTCCGTATTTATTAATCAACTCATTAACACTTTTATTTTGCTTAATGTAAGTCTCAATAAGATGCGGCTCAACCCCAGTAAAAGCAGATGCAACTTTAGCTTCTAACTTTACGCCTTTATCAACAATTTTTTTAGCGGCGGTTTTAGTTAAACCAGCAGCCTTCTCAGCAACACCAGCGCCTTTTGCAGCTTTACCGGCCGCCCCAACGCCTAAATAAGACAGCGGGTCAACAGCAGCCTCAACCAATCCTCCAGCAACACCCTTTGGAGATATGTCTAGCAATCCACCTTTTTTAAGAGCAGCACCCTCACCGGTTTCAGAAAAATATTGTGGATAAGATTCACTAATCGGCTTTTCTGAAATACCAGCAAGCGGAGTTTTGCTTAAAATGTCCTTTCCTGTTGGTGCCCCCTCTTTACCAAACTGTTGATAAGCACCAGAAACAAAAGGTACTATCGCTTGTCCTGGAGTAAGCGGCATACCAGCGGGCAGTTTTTGAGTTTCTGCTATTCCGGCTCTAATTGGACCAGCGACATATCTTTCGTAAGGACCCATAACTGGTTCAATAACCTCACCTAGTTTCTTTAGACCAGATTCAGCTATGTCCTGCCCATAACCAACAGCACTTGAAATTAAACCAGGTCGCTCTTTAGGTTGCTCTTGAGGCTGTTGAGCGTATTTTTGCCACGGAGCCGACTCGGTTTTATATTTTTCCCAAGGCTTAGCCATTTTACTTCACCTTTTCCCAAGATTTTTGATCGCCAGGATCTCCACCGATATATTTATAACCACCTTCAATTTGGCCTACTTTTGGACCACTTTGTTTCTGCTGTGGTTTCGGTAAAAATCCAGTTGGTTTTTGTATTTGCATAGCACCCAAAGCAGGTCCAGCAGACAACTCTAACCCGCCAATTGCGGAAGCTCTTGCTTGTGCTTTTTGTTGCAACACTTCCGGAGTGTCTCCTGCTTGTGGAAAATACAACTTGTCAGCTTCAGAAAATTCATCCGGAGAAATTGCAGCTCCAGATTCTTTTCTTAATACTGCAGCGACAAAATTTCTTTTTACGTTCTCAAATTGTTTTACATCTCCGGACTTTGCTGCTTCAGGAAGTAGCCCGCCAAGAGAAGTTTTTAATGACGTTGGATCATATCCAGACTCAAGCATTTTTTTAAGCTGTTCGTCTGATTGCTTTGCTCGTGTGGCAAACAAAGCAGAAAGTCGTTCACCTTCTTTACCCATTGAGGCTTCTTTTTCTCTTTGCTGACCAGCCTTAATGTCTTGTAATGATTTTTGAATATTTAATTGTTGAAGTAATCCTTTGTTTGGATCAGCCGCAGCCTTCAAACCCATAAACTCAGGATCAGGAACCCATTGTCCTGTCATCGGGTCTTTTTTAAATCCGCCAGTTCTGTATTGTCTTTCAAGATTAGATGCATCTTGCTGCTTTTGATACTCAAATCTTTCTTTTTGGCTTTCAATTTGTTCTTGCCTCATTTTTTGTTCTGCGGCGGCTTGTTCAGCCTTAAGCCTTCTGTCTTCTAATGCATTCTTTGTTTGATAATAAGATCCAAGACCAGCTTGCAGTCCAGATGCTAAACCTTCTAGTAAACCTAAATCAGCCATTAATCACCTCCACCAACAGAACTTCCGAGAGAGCTACCTACAGCAGCCCCAGGTAAACCGCCAACCAATCCACCGGCAACTGCTCCACCAATTCCTAAAATAGTTCCAAGAGTTGCGTTTCTTGCTCTCTTTTTATCATCCAACGATTTCTTTTGGGCCTCTTGAATTTCGAGATTAATTTGATTTGCTCTTACAGCACTTTGTCCCACTTGCTGTTGCTTAGCTGCTTTGTCTTTCCAAGCCCCAATAATCCCAAGTCTTTTTGCTTTAGCTAAATCAGACTCCATAGATTTTTGAGCCCGATTAGTAAGGACGGTGTTAAGTTGATCAGGAGAAGCCATACCTAACGCTTTATTAAATTGCGCCGCCCCAGCAACTTGCGATTGAGTATCAGCCAATTTAGGAGCGCCTGAATATTGTTTTTCCAACATTTCTTGTGGAGATTGATCGGCCCTAGCCTGCTGAGTTTCAATAAGCCATTTTGTTTCAGGAGATTGCTGCGCCTGATGATACCCTGGTTGATCCGATTTACCCCCAAATAGGCTATCTAAAAATCCCATTTATACACCCCTTAATGCGCCAGAGGACGCCCCACCAGCCGCACTGGTAGGGGAAAATCCACCAGAACCGCCTCCCATGCTTCCAAGAGCCATTCCAGCGACAGACCCAAGACCTTTTCCAATTCCAGCTAGTTGCTTTCTTCTTTCTAAGGCACTTTGCAAAGAAGCAGAATAATCTTGCCCAGCAATACCAGCTTCTCCGGCCTGACGATTTAAGTTAGCTTGAATCGCTAACTGATCAAATAGATCTTTTTGAGATTCGATTTGAGAGCTCAACTCTGCAGATCTTCCCGCAATTCTGCTTTGAGCCTCACCAATTCTACCGGCTTCAGCACCTTGTCTTAAACCAGAATACAAAAGACCTCTTTTGGATGCCCCTTTTCTAATGTCTTGAATTCCTTCTTTCGCGGCTAACCTTTCCTCGTCTCCGATTGCAGCTTCACCTTTGGCTTGAATACCAGGGGCCTCTTTTCTAAACTTGTCTGAGATATCAGTCATTTTCTTCTTCTGATTCTCAAGTGCGTCTATATAAGCTTTTTTTGATTCTTCGTAAGGATTTGGCTGACCCATTAATCCTTCTACAGCTTTCCCGGTTACAGTTTGCGCAAGCTTAGATGGTCCGCCACCAAAACCAATGTTTACATTACCGAAAGGAGTTTTCATCAGAACACCATTACCCTTGCCGTTCCGGCCGCATTTGATTGAATATACAAAACATTATTCTCATTGTCTTTATTGCCATCAAAAATATCCATAGCCACAGAAGATCCCACAAGAATGTAGTTTGTTGCCACACGGCCTAATGTGTGTTGTGCTGCCACAGTTTGATTTGCGCCATTAAAAGTCACAGTAACAATTGCAGAATCAAGATTTTCACTAAGAGAGATCTTTCCGTTTACTGCAGTAACAAGTTGATCAAGAACTTGCGCACTATATTTCCTAAGATCTTCGAAAGTTTCTGTATTAGATACACTCTGAGGCACTTTGATCTTCATTTGTCCCTCTGGAATCTAGATGTAAACGCAAAACCATTAACCTTTAAAGATAGAGAAGCGGAAACATGATGTACGATTGCTTGTATACTTCTAGCTGGAATTCCGAAATCAACCCTGGATTGGAATGGATTTTGGTACATGGTACGAGAAGCTTGGATGGAAGTACCGTAGTTAGATGTGAAATCAACACTAATGGCTTGAGTAACTCCAATGACTGGATCGACGTCGAGATAAAATCTCCTGTACTGACTTTCGTTCGTTTGATTTCTAGCGGCTAAAAAGTTTGTTTTTATTAAACAAGTTATCGCACTTCCGTTGTCTCCTTTTAAGTCAGTAGCGAAATTAAAAATATTTCCAGTATATCCACCATAAAAAGGAATTTGTTTAGAAAGCCTAGATCTAGCGTATGTCAAAGCGCTTGTATTTAAACCTTCGTATTTAGTCCATGACTTTGAAATAGTGTCATAGACAACGATACAATTATTAAAAGTTGCACCATTGCATGGAATAGCAAACCAAAGCTCATTTTGCTGTCTATTAAAAACAGCACAAGCGTTATCAATTGCAGCGTCAACGTTCATTGCATCAAAAATAGGCTGAATTTTAGAAGAAACAATTTCAATGTTAGCTCCGTTGTAACCAACGATTCCTTTTTCATCTAAAAACCAAAGATAGTTCTCCCACTGAACCATTGTTCTATTAGAAAGACACCCATATTGATCCGAAATTTCCTGCAAAGAAAAGTTGTCCGGATTGTCACCTGTCACACGGTGAAATGACTTTTGTTTCGCAACAACCAAAGAACCGGCATATGACTTCATACCGGTAATCCTGTCACCGTCGTTTGTTCTAAACTCAGCAAAAAACGTTGGAGGTATAGCCTCAGGTTCTCCGATTTCAGACCAATAAGCTGTAGATGGAGCAGACGAAAAACCAGCGATAAAAAGCTGGTTATTGTAAATTTCCATGTATCTAGGAGACATGGTAAAAAATAAATTGTCGTTTGATAACTCAGCAGTTAATGGAAATCCAGGATCAACAACAGTTGTTGTCCCAATTGGCGCTAGTGTTGTAAAAAATAAATCTACGCCGCCGTTTGAAGATCTATAAAGAGCGATTGCAGTTGCTCCATATCCAGAAACATTTAACGTTAAACCAGAATAAGTAATTGCAGACGTGTTTCCATTTACTATTACTGTAATACCGTTTGAGACAGGACCGAAGTAACCACGATCATTAACATAGCCATAAGCAGTAAGAAAAACACCAGTAACACCGCTAACAAGAGAGCCCCCAGCGCTTGCAGTAGCAGTCCAAGAAGCCGTTGCGCCAGGGGGTAATGAAAACAAAGAAGTCGCATTACCGTCGTACTTAAAGAAGCCGCCAGTCGCCCCATTGCACATAAAAAGTCGATCGACGAACGTAACAAAGTCAAAAAGAGCCCCATCATTTAATCCCGTCTTAATAGAGGAGAAACTGCTAGTTACATTATAGGCGTTTGTGTTCGCAGTAGCTATTAAATAGCTGGCTCCGTTTAATCTTACGAACTCGTACAGTCCGGTAATTCTTCCTTGAACGGTAGCACCCAAATAAAGAGTCGAACCCATTCTTTTAGACAAAGAACCAGGGACCTGGAAATTTAAGTTTGTCAGATCCCTGAATTCCATTAAGGACTGCTCGTAAGGAGATTGTTTAGAGTTTATTCCGCCCAAAAGCTGATAAGACTCATTGTGTGTTAAATCGTAAGCCATTTTTTACCAGTACATTCCGCCGTTAAAATCTTCCCCGCTAGTTACAACCATTCGAGCTGTATCTTGATTTCTATCCGTAGAATCTGCGTAAAGCATCTCATCGTATTCTTTGAGCTTTTTCATCAAAAGATCATTTACTCGACCGTCTTTCAAAAACCCATCTTGAGTTGCCAAAAGAGCAATAAGCTCATGATACGGAGCCGGAACATCAGGAGTATCAGAATCTAAAACCATATCAGTAACCTGATATGAGTAAGTCATTCTAAGTGTGTAAGTTGAATCTGGAGTAGGCCACAAAAAGAAATTGTTTTTACTGATGTAATAGTATTGAGGTTGGCCTGGACCCTGAACAACCAAGTCCACCTGGTTAATGGTGATTGGCATGATTTGGGTAAAGCTCTCATTTGGAACTGTCCCATTAGTAATAACCTCTAGCCTATTTAGTTTTTTTAAGTCGGATGGAAACGAATAGTTTCTTTGATTCACCACACAAGAAGCGGTCACGCACTTTGTGTAATAATTCGCTCCAGCCTTAATAAGTCTTTTTTGAACCTCTTGCTGGGCATTATTAAGCCAAACTTTTACCTGCGGCGTTGTAAAATAGCCAAATTGAAGATCGTCCAACCAATAGGCACAAAGATTCTGCAGTTCTAGAAAAGTCATCCTTAACTCCTTAAACTTAAGCAGCCTCTTACGTGAGGTTATTGCTATTTAGTCAGCACAAGTTTCAATGTTAGCGTTAGGGTCTATGCAATCAGTCCAGGTAGTGCTTACATCATTGTAAGCCGGCCCCCAGATATCTGCACAATCCCATAAAAAGCCGTTAGTTACTAATCCTAACCCTGAAATCGTGTTTTTACCAGTGAGTCCAAATGACTCAAGTGCTGTTCCTACAACAATAACATCAAAATTTATCACCCTGTCACCAATTTATCATCTAAATAACGGAAGGTATACCCGTTTTTAGATTTCTTCATCTTACCGCGACAAATCTTTACAACACCACTGATGTCATAATTAGTAGCTCTCCCAGCATCAGAAACGGAGTCAAACTTACCGATAAAAACCCCATCCTTGTATGCCAATACACCCCTGTCTTTCCAAAGACCTGTATTTCCAACTCGTTTAATTCTTTCTCTTGAATTGTCTGATTTTGTTTGGATTTCTATATTGTCCAATGTGTAATTTTTTGAATGGTCTATTCTACCAACTGTAACGGTCGAAAGTTCCTCATCTTGTATGTTTTTGCATTTATCTATAAACCATAAATAAAAGTCATTTTTAGAGTATTCTATACGAATGCCTCTGCCGCCATAGTATTTATATGCTTTGTGTGTTGGTTTATAACACCTTGCGTATTGGCAAAACCAAGCAATCTTAGCTCTTCTTAATATATAATAGACTTCAGCCACCTATTGACCATAGGCTATCCTTGGGAGTTCGTCAAGCCATTGGCTTGCGATATTCTGCCAACTATATTTAGTTGCGTCCATTTTAACACGTTTATACCGTTCTTCAGCAATTACTTTTAGAGTCTCATCGACATATTTCTGATGATCAAGCTCGGTTATACAATCACTAAAGACCAAAGACGCCATACCCATTTCTTCGGCAGGCTTAAGGGTGTCACAAACTCCACCAACAGCCCTAAATATTGGATATACGCCAGCCAAAACTAATTCCATGGCAGTAATACATGACGTTTCAATCCAATCAGATGGCTGAACGTTATATGCGGCGGATTTGAAATGCTTCATGAGCTCAAGCTGTTCTGTTTTTCCATGATAAATCACCCAATCCTTACGCTGATCCATCATTTTAGCCAAACGCTCTCTTAAATCCTTCAGCCCATAGTTATCTAGGTGCTCGATGCCATAAAAAACGTGAAGCTTGATTTGAGGATATGTCTCCCTAACCCTGTCTAAAACACGCATAGCGCGGTCTAGGCCACGGTCTGGTGATGAGCTGAATACAAACTTCCAAGGATCTTTTTCCCATGGCCCATCGTTGAATCTGGACGGCTCTACGCCGTTTCTAGTGACCCAAATCTTATCTAATGGAACGCCCTGAGACGTATGCAAATAAGATTTATGAAATGGGGTAAGAGCTAAGACTTTGAGGTAATTTGCCGTGTTCTCTACCCCCATTGTTGTCAGATCATGACTCCACACAAAAGTAGGAGCGTCTGTAATCTTAAAGTTATGTCGCCATGCAATGTGTAAATATGGTTTATTCTTACACATGTACTCATTTAATTTTGTTGTGGATATGTAGTGGACTCCGTTGATGACCTTTTCATCATCTCTAACGTTAAAGATCTTAACGGGTCTTCCGGATAGCTTGGCCATCCATTCTGCCATCTCAATAGCCGCAGTTTCACTTCCTCCCATTGCACCTTTTCTATACAATTCCCCATCCCATTTGTATGGGGCGTTTGGTGGACAAGAAATTACGATGTCACTGCAAGCGCTTGCATCTTTGTAGCCCTCTGTTAAAGTTTTAATACGAATACACTCTTCCATGATGGCTTTAGCTTCTTTGTTTCCGAAATCATTGTGTGATTTGTATGAAACCTCAATAGCCTTATCCATTCTTCCAGTGTTCGCATAAATTCTAGACAACTGGTTAAGAGGATAAACGTTATAATGCTCCTCTGTTGAAAAGATTGCAGCGGCCATCTTTCCATTACCCATTGGAGTACATTCTAATGCCGCTCTATAAAAAGGAGCCGCATCATTAACTCTATTCATTTTGATGTAACAATCACCAATGATTGAAAAATACTCTGCTCTTTGTGGCGCTAATTGAAGACCAACTAAAGCAATATCAATGGCTTTTTGAAATTGGTCACATTTCACATAAGCATAAGCAGCATATTGAATAGATAAAGTTCTATCGTGTGGTTCAAGAGTTGGATCAGCTGCAGCCTCGGTTAGCCATTTGATCGAATCAAACTCCCTGCCATTTTCAAATAGTTCTTTTCCGTAATAATACTTCATCCGAGAATCTAACTTGTCTTTATTTTTCTCGATTAAATGAAGATTTCTAGACCTGTCCTTTGCTAAATCAATATCAGTTCTTAAATGATTTATGGTCCATGTTGTTACGTAGTTTGCCACTACTGGGCGACTTCCAACTGGTAAAATTCCTTCATGAACAAAATATTTCCATCGGCCAGTGCCCTTTTTAATCACGCGCTCTCTAGCAAAAACGCAAACAGGCTTTCCTTCAGTGTTGTAAGCATAGTTGTAGTTAGCAAGCCAAAAGTCCGCCAACAAAAGGTTTGTATCTCTCCAGTTAATAAACTCTTCTTTTGAACTTAAAACATCATCGCAGTCTATCCACATGATGTAATCTGTTTTTGCCTGATCAAAACAAAAGTTTCTTGCCGCAGCAAAATCATCCACCCACTTAAAGTGAGACACAGTGGCCCCAAATGATTCCGCCACAGACACAGTTTGATCGATACTTCCCGTGTCAGTTAAGTAAATTTGATCAAAACAACCCTCCACAGACTTAAAAAGTCTTGGTAGATTCTCTTCCTCATTTTTTGCTATTATACATAAACCAATAGTTGGTCTTCGTGACATTAGTGTGCTCTCCTTTGCTTAAGCGGAGAGTAACCCGATCACAAAAAAAATCAAGTCTTGGTTGTTTGTGTCGTGTTGTTTGTAAGAGTCTTTTCTCTTAATAAAGTAGATGACCCACGGCTATACATGTCAAGAACGCCGGTGCTCTTGTTAAATGTTTCGTCGCCTTCCCACATTTCAAGATTTCTCTTAACGTATCCAAAGATTGTTGTTGGGTCCACACTTGTAGATCCAAATGAATCAGATGTAGTTCCAACTTTTTCATCAACAGCTTGAATTGGATCTAAAGCACCGGAAATGTACCTATCCGAAGTTGAAAGAGCGGCTCCTCCATCTACAATGAAAGCGATAGAAGTAGTTGGTCCATAACTAAACGTGTAAAGCCCACTTCCAGTTAATGGCTCTGTAATACCAGGAGGCAGAACAGACGCCCCAGCGGCCGTCTGAAATACAATAAAAGTAGGAGAAAGCCCGGTGTTTGTTTGAGGTGTCCCGCTTCCAAAAGCCAGCCAGTAACTTTTTGCCATCTTATTTATCCTTCTTTAACGGTAAAACATTTGTTTGTTTAAATTCAACGGTTTTTAAATGACCCAAAGATTCAAGGTATTTAACCATGTTTCCATCAAATCTATCGTCAATCTCTTTTTCTTTTTCTACTGCTAACCACAGCGCAGCTTCAGGAGCATTGTAAGCTAGGCCCATTAAAGCCTTGTCTTCTGCTGTTCCTGGCACATGATTTAAGAACTCTTGCTTGCCAAGTTTTTGTCTAGCTATTCTGAACTTCATAACAGCTTCCCAGTTGTCTGGCTCAGCCTCTTCAATGGACTTATATTTAGCTCTAACCTCAGGCATTAATTTTAATCTTGCCTCATTAAACGCATTCAAAACACGAGTTTTGTCTTCAATCTCCATTAACATGCAAGCCATTGCCCGAGTTGAATACATTTTACGGCCTCTAAAATAAAAACCAAAAATAGGCATCCACCCAAACAGCTTATCTAAAATATTATCTATTTTTAGACGTGTCTGAAATTGAAGCGCTCTTGCCTTCTCGTCTTGTAAAGAGTTTGCGTATGTCCAACACTCTTTAACGGCTTGGTAATACCTTTGAGCTGGAGTTATTTTTTCAAACCCATCTGAGAGTGTTCCATTCTGACAAACATAGTTTGACATCCCAAACTGAAGCTCAGTTCCTAAAAGCTTTTTAATCTCATCCGTCAATTCAACTGAAGAGTCATCCGCTTTTTTAAGTATGGTTTCAAAATCGCTCACGAAACGCTCCCAGCACCACCAGTTTTAGACAGCGTCGACGCGGCCAGTGTGCTCATGGCGTTGCCGTTGTAAGATGAACCAGTATTTAACGAACTAGCTCCATTTTTTCCACCGTTATATAAAGCTTGTCCAGCAGAAAGATATGCGCCAGATTGACCTCCGGTATCTGGGTTTTTAGTCTCAGTCATAGTAATAGCAGCGGAATAAGCCGAGCCATTATATGTGTATGCATTTGCTGTTGCGGAAGATGCAGCATGGAACAAAACACCAACAGATACGTTGTATTTACCAGATGCCATCCCAACGGATGCGGCTGGAGTATTCGTACCGGTTGATAATGTATCAGCACTGTTAAGCGTCTCTACAGTTTGAAGAGCAGTTCCGGCAGCGTTATATCCAGCAAAACAGCTCACAATACCGTTAAATTGCATACCACAGTTAAATGACCTGGCAGTTGCAAGAGCAGTAACAGAAGCCCAAGCCCCGTTTGCAAACTTGTAATTGGTGCTCTGGCCTCCGGTGCTATCAGTGTTGCTCGTGCCAGACATGTAGTACATAAAAGTGTCGAGCATATTTGCAAGAGCGCCGGCACTTCGAGCGGCTGGTGTTACACCAGTTGTGGTCCATGCATATTTATTGAATACCTTTGTAGTAGTTAAGGACGAATTTGAAGCATCTAATCCAGCAATAACCATGTGTGTATTTTTATAGTTACTATCTCCACCGGATACATAGTAAGCAGCCGAAGCCGAAGACGATGGGGCCGATGACCAAGAAATAAGATTAAACATCTCGGCTGTATTTGTAGCCGTCGTGTTGTTTGTTCCTGTATAACCAAAAGAACTAACCATGATTCCTGTCGATGGATCATCTGCTGTGGTCACAATAGAGACCTTATTCCATCTTCCAAATCCATAGACCCAGATTGCGTTTTGAGTAGCGTTAGGAAGCTGAAACCAAATGTCACCAACCTTAGGATTTGTTGGCGTATTTGTTTGTTCAAAAACTTGTGGAATTTCTTCAACTTGAGGAACAGCTTCGTAATTTTGAAGAGACGTAACTTCTTGTCTTGGTCTTACATAATCAAATGCCGCAATAGTAGTCGTTAAACCACTATTTGATAACGTAACAACATGGAATCCAAGTGTAGCAACGCTATTCATCACGTTCATTGAACTTCCGACAACAGTGCCATCAAGAGTAATAGGAGTCGACGCACCTGGAGTTCCAATGAAACCAAAGTTTGTTCCGTAATAATAAACCGTAGCTAATGCGTTTGTAGAAGTCCCGCTGTAATAGACTCCGCCTGCATAAATATGCGTCGTTCCTCTTGTCCATGCTCCAGTTAAATACATCTCATCAGCAAAAACACGCTGATAAACGCCTAAACTAGATATGGTTGAAGAAATTGCGCCTCTAGTTGCTTCGGTTACCTGTGTGGGTAAATATGCAAGCTTACCAAAAGTAATTCCTTGATTATAAGAGTTTTGGTAAAGATTAATTGAACTAATTACAGCACTTCCGAATGAAGACCCAGCGCTGAAAACAAACCTATTCCATCCAGGGCCAGCATTAGTGAAAATTGTTTTTCTTGTATTACCATTTAGGGCTTCATTTGTGCCCCATGTGCCGGCGACACCGTTAATTCCAAAAGTACCGTGAACAATTCCGGTTACTCCAGGCGGAGAAATAAACTCAATTTCAGCGGCACTAAAGTTACCTTCGCACTGAAGATACCCGCCAGTTCCGGTGAACCCAATACCGTAAAAACCGTCCATCGCAGCGTAAGTTAGATTGTCACCCCATATTCTGTACTGCTTTAGCTTGTCAGAGTAATAAAAATCTCCAACTCCATTAATACCAAAACCATTGGTGTCTATAAAAACGTTGCCTTGTCCAGGATCAAACACTGCTTTCTTTATATAAAGAGTCTGGGAAATAGTAGCAGTAGAGCTTGAGTTCCAAGCAGAATACAAAAGCGCCGAACTAAGTGTAAATCCAAGGCTTGGAGATACTGTGAGGGTATCAGTAGAAACAGATTGAACAGTACCGACGTAAAACGATGTCCCAGCAACTCCTACAACACCAGTTCCCACCGGAAAGCTTGAACCATGTCCAGTTGTCACATCGATAGAAGTAGCCGATCCGCTAGCAGTAGTTGAAACACCAGGAACAATAAGGTTGTCAGTTGTATAAACACCATTAGAAGTAAGATAAAAAAGACTTACTCCACCTTTTCTTCCGCTAAAACTAGGAACAGAAGTAGTTGCGCCAGCTGTTGTTGTAACTTTTGTTTTGTTTACGTAAGTAGTGCCAGGAAAAATATCTACGTTTGCGCCAGAATTTTCAAAATAAACAACAATACCGGCAACAGACAAAGTTAAATTTTGATTTGCTGTCAATCTATAATCATGAATATTGTAATCTTGAGTTGAAGAATTGTATGGAGCTAAAAATGCATTTATTCCAGCTTGATTACTAAAGCTTGTGGCACCTCCAAAAGTTGCATCAGAACCAGAATCAACACCATCAACAACAAAATCAGCAGTCCCAGTATCAGTGCTTGTGTTTAATAAGAAAGCAACTCTGCGGATAACTCCTGAGACACCAAACATGTCATCAATATTTCTAACACTTACAGAAAGGCCTTGTGGGTTATTTAATAACTTAATTCCACCAGCCGCGTAAGCTTTTACACCAGGAAAGTATTCATTAAAGATAACCTCATAAGTTGGCTTGTTATTTATCCATTGAGTTTCGTCTTCAATTAATACTAGGTCATTAATCCAAAGTGTCTTTGCTCCTAACTTTACAGAGTTATCGTCTGCAAAGTATCCATTTAACGGGTTTTTTAGCGCCGTAGAAGAAAAGCCAGTATTGGTTGTTGCTGGCAAAGAGATGTCACTAAAAGCGTCAGTTACAAAATCTCCAGAACCAGAGCCACCGCCTCCGCCGCTATTTGTGAAAAATGTAAAATTTCCGCTCTGTCCCATAAATTACCCCGTTAAAATATTGCGGCGGAAGCCTGAAGGAGCACACCCGAGACCCCCGCCGCGCACTAGCTAGAAATTATTGTCCGTTGATCGAAACAATATCTTGAAGCTTCTTAAGAGCAAGCTCAACCACAATTTCAGTAGCAGCACCGGTTGCGTTGCTTGCGAAAACAACATCACCAGCGTGCAATTGAATGGTTGTTGAACCAGCAGCAGGAAGAATGGATGCTCCTTGAACTCCGATAGATGCGAAGTTAACAAGAGGAATCCCGCTTACGCCCATAGCGTATGCAGTTTGACCAGCTCCGGAAACATAAACCATTTTATAGAACGAAAGAATAGGAGCGCTTGAACATCCTTGCGCCCATGTTCTTACGCTTTGCAATTCGCAAGGATAAGGAGCGATGCAAATTGCGAAAGTTGTAGAAGGAGCAATGATACCAGAGGCACCACCGCTGTTTCCGCCAACACGTACTTGATACACGTCTCGTTGTTCGGACGCGTCTTTATCTCTATTTACAATAGCCATTTTATTAATTACCTTTCTGATAAATAAAATCACCCGCAGCTTTAGCAACGTCCTTTCGAACGTCAGCAGCCATAGCACGAGCATTGTTTTTAAAACGTCGCAATTTATTTGCGTCGTCTGATTCTCGCTTCTTTACCATTTGACCATAATAAGAGTCATCCCTCCAAGCGTCCATCTCTTTCAGCTTTTCTAGTAATGGGTCAATTCCCCATTCAACGGGTTTACCTTTAAGTGTCCAATCGTCAGTTAAAGCGAGAATAAATTGAACTTCATTTCTAGCGCTGAACGTTAACCCATCCCAATCTTTCGGATATTCCTTCCTCCAGACTTGATAAGTCCCATTATTAGTCTGTAACACGTACAGAGCTTTGTCATAGGTTCTTACGGCTTGAGTTAAACGTTCAGCTCTAGTCATAAATTATGGAGAGATATAGTTACGAAGAACTGCTTGAGCCGATGGCTTTTCGCAGAACAAGTTAGCTAAATGTCTCAAACGAATCTCGAATTGATCGGCAGATACTTGAGCGATCATGTAACTTCCTGTTTCATCTGCCCACTCAAGCTCCGAAAGAACATATTTCTTCCAGTGCTTAGTGTCCAAAAAGAAGAACCGTCGGAAGCTGTCTTTATCTGCAACGATAGGGATTCCACCGTACTCAAGATAAGTGCTGTCCTTGTTCGAGAAGGTTCCATCTCCAGGAACTTTTCCGATATAACGTTTATCAACTACGAGCAGCTTATTGTAAAAACGCTCAGAGTTGAAATCGCAGAATACAGCGTCATACTTAGCATCCCCTCGTCGTCGTCCTTCATTCCATGCTTGTTGCATAAGGTCTAAAGTTAATTGACCTCCGTTAGAATTTATGATGTTCGATTGATACGAAGTATAGCTAGAACGATCTACAGAGTAGATTGTCGTGGTTTGTGTAGATCCAAGGGTATACAAAAGACCTTGAACATCGTTACCGTAAGATCCGCTTAGGATGATCAAGTCGTTAGCTGAACATGTTACGTTAGCAGACAAAGTCAAAGTAACTGTGTCTGTTCCGCTGATTGCTGTGACTTGAAGTCCAGATGATACCAAAACACCCGCCGAGGTGTAGATGTCGATTACGACACCAACATCAAGGTAAAGGTTTCCAGGCATAGTGGACTCAATACCTGTAGCAGTGATCACGTTAGTAGCTACAGCGTTAGCTGCAACAGTAGCGATCTGACCGCTGCCGTCGCCAAATAATTGGCGGTTGAAGTTAGTCTTGAAATCCAAAAGGCCTTGTTCCATTTCATATTCCATGATCGAAACGAAGGCACCCTTGTCACCTTGCGAAGCTTTGAGCATCGGTCCAGTAACTCCGAATCGGAGGTAATTGAACTTATATGCAATAGCAGCTTGCACGGTGGTTTGTTGACCGATCTTAGGCAATGTTCCGCCATCAGAAGTCGATCCAACACCTGGGTTACGTCGGACCTTCAATGCACGAATGACTTGAAGACCGGCTGATTTTTCACGTCCTTTTTCGATGTTCTTCCAAAGAGGGATATTGTCGTTGAACTGGGAAACGAGGGCGCCTGCATACCAGTTCTTTAGAATCCCTGCTGCGGAAGAAATACTAGCAAATTGATTTGCCATGATTTTCTATCCTTTCAATTATAGCTCGCCAGATGCCAATAGATCGTCTGTAGCTTGCTTAATGGTCTTAGGGAGATGCGGAGCACGACCCACTGTTCCACCGCCGCTGCCTACGTCCTTGGCTTTAGCACTAGCTGTTTTTTGTTGTTTTACTTTTTCACTATAATACTTATCGGCAAGCGATTGATTTCTTTCGTGAACGCTCTTCCAAAGATTGTCCCAAGTTTGATCTGTGATTTTTTCACCGCGATTAATTAAAGCTTGCGCTCTAGCAATAACGGCTTCCTCATCTGCCATGGGGTATTTGTCTGAGTATTGTTTGAACTTCGCATCGAGTTCAGCTTCAATTGCGGCAACTTCCCGCTCATGAATGCTTTTCTCTAGACGTTCAACACGTTCAGCGAATTTAGGGTCAATTGATTGCTGATTAGTTTGTGCCTGTAATTGAGGTTGTTTCTCTTGCACATAGTTCAGATAAGAATGAAATCTTTCTGGATATACGCGTTTGAATTCCTGAATTAAGGCGGGATTACTTTTTACAGCTTCCAGATCAACGCTTAGGTTGTCGTAGAACTTTCGCTCTTCGGCCAAAGCTTGAGTCTTTCGAGTGTAATCAGAATGGGCCATGTAGGCGCTTTGGAGTTCTTTCGTTGTCCATTCGCGACCTTGCCACTTGAACTTCTCCGCGGAATCCAAGTCATAAATGCTTGGTTGTTCCTGGGGTTCTCCAGTGGTTAAACTTTCTTGTTGTGAACTGTCTACGGAACCCTCAATGGTTCCCTCTTCAATCATTTTTTACTCATCCCTTCTAAAGCCGTTCTTCGGGCTCTCGCACCGAGCGACTTTGGTTCTTCTTTCATTAGACGTTCCTTGTCGTAATCTGTGACCCCTTCCATCATGGGGCCATATTCTTGCATCTCTTCTTTCTCTTCTTCGATCATTTCTTTTGGAAGAGTCCCGGCTTTCATCATAGCCAGTTCTTTTTTCTCGTGTTCAATCATTTTGTCGTCCACAGTTGGCGCAAGTCCGTTTTTTTCATTCTCTGTCTTGCCGTCTTCCATCTCTGCTTCGCCATTTTCTTTTGCTCCATGGGCATATGGCATGTCGGTATGTGGTCCGATCATGATACTTAGATCAATACCGTTTCCACGTCGTTTAGCTAAAGCGTCGGACAATGCATTTTTTTTCATCATAAATTTTCTTCTCCTGGAGTCACTGCTTGTGACTGTTTGTTAATAATGTCTTCCTCTAAAAGGTTATCTATCTCTCCATCGGTTGGCCCGCCATCCGGAGTGCCTGGTGGTGGTGGTGGCACAGCATTTGTTAGCTCCATTTGCGCTTGAACGTGTGCCTCAATGCAACCTAAGAAAAGTCCTTGAATATGTGGAGGAAGAGTTTCAAATTTATCTTGGATTCTATAGCGATTTAATTCTTGAACCCATAAAGTATGGTTATCTAACTCGTTTACTTCTGGGGCAATTCCTTGCTCAAGTTTTTCAATGCCACGCTTAATTTGTGCCATAGAAAGACCATAGTCTTCCCATAGACCTTGAACATCTCCAAACTCGATTAAATCTAAAACCTTCTCTTGGACCTTAGGATCTGCTGGGTTTCCAAGCAGACCGTTTTGGTAAGCATTCATGATATCTTGCCGTTGTAATGCTTTAGAATTAGGCTGTGTTGACCCTTTAACGACGATCACATCAGTGTTTCCACGTAAATCAGCTCCCTTGAACGATTTAACCGTGTATTCCATGTTTTTTCCGGCAAGTTTAATTGTCCTAGGCATTGTGTAATATTCTTCGATATATTTAAGAATTAGAGAACCAACACGAGCCCAAGACAATTCGTGCTGGTCCGTCATAACTCCAATCCTGGTCATGTCCTGTTCAACTAGGATTTGCATTCCAAGTGCTGGGATACTAGCACTTGGTATGTTTCCTTGAGAAACGTCAGAGATACCAGAAAGGTCGTTAAAATATTTATCGTATGACTCAGTTTCATTGTACGCCCACTGAGGCATTGCAGGAACTTGAAGTGCTGAAGGCCTACCTCCGTCAGCGGCGGTCGGAACTGGCGTATACCAGACAATCTCTCCCGATTGATCATTTAATGCTTCTTGAGCGAGACCTGCGCCGCGTGGAACTATGTATTTCCCGGCTAGAAACTTTCGTGTCCACTCACTTCGGCGACGAACAGTCTCATTGAATTGATCTTGTAATGGCCTTAAATGAGTTACAATAGCCTCACTGTAGTATTTTCCTGCGATAACCACGTCATCGAACTTGGCAAAAGGAATCTCCCCGCAAGGTAACTCTTTATCAGCAAGCAAAATACCGTTTGCCACTACAATCATTCGACCTTTTGGGTAGTCTTTAGATCTAGCCTCGTATCGAATGAGCTCGATCGCAGAATTTTTCATCTGTTCGGCAGAAAATCCACTAGAGCCTCTAGTGTTCATGATCTTTGATCGCTCTTCGTATTGAAGAGACATCAACCAAGGACCCTCTTCTTTTACTAAGTGACCTTTTTCTGGGTAATGCTTGCGAAAATAATCCAATGGGCGAATTTTCGCTTGAGTGAAGTCCGATTGCATGACCTCATCCCAGTTTTTAGCAAGAGGATTAGGGAAACACTCGAAAGCGGAGCAATATTCAGCCCTTAAATCACCTTCGTAGGACAATTCTCCTGTAATAGGGTCAACCATTTCTTTGCCAAGAGTGTCGTCCCAACAAATTTTGATGTACCCGTGGCCGTCTTGCTGAACACCCATCCCAAGCTCAATTCGCTTTTGATTGATGTTTAGCTTTTCCCACATGAAATTAATAACTTGAAGACCAAGTCTTGCTGCTTCTTTGTCCTCCATGTCCATAGACTCTGGCCGGACCTCATACTTAGGCGGGCTCTTAAGAAGTCTAGCTAGTCGGTTTTGAACTGTTGGTAAAACTTTATTTACATAAACACGGTTACGAGGAAGAAACGGAGTGGCTCTGTTAAGTGGTTGAAACTGCTTCGTTTGAGAATTAAAATATACGCCGCTGTAGCCAATCACGTATGCGCGATTTGTCAGCCAGATAGACTCATGACTAATTCTAGATGTAGAGGCACGGATCTCTTCAACTCTCGATTTTACGAAAGATGCGAGTTTGATCTCATCAGGAGTCTGCTCTGCGAATTGCTTTTTCGCTACATCAAAGAGGCCCAAATCATATCCACATCCCTGGAAGGTCAGTTAAATGCCTGAAGCGGTCCCAAATCCTCTGGCTCCTCTTCAATGCCCTTATAAGTTGCCGGCTGGTGAGAAGGGCCGCTCTCTGCCATTTTATAACTATTGTAATCTCTGCTCATGATTTTGTTAATTAATTTCTGAGTAGAGTAAAGGAAAAACAGCTCCCTCACTAAACAATAGATTATTAACCCGATTACTAAACTATCCATTAACGATTCCTTCGGTAGGTCCAAACACTTTGTGACCTTCTTGCATATTCATTTCGTTAATGATTTCATCTAGTTTTCCACGCTCACAAACTTTAACACCATTATAAACAAAGTACTTTGCTCCGTTTAGGCCTTTGCGATTGTAGTGATGAATAATCTCTTTCGTAGTTTCAACCCATTCATCCCCATTAATCTTAGCTTGTTCAATTTGGTCCATGAACGTGTGAACGGTTACTTTGGTGTCATCAATCGCCTGATAAGTCGATTGTGGATTGTTTCGCCAATCGTCTGATAAATCTTGCTTCATAGTCTGGATGGTTTGGGTTGAGTTCTTCTGAGTCATTTATTGCCTTTCTTTCTGGGTAATAAACCAGTTCTTCGAGGCTCGCAACGGCATCTAGAATGTCGTCGTGTGCTCCCCGTGGGAACGAGTGAAATTCGTCTTCAAAGTCCACCATTCCTGCGCGTATGAATAATGTACCCCATTCAAATCTAGGCACAAGTCCTAAAATTCTGGTGTTTTTTGATACACTGTTTCGTTGGATGCCTTTTACTGGCAACAACTGATTTCTTTGACGCATTCTTTCATCTAATATGTACAAAAGCGCTTCTTGATAAGCTGTAACTTCAACTCCGAGAGCATTGAGGTTAAATTGCTTACAGATGTCAAACATCTTATCGCAGATCTGTGTCGGAGTAAGCCTAAGCCTAGCGGTGTATTTCAAATACCAATTCTTATTGCAGTCCACGTCGACTATAGCGATTCCGGTATAGTCATGGTGAGACTTTTGCCCAATAGCAGGGTCAATAAACCCAAATGAGTAACATCCCTCTGGAATCAACGTAATGTATCTTAACCAAGATTGCTTAAAGCTTTTCTCGTCATCGGGGATAACTTCATTCATGTATTGGTTGGCAAAAAGATAAGAGCCCATCGTTTTGCGTGCTTTTGCAAGAAAGTCTTGAGTCAATCTTTCTGGAAACAATAAACTTCCATCTGGATTAATTGCCCTCTTATATACAACCGACCATTCGCTCATCTTTTACTCAAAATAACGATAGAAAGTATTAGGTTTAAAATTCCAAGACACAAATAAGCCCAGTTAATTACTCTTAACTGATTATATTCTAATTGAAGTGCTTTGATGACTTCGTAGTCTTTCATCTCAGGCCTAATTTCGTTTAATTCAAGCCTTCTAACTACGTTATCCATACCGTTTGATGTAATAACTTGCTTACGATATCGAATTTCATGCGGGCTCATTGGAACCACGGAGCCATCTTCTAATCGCCAAAACTGCGGCAACAGTCCAGACACTCGTGAAAGATCGGGATCAATCACCGCGTTCGGCCATTTTGTCATATCACTCAAATTAGGAGGATCTCTTAAAATCCTAGCCGTATTTGTAGTGAACACAACAACCTGCATTTAGCACTTCTTTCCTTTTTTGCCTTTTTTAGCTTTAGCCATAAAAATACCTCCGAGATAACTTCTACACAAAAATTTTAAGCTGTCAAAACTAAGAAGGGTTATCGTAAAAAGGCATCCATCTATCTGTGCCGTTTATGTTTACTTTTACCCACCCCTGAACAGACCCAGGCGTCGTCAACGTATTAATCGAGTAACTGGCTCCTGCGCCGCTTGTGCCACTATATCTAATAAACGGTTGAGTAGAATTTGCTTGGTTTACGTCAATACACGCAGTGGTAACACCGGATTGCTGCTGATCTACTAATAGAATCGCATTACTTGCCCCGGTTACGTTACCTATCGTAAAACGTCCATAATGAACGCTTTTGCCTCCAACAGAATAAATAGCGTATTGAGTTCCTTGATCGTCTAGATAAATACCATAAGAATTATTTACATTGCTGTTCAGTGGAGAAATTAAAAACCCAAAATAACTTCCAACTAACCCAGCATTATTTGGTGCCAATGCATAAAAACAAGCAGCATTCAAACAAGAGGCGCCAGCAATATCATTCGTGACGTCAGCAGCATACCCAATTACAGTACTATACTTATCTCCGGCTCCCGTTGAAAATTTCGCCGCGCTATATACGCCAATATTAGATATCGTGTTTGTGCTTCCAGTCTGCGTGCTTGAAACAACGCTTTGAAATCCAGATCCTATAACTGTGGTTTCTTCTGCAAACGTATTGTTTTGGTAAAATAGGTCAGAAAAAGTATGAACAAACGAAGCTCCAGTGTCCGTTATGCTTTGATGAAAGTAAAATCCGCCTTCAACATCTAAGGTGGCTTGTGGAGAAGTTGTATTAATACCAACTCTGCCTCCACTGGTTATTCTCATAACCTCAGAACTATTTGACAACGTAGAACTTTTTGTATTGAAAGATAATCTTCCGGCCATTGTTGATGCGCCAGGGGTTCCATCAACTTCAGATCTAATGTTTGTGATTAACTGATAATCAAGGCCGTTATAAGCCCATCCAGTTAAAGAATGAACAATCCCGCCAGATGAAACTAATGACGGGCCTGATTCTGTCCCGTTTGCATGCGAAAAGAATAGTCCAGGGGCATCTAATGGTCCGTAGCTTCTTATAGAAATAGGAACTCTGTCTGATTTACTTCTTATGTTTATTGCGGAATTAATCCACGCAGATACACCATAAGAATTAAACATTAATTGGTTGTTTGTATCGTCATACCACAAATTAGCCTGATCTGTTGTTATCTGTCCGCTTGTACCGGCAAATAAAATTGCCCCTACTGTAAAACCAAAAATTTGAAACGTAAAACCCAAGACGTTGTTTGTGAAAAATAAAGGAAAAGTAACACCCAAGGAAGAACCAATAATCCCAGAGTTACCGCTATACCAGACACTATTTGTTGCAGATAAAACTCTCCATATTCCGGTTGTTGAGTTCAATGCCGAAGAAAATCCGAGAATTGAATTTGAAAAATACAAAGGCGATGCAACAGATATATTAATAATATCTAAACTGCTGCCTGACGCCGTTATTTGGTTTGCAGAAAGACCTCTAATGTTTACGTTTTGAGAAAAAAGCTTTTTAGCAGCATCGTCGTAAGAAAAGAAAGCCGAATCCTGTTTAACAAGTCCTGTTGTTCCTGTGTATAAAATTGCGGACGTTGTAACAGAACTAATCAGCATTGATGACGAAACCTGTGCACTACCGTAAACGTCCAATGTGTATTGTGGGTTTGCAGAAGAGCCAACAGTCAAAGAACCGCCTAAAATACTTGGAGCGGTATTGATGGCCTTAATTGTATATGTAAAAGATGACCCAAATGAACTAGACAGATTAGGATCGACATAAAAAGCAGCCGCTTCGGACACATTCGCTATTCCAGGCAAAACATCTACCCTAAAACCATGTGCGGCGGTCACTGTTCCGGTTGTTCCACTCGATGAGAATTTACTTAAAACAGCTAAATATCCATATAAATTAGAGAGTGTTATCCCAAACTCTGTCGGGTACATCAGAGACTTGAATCCGGTAAAGTACCCAGTGAATCCACCCGTCATGCTGGCAAAATATGGGGTGGACAGAAAGTTTGAATATTCTACGCTGCTTGTAAATGTTGGACCAAAAAACGAAGCAACACCAAGGCCACTTGTGTTTAGTGTCGATGGGGTTTTTATTGATTGAACGTAAACCTTTGAGCCATCAATAGATGTCGTGCCGCCGAAAAATGAAACGAACTCTCCAAAGCCATTTGACGATGTTTTTACATAAAAAATCTGATCGGAAACAGTACCCTTCACAAAAAATGGAAGACTGCTACCAAGGTCATTTGCAACAAACCCCTCTTGCACTTTAGCAAAGTTATCCGAATCCAAAACTAACATTGGCCTTAAAACTTCGCCATTTTGCCTTGTATTGCTAAAAAATATGGATGTTGGGACAAACGTTGACGATACAACTCCGTCCACCCTATATTCCATTACCGCCGCTGGCTCATATAAGCTTGCACCATAAGCCAAACCAATAACAGATGAAATTGTATCCTGATCGGTTACTATCGTCGGATTGTTCCTAGTTCCATTTGATCTCGAAAATAGAATAACATTCGATTCAACACCGTTTGCGGTAAGACTTAAAATAGGCGGCTTTGTTGTATCTGTGTCGTTTCCGATATCAATTGACGGTGTAAAAGTAGCGCCAAAAAAGATGATTGGGATTGTAGCGTTGTTACCAACTCTCACAGATCTATTTGTGTAATCAAAATAAAGAAACGGATTATCTTGAGAAATATTTCCTGAGACACCGGCAAATAAAATAGAGCCGGGTGTGAATCCAAACGATAAAAAAGATGCCGATATCCCGCCAGTGAGACCTAAGACGTTATTTGTAAAAAACAGTCCTAATGTAACACCGAGAGAAGAGCCTATTATTCCAGACTGAAACCAGATTGGGGATGTCGCAGAAATGGAGCCATAAATAAAAGATGTGCTTCCAACTGCGCTAGAATATCCAACAACATTGTTAGTGAAAAACAAAGGAGCGGTGAATCCTAGAGATGATCCAATTATCCCGCTGTTTCCTGAATACCAAATAGTCCCAGTAGAACTGAGAGCGCCCCATATGGATGCAGTGTTACCTATTGTGGAGCTATAGCCAATTACATTGTTTGTAAAATAAAGTGGCCCAGTAACTCCTAGCGATGAACCAATAATTCCACTATTACCCGAGAACCATATTGGGCTTGTAGCCGATAAAGCCGCCCATACATATGCGGTCGTTCCAACTGAGCTGGAATATCCAATAACGTTGTTAGTAAAAAATAAAGGCGATGTTACTCCAAGAGAAAGACCAATTTGTCCGCTAGTTCCGTTAAAGAATATTGGGCTAATTCCTGTAATTCCTAAACTAAGAACCGCAGCGCCATTTGCTCCTGTATCTGTAACAGTAATTTGATGTGTCGTCCCGGTTAGCACTCTGTCAGCGCTTAGGGATGTATTGGCTGACATGACTACATAGCTTGCGTCTATTGGAGCTCCACTAGAGCCACCTCCGCTTGCATAAATTTGAATGCTTCCTGGGCCGTTTGTGATCCCAATTCCAGAGCCAGCGGTTAAAGTTGTTACTGTGAACCCGTGTGTACTTGCTCCAATAATTAACTGACCGTTGTCTGTGAAAAGACTAGCTAGAAAAGATCCGCCGCTAAACGTGCCGCCGCCGCTACCGTCATCTAATAAAAAGCCCCAAGACCTAGTCAATTTAGACTCCCGAGGTTCTATACCTCAACAAATAACAAGTTACCGTGGACCCAGAAGCCATAAGGTAAATGCTTCCACTCATATTAGCAAACTGAACCTCGTTAGAACCCATTAAGTATTCGTTTGATACAGCGTAACTTGATCCACCAGAGAGCGACTGGCCCATGATCAACAAAGATCCTCCAGACGCCCATTTAATTAGTGCAGCATTTTGACCCGCAATGACCGGAATCTCGGCCGTGATACCCGCGCCGATTACAAGCTTCTCGGGAAAATGACTAAATATTTCATCCCTTTGCATTTAAGGTAAGAAAGAGGACCCTTGGGAATAACATGTTTGAATCGTTGCCACAGTCGTAGCACCGAGAGCTCCAACGTAGTAACAAGCTGGCCCGCGTATATCCATAGAATCATTCCCATCGACAAAGCGGTATCCAGTAACAGCCAATGATGCCGCGGCAAGCGTTTGACCGTAGTTAACGCCAAGGACTACTAATGTCCCCCCACTAACATATTGAATATGCGAACAAATCTTTCCGGCCTCAACTCCAAAATATGCTGCATTGTTCGTCAATCCCACCGGTATGGCGAATGTGGTACAACCAATACGAAATACTGAATCAAAACTACTTGTTGCCATCTAAACTCCCTCTCAAATGCATGACCTGATCTGGTATCAGCTTCCAACTATAGCCCCTAAACATTTTCATCGCAACTTGTGCGAACTCGTTTGGGGTGTAAGTCCTCAGATGCCCAAGGTCTTTGTTACCCCAGTCTAAACTAGAAGCTCTTCCATCGAAAGAATAAAGAGGAGTGGAAAGATGAATGATGTCCGGCTTTAATCCAAGCCTCTCTATCTCGATCTGAATGTCCGACTCAAAGTGTAGGTGTTCTATGATCTCGAACGCACAATAAATAGTCGGGCTTGTGGCCATCTCGTAAGTTGGATACTGGGTGTTAAATTCGTTTAAGGCCTTTTCGCTTAACCCAATTGGAACATAACTAAATCTACAGCCATGCTCCCATAGCCCTATCGGCAACCAAAACTCACCCGGAGCAAACTCCACAATCAAAGGAGTAAGCCCTTTTTCGTTCAGAGCTTTCACTTCCTTGAGCATCTGAGAGCCTCTGAGTGTGTACTGAATCATGTTCTTAGATTCTTCTTTTCCTAAGATCGAGTCATGGCAGTTCATATACCAGTGCGGCGTAACAAGTTTAGATAGAATCTTACGGCGTAGAGCCTCAATCTGTGGATCTTTATGGTCTCGATAATAACCAGGCACGTCTTCTAACGATTTAAGTGCCATGAGCGGCTCATCGTAGGCCGTCAAAATATTGGCTTTGTCTAACCAAGGCCTAGGGTCCCAGTTCTCAATTGCTCCTACATTCATTGAGGCACTCCAAACTTCTGTTCGAAATACTTAGCGTTTTTCACTCGGTTAGCTGCTACTGCTTCCGGATCCTTGGTTGCTATAGTCTGACCACCAAAATGCCAGATGTTCGGTCGCAAATTAATCAACGATGGAATGCGATACTTTTGAAACGCTCGAATACAGAAATCGCGGTCATCTGGTCCGCTCTCATAGAACTCATCCAACCCACCTAAATCCATCCAAGTTTTTCTATGCATAATCGTTGCATAAAAGCATACAAATGGAACGGGGAGTAAAATGTGACGCCCAAAAGGAGCGCATTCCATCATCGCTTCACGCTCTAGCATTGTGGTTGCTTCGATAGGAAACTGTCTCGGAAATTCTTTATTATTTAGAGCGATGGGTGAGTGATAGTACATACCAACGTCAGTGTTTGAATACGGATTCATGATTACTGGAATGTCTATGCCATCCATTGATCTTACAAGCTCAGCTAACGCGTCTCTTCCAAACACAACGTCGTCATTACAAAACATGATGTATTTAGACTCTTCGCTTGTTTCCTTAACTCCCATGTTTGCAGCAACGGCAGATCCAGTTGAATGCAAGACTCTCAGTGGCTTTACCCACTCCGGATAGTTCTTTGATGTTTCGCTAGAATCAACAACGATAACTTCCTTGTCTATATCTTGGCGTCTAATGGATTCTAAAGCTAAGTCGATATAGGCTTCGTTTTTAGGCTCATGGTATAAAAGAACAACACTTACTTTAGGCATTTATTCGACTCCCTATTACTAACATTTGAGGACCGTGAATGTATTCCCATTTCAACCATGGCCAATGTTTAATTGCAAACTCAGTTAACTCTTTTTTATTCCAATCCTTAACATGAGCGATCATATCCGCATGCATTCTATTCCATCCACCGCCTAACGCTCCATATGGCGTTGAGATTAGAACGTGCTCAGCGTTGATATTTTCTCGGTGGTAGTAATCTGCGATGTCATCTGGATGGAAACTGTGCTCAATCATTTCGAAGCAAGTGAAAATGTGGGGCTGATGAAACTTGGGGGCAATCGCATAAACATCTTCAATGTGTTTTATCGCTTGCTCTGGAACTTTATTTGTAATCGCAATTGGTTTGTATGTGAACTTACGTCCGTTCTCTTTTAATCCAATCGGTAGTGTATATTCACCGGGGCCTAAATCCACTATGTAAGGCTCACGCTCTTGCTCATTCCATTGTGCCACTAACTGGTCAACCGCTTGGAATCGTAGTGCTTTAAACTCTTGTAGAGAGAACTCTTTACGAATCTCTTTCATCTCACCAGATGCATAGTCGTTGATTGTTGCAATCTTCTTACGGACGTTATGCTTCCATAGCTCAATCAAATCGCTTCGGTTTTCCCGGTAGTAAGCTGGAAAGCATTCGTCTACAAACT
>ERZ724522.228-NODE-228-length-37980-cov-21.273856_pt1 | contig 37980 bp, 59 predicted proteins | sample MGYA00376055_ERZ724522 | MGnify/ENA primary metagenome ERZ724522 (study PRJEB28724, sample SAMN07190884) | wastewater metagenome | isolation source: effluent of sewage treatment plant in Hong Hong | place: Hong Kong | collected 2016-03-17 ...
GGCTGTTTAGCCATTGTTTCTACGACCGCCTCGAATGTTGTGCTGTCAGGCCCAATCGGTATTTTGTATTTCGGCTTCTCGAAAGCGGGCTTCTGGTTTTTGTTAACTGCTTCTGCAAAATCAGATGCTTCAACTGATAGTTGCTTAACTTGCTCGTCGGACATCTTCGCTATCTGCTCACCGGACTTATTCGCTATCGTGTCGAGCTTATGCTCCTTTAAGAACTCAGTGACAGGTTTAATGACAAGCCCTTTACCTATTCCGGGGTCGCCCACCAAAATGATGTATACGTTGGGGAAGAGCTTCTGATGGTCGGCGTTAGTCCAGACACGTCGCTGCAAATACGATGATACAAGATAGACGAATCCAAAGTCGATAAAAGACTGCGGTGATGTTACTTCTCTTAGCCTTAATTGCCATCTTTCCCAATTCGTCATTCGATGCCTCCAGGAATTGCGATGGCTCCTTTTAATCTTGGGTGTAAGATGATACGAACTCCGCGAAAATGTGGAGTAGTTACATCAAATGTTTGAATATAAGGTAAATCAATACCTGTTACTATGTCTCGATACTCTTCAAATCCAAGCACAAAGCATGCCGCTTTTCGGTTATCGTGTCGGTATAACTCATTCTGGAGGGTTATTAGATACTGGTCAAGCTTATCGATTTTAATTGTGACTAGCGAGTAAGTACTTTTGTTAAATGATTCATATGCACCTACACATTCAAGTAGCCAATTTAATGGTTTTGTTAGGCACTTCCATCTACTCAGATTTAGTCGAGGAAAGTTTCTAGTCTGTACCTCTGTTTCTGTTTGCAGTCTAAAATTCACGACATTCATAGCTTGATTTCTACTAGACCCTCCGGGTTCTCTATTTTAATGCTGCCATCTGCCAACTTCTTTTCTTTGCGAGGTGCCCAATTCCTACCCACTTGAGCTTCTGCTTTCATGCGGAACTTCTCGCCCCTAAAGCTTGTCAGTTCTTGGCAGATAAACTCGTACATTACTTTGGCGAGTTCTAGTTCTTCGCCATCTGGACACTGTGCGAGATAAGAATCATGACAGTTGCCCAGCAAATCCCAATCTTTTCCTTCTTGCTGAATGTACTGCTGCAACTTAGTACAAGCAATATGGGTAATGCAACCAACGGTAGATTGAGGACAAAACGCAATCCAATCTTTAGCATCATTTTCATCAAAGCGTCCAGTTAATATGCGCGGATAGCCCTGCAAATTGAAGAGCATTCCAGTGAATTTGAGTTGTTCGATAACCCATTTGTGCCACTGCTGTATCTCGGGGAACAGGCTATGGTAGCGATACAAATACTCATCTGCCTGAGCTTTTGTCAGTACAATCTGTCCGCGAGATTTTTCCAGCACGTTCAGCTGGAACGCAGCACCTTTCATGCCGTAGTTACTAGCATGACAAATCATTTTTGCTATGTAATAGTAGCGTTCTTGGGCTGGCCAGTTATCGCTATCTTTAATGACTGCTTCTAGTGCCTTCCAGCCTTGCTTATTCTTCAGTTCTGGTATTGGTGTAGTAGCAAAATCAGCCACATCAAGGTCATTGCAGAGCACCTGCCACTTCTGCAAGAATACGTTCATAGCCACGAACACGTGGGGCTTCACGTTATTTAGGAACAAATCTCGGAAACGACCAGGCTCGCAGAGATAGCTGACTATCAGTGCTTCTGCACCTGATTGGTCGACTTGCACAAGGACTTTGCCATCATCAGCCCAGTAAAGCTGACGCATGGATTTCTCAATGTTTTGTAGGTTGCAGCCTTTTCCAAACCAGTTTGAACTACTTGCTCTAAACGTCTCGGTGCCTGAGAGTTTATAGATGCAAGTATTACGTGGTCTATTATACTTCGTTAAGCCTTGCATATTCTCCTAAGTGCTCTAACATTAACTTGTTTGACATCTTTGCCGCGCTTACTTCCTCGGTGAATAGACCACCGTTAATACGTCGGCCACGTACACAAAGCCCTACTTGCCATTTGCCTGCTTTTCTGTGCCAAGAAACACCTTTATAATTGGATGTGAAGATTTTATCTGTTCGTTTTCCTGTGTTATGTAGGTTTAGCTGATGTGGACAGACTCGCAAATTGCTGCGCCGATTATCTAATCTGTTTCCATTTATGTGGTCAACATCACGAAGGTCATTGATAGCTAACATATTAGTTAGCAATCGATGCATTGCAATTTTTATTCTCCGCCCTCGACCATCAAGAATCAAGGCGGAGCGACAATAGACGCCAGAATCGGCTAAGTGCCACTTAGTGTTATGCGATAGAACTAAGCTTAGGTCTTCGTCATCAAGGAGACAGACTTGTGTTGTATTTGATAATTTTAATTGTATCATTTTGGCCAGAGATTAACTTCTTGTAGTTCAGCTATTGTTACATCTTTTTCGGCAAAGCCTTGCAGCTGTTCAGCGTAGCAGTCAGGCAATGCAGGCAGTTCTCGTACAACCCAAACACGATTCTGTTTCTCCATCATATAGCCTACACTGATGGTCGCGACAGACTGTGTATAGCCGAGTTCTTTGCAGCGGGCTATGATGGCTTTATGCAGAATAGTCATACTTAAACTCAGCCTTGATTTCGTCTAACTTTTTGTGGAGATAAACATAGCATTTAGGTGCAAAGACAATCATACGGCTTTGTCCGCAGCCTATTTTCGGAAACAAAACAATGGGCTTATCCCTGGGTATCTCAGCAATGTTTCTATCAATCTCGGCCATAATGATGTCTCGCTGGTTATCCGAAAAGTAGCCAGAACTTTTGCAGAGTTTCCATCGAACAACCACACCGAAACAGTTGTCGAGTCCTTGACAGATTTCGCAAGGTCCAACACACTGTCCGGGCCAATAACATTTACTATGGACGAAGGTCCATTCGGGATGTTGGATGATGAACTCACGTGTTAGTCGAGCAGGGATGGTTATCATTTTGATACGCACTCCGAGCAGTAAATAAAAGATGGAGTTTTCTTTAGGTTAAAATATTGCTTCTCTGGAGTTAACGACTTTCCACATGAAACACATAATCTATTTGTTGTATGAAAAGGTTTAAGCTCATTCTCGACATTCCGCTCTAAAGCTTTCTCCTGCTTGAATCCTTCAGGATAGCGTATGCGCAACTTCTCCGCGTTGTTCTCCATTTGTTCTTCCAGTGTTGTACCAAGATAGTTGCAGAGCAAATTGAGATACCAGCAAATGTCGCCAATCTCTTCTTGCAGATTGACAACATCTAGCTTCTTACCATAGAATAGATGCTTCTTGACTTGGTCAAGTAACTCGCCTGCTTCTGTGCTAGCTCCGAGAGCAGCGTGGAGTAGGTCCTCATTGCTCTCGTTAATGGCTATTTTCAGCGGGCCGCGACAGCGTAGTACTTCTTTTTGATGTTGGAGTGAGTTCATATTATTGTAACCAAGGGGTAAACTTGAGAGAGCCACTTTCTTTGGAGAGTTCTCGATAGGCTAAACAAAGGTCGATAACCGGATTGTTATGCTTGAGCTTCAATTTGTACATCGCCTTCTTAGCAAGGGAGGGTTGTTTTGTTTTCAGGCTACGTGCTACAACTGGATAGCCGAGCATGTCGTGAAAATAGGTTACGCACTTAGCATTGGAGCCGGGCAAGGATTTCTTGGACTTCTTGTGCAGGTCTTTCATCCAGTCTCTACCAATGAGATACTCGATGAACTCGTTATACTTCATCATAAGCTGGTCATTCTCGTTCATTGTGTCGTCGAGAATTTGCTGCTTATAGTGAATGCCTTGCAGGGTCATAATGAGATAGGCTGGTATGCTATCCATGACTTGCTTGATACTGGCTTCTAGTCCAGGAATAGTTTTAGCGTAGGCGTCAATAGCTCGCTTAATGAGCATCATTGTGTAAACATCTTTGCCACAGTAAGCCATCAGTTCGCGCATATCCTGCACTGTACCGTAGGACATACTGCCTTCATCTTTGTGGAAAGGCTCGTAGGTCCACAAAGATGTGCAATGACCTAGCGACTTTTCAATGTCGGGAAAGCATCGGTGCATAGCCAGCATTGTATCATAGTAGCGAGGGCCGCCCAAAAGATTATACTTCCAGGGAAGTACTAGCCAGTCAAAGCCTGAACCATTGTGCGACACGACAGTGTTATTGCACATAGCCACGCTAAGAGCGCGGAGTATTTCAAGAAGCTCTGGATACGCTCTCTTGTAGGCGTAGTCAAAAACAGGAACAACAGAAATGCGCTCGCTGTCCAAACTATAGCCAAAGCATTTAAGTCCAAATTGGGAATCGGTTTCAATGTCTAAGAAAAGGTGGGAGTTCTTTACTTCTTTAAGTTCTTGAATAACCGAGGAAGCCGCTGGGTAAAGTTGATACTGCGGCTTGAAGTAGCCCGGAGATTCGGGAATAGAGCCGCCATTAAGTAAGATGCGGATAGCCTTCTCAGTATCTTTCTTGAGCCAGAATCTCCAGTTAGTCCTAGCAGTACGTCCATGTCTTCTTTTGTCATTGCTATCTCCTTCTGCGTCTTCAGGTTCTTCATAGGATTTGTTGGCTAAGAGTTCGTTGTGTTCTCCTTCGTAGTCCTTAACGTCAATGCAGTCTTGAGGCAGATATGAAGGGATAGCAGCGATACCATTGACATAATAAATAGACCCTCGGACTTCTCCGAGAGTATGCTCCGTATCACCTGTATACTGGCGAAAAGCGTCAAGGCCAAGTAAAAGTACAGCTTTAGTGTTAGGAAGAAACGGAGCTTTTTCATCACGTGTACGCACTTCGCATTGCATCACATTGAGATGTGGACGCAAACATTCTTCACGAAAGAACCAACCGCCAGTAGCTGAGAGTAGCTCGGCGCGGTCGAAACGGCTTGGGTTACTCAGGATAACCGTAAGTCCTTTATATGAAAGTCTTGGCTTTAGTATCATTAAGTTCGCTCCGTTACTTATAGACTCGACGGAGCTAGCGAGTTGCTTTAGTTAGCGTGCTTTGCTGACAAGTTCCAAAATCTTAGCAACCTCTGGATTCTTCTCCAGGGCTTCTAAGGCTTCAGTAGCTAGCTTTAGGTCAGTTTCTGCTCGCTGCTTCTTACGACGCAGTTGTCCTATGAGGGTGTCAGAATAACACTCTTTAGTAGCAACAGGCATTTCGCAGTTTGTGATTGATTCAAGCATAACTTACCAGGGCTGTCCTTCAACAGGTTGAGCTTTACCGAGAATGAACTCGATACGCGGCTTGTAGCCCTTCTCACCAGTAGGCTTGCCCTCTTTGATACCAGCAGCCTTTTCTTCTGGAGTGAGAGGAGCCTTGCGCTCATACTCTTCAGAGCCGATGTTGACATCCACATACTGACCCTTCATGAGCAGTTCGGGATTCTCGTCGTCAATCTGTTCGTGAGGCAAGCCACAAGCAGCCAATTCGTCAGCGTAGTTGCGCAAGAGTTTGTTACTCTCGCCGTCATCACGCGTACCATCAGCCTTGTTGAGCCGCACACCACGATAGTGTTTGAGTTTGGTACCAAGAATACCTACTTGAGTTCCGCCAATGTCGAGAAACTCGGGATGCACAATCTCGAATTCTCGTGTAATTTGCAGCTTCTTGTCGTTAGACTTAGCTGCGCCGAATGTCTCCTCGATACAACGCATAGTGACCCGAGTCCGAGAAGGAATCTGGTCAGTACTGCGGAGTTGACGTGGGAGTGATGTAGTATTTACGATTGCCATATGTTTTTGTTTTTGTTGTTTTGTTTATTTGCCTAACACTAATGGTCAGGACAGCTTTGCGTAACGCTCGCAGTCAGGTCCTAGCTTAGCTAGCTCTTTGATGACTGCGCAAACGTCGTTGGGTACTAAGCCATTCTTCGCATCTGCAAACATTGCGCGAGGAGTTTTGGCTGTAGTTAGCCCATCAGGTTTTACGCGAAAATAGAAATTGAGAAGGCCAGTGTCTTTGGCTTTGTCAAGGTGAGTGTGACAGACAATGGTGAATTCTTTGTCAATCTTGCCTCGGAGTTCATTGCCCATCAAAGTAGCCGCCATCCGTTTGTAGGTCTTGGCGACTACACCAGTAGCATTAGACTCTTCTTCGACAAGCTCAGCCAGCGAGATAGCAATAATGATTTTGTCTTTGCTGTGTAGCTGCTGCATCAGAGTACCGCCCATACTACCGTAGTTAGTCCAGATATCGTAGTTCTTGTAGTTGCCACGACAGAACTGCAAGCAACGCTCAAGATGCTTAGAGATAGAGTCAACGACAATGTACTTAACTTCTGGGTCTTTCTTGTATTTCTCGATAGCCTTGACGAAAGACATTACATCTTCGACGTATGTAATCTTCGGGAACTGGTGCTTGAAAGGTAGTGCCTTAAGCTCCGTCTCAATGATAGCAGTTCGGCCATCTTGAGGCAGTCCTTCATAGCTAGTTGATTTGCCAGAACCTGAGTCGCCAACAACGAGAATGTTGGGAGCATAAAGTTCAGGACTATTATCACCGACAGGTTTATTTGGAATACCTGGAGTTGTAATCATTTAAGGTTTAGGTTTTGTAGTTGTTTTCTTAGTTCGTCGATTGTTCCGTCATTTTGCACAGTAAAGTCTGGCTTAATCTGGTCCAGCTCCGTCTCGCTCGCATGGCCATCAGAGCTAGTGCCAGTTCGATATACTCGAATTAGTGTGCCGCCTAATTGACGTACGCACTCTGCTTCGTTCTTGAAGCGCAAGTCAGAGCAGACTACCAGTTGTGGTACAGGATTAAGACCATTCAATGTCTCAAGCCATTTGTGAATCCAGTAAGTTTCACCGCGTAGTTTGCGTCCAATGTCTGTGCCTACTCCCTGCAATATGAGCCTGTAGTTTCCTTTGTGGCTTTCGAGATAGTCCCGTGTGATGCAGAACCTCTGGCACACTTCGTCTTTGACTGCATCTGCAAAGTTAATATGACGAGATGTTGCAGGCATAAACATCTTGCGGAGTTCTTCAGCTACAGTTGATTTGCCTGATAGCTTGTAGCCGGTGATAGCGATGAGTTTCATACTGTCTCAATCTTCGCGATAATATCTTCACCATCAAATGTGCAAACTTCTCCTATATCATCAAAAACACGACGATTACCTAAATATGAATCGCAGAGAATTTTGTCACCCACCTTGATGTCATCTTTGTGGCGGAACTTAGTACCTACTGCCAGTACTTCAGCTTCTACTACGCGAGTAGCGTGCTTGATGCCTGTTGGTAAAACGAGTGTTTCACCTTTGTATCCGTTGTCTGGAAACCGTACGAGGACAACGTCTCGGAGCCATTGTTTAGGACTTTGCATGTTGGTCGAATTGTAGTGGATTGTATTCTTGTTGGATGAAATAGCGATTGAGCATGTGATACTCACCCACTTCGTCAGACTGTGTGCAAGGGCCAAAGTATTTGCACTGGCCGTAAACAGTTTGACATGCTCCGTTAATCATACCTTCACGTGCTGGAAGGATGTCGGCCTTTACATACTTGACTAGGTTCTGAATACGCTCAGCAACTAGCTTCTCGAACTCTAGCATCTGACGTTCGTTAAACTGGAATATCTCGGAACGCTTAAACTCAGCAGGCTTTGATGCTCCCTGAAGAAAGATGCCGTCAATGAAACAAGCCGCACCTTTAGTAGCTAGTTGGCCGAGTACAGACTCTGGATAGGTTCTACCGTAGTAGGTGGCAATTAGACGATAGAACATCAGCTGAGGGCTTAGCATGTACCCGGCTAAATATTGGTCCTTCTTGTAAACGGATGTGGTCTTGTAGTCTCTGATGCCGTAGGCATTTGTGGACTTATGTTGGCAAAGGTCGTCAATAGTACCACACAGAAGTACTTCTACTTGGTCATCAACGTAGTAGGGATAAGAGAACTTCTGTTCTACTAGAGGCTGACCATTAACGATCAGTGTCTGGTAGTCATCTTTCTCTACCCACTGCTGCCAGAAGTTCATACAAGTCTTGGTCAGATACTCAGCAGTCATATAGACCTTGTCTGGTTTCTGTTCCATTGGAACTTTGTAGCGGTCCTGCGCAGCCTTAACAGCTAAATCGTAGCGGCCCGGATTGCACTTCATCACGCGAATGAATTCATGCACTGCCGAGCCAAATTCAATGTCGTTGGTGTTGAGCCGCGCTCTATACCCGGCTACACAATTCCAATAGAACCTACGCGTACAGGCAGATTCTTTCAGAGCAGATGCGTCAACACGGAGGATTAATTTAGAATGCACGTAATGATAATGTGTTTAACAAGAGCGATTGTTCCAACTGTTGCTATTACGTAGAAGCAACAGAAACCTACTTTCCATGCTGCGTCTATCCAGTTTTGTCTTTGGTCATCAGTCATCATAAATCAAGGTCAATACCTAAGCCCTTAAGGAGTGATTGCGCTACAGCGCTATCAGCTTTCTGCTTACTGGATTGGCCAGTGGATTTGCTAGCAGGTTTAGGTGCACGGTCTGGACGGGTTATGTTTAGATAAGGGTCTAGTATCTTCTGCCATTCTTCTTTTGGCATAGCATTAAGCTGGGCGGCTGTATAGCCAAGCAACTTCTCCATTGTCATTGCATGCGCCTCCGCAATACTTTGACACGGTTGTGCTCGACAATAGCTGTTATGCCTTCGAGTCCAGCCATCGAATCTTTGACTTCTTCTATCTCAGATTCGGATAGGCTGATACGCTTGACTCGCTCGTTAGGTAGCTCAAGTATCTCAAGGTCTTGTGTCATTTCTTTCTTGAGGAACTCGTCAATAGCTTCTTGGACATTGAGAGCTGCCATCTCTTTAGCACCATACTCATTTTCGCTGGTACCCAAGTCACCAAAGAACTCAGCTTTGAGCCGCGTCTTAGGAATGATACGAACAGAGCCGAGTTTTGGCCGCTCAGCAATTTTGTATTTTTGGTAGAGAGCAATGAATCTATCTTTCTCTGGATGCTGGTCTCGCAACCATTGCCAAGCTTGATATACCATAAGGTATATGGTGCGTACAGACTTGTTGCGGAAGTTCTTCTTATCAAATGTGATGATAAGATTAGAGTCCGCTTCGAGCTTCTCTAGGTAGGGAATTAGTGCTTCGCCGTATTCACCCGAATAGTACATCTGCTCTGAGCGACGCTTGAATAGCAGCTCTCTTGTTGGAGCAAACGACGGTGAGTTAGCCAGTTGGTCTGATACTTTCTCCGCAGTCGCAGGATTTTTATTGATAAGGTCCTGCACCTCAGCTAGAAGCTTTAGTAGCTCCTTTTCTGTTGATTCGTTTTCGGCCATTTGGGTTTAATGGTTTTGGAAATCTTGTACCCTCCAGTCGTACTCGAACGAGTTGCCGCACCGGAGGGTTAGAACTAGACTCTACTCTCAGTGTCTAGCTTGAGTCACGCTTAGTTTTGATTGCTTACGTCATGCAAAGAAGCTGAGTCTATTGATGGTCAGCGTCCAACATCTTGTTGAGTCACCTGTTCTTTGGACAGGAAGTCAACTAGTCTTTCCTAGTAGTCGTTTACTTCTTCGGCTCAGCCGGTTTAGCAAGAGCTTTCAAAGAAAGAACTTTGTTGCTAAGCTCGCCGCTAACTTCTTTAGCTTCGGAGACAGCAACAGTCAAGGGGTTCACAGTGTTCTTAATCCAGAGATAAGGATTGCAGCCAATTTTGCCTGCTTGATTGTCAACAGACTCCTGCGATACTTTCGCAAGGTGAGCGAGCAGTTGCTCTTTGGTAATTTTAGGTGTTTCAGCCATAGATAGATTTTGTGGTTAAACTGTCGAAGCCCTATTGATAGCAAGTCCTGTGCCAAGCTGGTTTAGCTATTGCGGAAGTTCCTGAAGTACTGCAAAGCGGCGAGCCATTTGTTGTAGTGAACGGACGTTGAGAGGCAGCGATTGCTTTGACCAATCAACTTTGTCGGTCGGAAACTTAGGTTCGAGAGCAGACATGATAGCAGGAATATCTTGTAGCCGCTCTCTAAGGGGAGGTATAGTGAGCACGAATGTAGAGAGACGAGCGTAGAGGTCTTGTCTGAATTTGCCATCTTTGACTAGCTGCTCTATGTTAGCATGAGTGGCACAGACAAAGCGGCATTTGACTTCCTCTTCGTCGAGGCTACCTACTCGTCGGACTTTGCGGTCTTGCAACACACGCAAGAACTTAGCCTGTAAGTCGAATGACAAGTCGCCAATCTCGTCAAGGAATAGTGTGCCAGCACCTGCATGCTGAATGAGTCCCATCTTGTCAATGGCGGCACCTGTGAATGAACCTTTTGTGTAGCCAAACAACGTAGACTCGACTAGCTCTTTTGGTATTGCGGCTACATTGATGGCTACAAATTGACCTACACGTTTGCCGTCTTTGGCATCTGTGTTACGGTTAGCACCTAAAGCCCTAGCTATGATTTCTTTGCCTGTGCCTGTCTCACCATAGACTAGTACAGGGTCTTCAATGACAGCTAGCTTGCGGACTTTGTGCTTGAGTGCATCCTGAGTTACTGTCTTGAACTCATTGAGTACACTATCAATAGCTCCAAGGCTGATACCTAGCTTAGCCTCAATTTGATTGACTACATTGTGGAGGCCCTGTGCACGTAGTGTTTCGAGTAGCTCTGGACTGAAGTTAAGTTCGGGGTTCATTTCTTTTCGTATATGTATTTGTTCCAAGCTTTCCAGAATTGGGTAGCTTTAGCGCCTGTGTAGATGATAGTGCGGTTGGCTGTTACGTGAATGCAACAGACAGGTTTCCAGATATCAAGCAAGCCACGTCTAGTTGCATAACCGAGCATGGTCTCTTTCATGTCTGTGCCGTGCCACTCGTTAGTGCTGAACTCCTGCCCATTGACAGTCGGCTTTGTGGGCTTAGTGCGTCGCTCATCACCTTTACCGTTTATCCAGTAGTAGTCACACCACTGGATTTTGTTCAGTGCTATTGTTCTCTGTGGGTTGTTCATAATAGTCTGGGTCTCCTGTTTCCACTAGTCTGTAGTGTCCTGTCACGTAGAACTCTGAGCCACATTTAGGACAGGTTATGTGCTTGTGGTTACCGTCGACGGGTAGTTCTTGAATGCAAAATAAACACTTCATAATCTGTAGTCAGGTCTTTCGCGCAAGTAGACAGGCGCTCTCGGCGCAACCTTAATACCTATATGTTGATATTTGTAAGTGACTATCTTATTAAGCCACTCTTCACGCTTAGTCCATATCTCTTTTCGCTGAGCAGCCGTAAATCCAGTACCAATCTTGAAGGATATGTGTGTCTTACAATCGGTTACTTGTAGTGCTCCCAGTGTGTCGCCCGGTACTAGATTCTCTTGACGCTGAGAGCGGTCCATGTTACCAAGATTGTCTCGCTCTTCAGCATTGTCATTGTGCATCAATTCTTCAAAGCCAGTGATGCGAGCCTCAGACTCAGCGAATCGCTTGAGCTTGAGAAGAATAGCCTCTCGTTCTGTGGAGCGGCCATATTTGTAGCGGCCATTCAATGAGCGTAGCATTATGCCCTCGTGTCCTAGTGCTAGCTGCTCTTGTTCGTAAGCCTCTAGCTGTAGTAGAGAGTCTATCTGCACATGGTGCACTAGCTTGAGCCAAGGATACTGTCCATCTCTGGCTATCTCAGCTAGCATTCCATAGCGGTCAACAAAGGGCTTCTGGATTCCATCACCAAAGTAATCGAAGACGTGATACTTAAAGTCAGGTTCGCCTGCTACAGACATAACACCAGAAGCAGTAGCTTGGAATGTAGGACCAATGATTAGTTCGCCATCTATGCCCACTGGCAGTGAAGAGCCAACCAGTGTATGTCGGATGTAAAGGTTAGGTATTGGCTTTAGTGTGCGGCTATATGCTATACGCTTACCTGCTATGCGTATAGACTCCATGAGTAGGCAGCGTATGCCGTCTAGCTTAGGAGATGCAAGCAGCGGAAACTTGAGCCAATCGAAGTGCTCAACTTGTGTGGCTAAGAGGGGTTTCATTGTCAATCACAATTACCATAGATTCCATACATAGGTCCACCACAACAATTCTCATCAGTAGCTCCGTTCCAGCCACAATACAGCGGTGGTTCCTTACGTTTAACTTGACTAATATGAAAAAGTGGAACTCCCTTTTCATTTCTGCCAACAGACTTACTACCTTTAAGTATCAGATAGCCTGCCGCACTCCACTCATTAAATGTTTGTAATGTTGGTATCATACTTCAATCACTTCTTCATCTTCTTCATCTACCGAGTCACCAAAGAGAGCAGCCGAGTTCTCAGCTATCTCTTCTTCTGTCATAACAGAAGCTTTGTTCTCAACTAGCACAGTGGTGTCATGGTGAGTTGTTTCGTTACAAACATCTTGCCAATCTTCGCGTGTGCGTACTACTTCTTTAAGGCAGCGTAACTTCTGATTGACAATAGCCGCAACTCGTTCTTCGATAGTGCCGCGATAGAAGATGATTACCTGCGGCGTATCAGAAAGAGATGTTAGACGAGGACACCGGCCTAATCCTTGCACTAGCTCAATAGCTGAGAATGTGGGAGCCAGAAAGCAAACACGCTGCCTTGTGGGTATCTTAGCAATATCTTCTTTGACAGCCCAGTTGTTGCGTGTACGTCGCACTTTCTCTTTGGTCATCTCATCTGTGTGATGGAGTGATAGTCCAACACCGCCAGCTTTGAAAGTGAATAAGCAGTACTTTGACTTGCCCGATTGAAACCTGTCTATTTCCTGCTGTCTCTGCTTTTTGTTCTGGTTGCCGAGCCGCAATCGAGTTACTAGTTCGGGCGCTAGCTCTGTGTATTCTTCTACATCTTCTAGGTTGAGGTCAGCTTCTGTTAATCCAACATCAGCAAAGATGTCTTTGAACAGGTCGCTGTTCATGACTTCTTTTGCTTTTTGTTTGGTGGTTTTCTTGGTCTGTCCACCACCCCACACTAGCGATATGTCGTCACGTGATACACCATAGTTGTCAACCAGTTCTTTGACTATGCCAGTGATCGTGCCTTTGAAGTTAGTAGCACAGCAAGCCGCTTGACCGTTCTGTACTGATTCGTACATTACTTTAGCTAGGTGCTTAACTCTGCACAGTTCGGCAGCTTTGCGGAACACAGTGAACTGTGCTAGCTTGAGGAAGCGTGATTGACTACCAGATAGTTCGTAACCCTCCACTTTCTTTCTGGCCCTTTCATATCTAGCCCATGCCTGTTCATGTGCTAGCTTTTCTTCTGGAGTTGTGAAGTCAATTAGTTGTACAGTGTTGCGCGCGTTGAATTGCGGACGTACTCCTTTTACGTCAACAATATAGTTACTCATTTTGTCCATCAAGCGCTTTACTGCTGCCTGATTATAGGCTTCTGGTTCGGCAGGATGTGCAACGTGTGACTCAAAATCCGGCCAGCTTTCATTTGATAGTGGCACGCCCTCGGTAATACCGTACTTTGTTTTAATACGTGTGCTAACGCAGAAGCACTTGGCTTCACAGACTCTGAGGAAAGGAGTGGCTGAAAAATGTACTTGATAAGTGGGTCCAAGTGTGATGTCGTTGAAGGCTTGGAGTATCTGTGACTGTTGGCTATCTTTGTTCTTGACTTGTTGGCATTCATCTAGTAATAGGATGCAAGGATTAACACCCGGACGCCATACCCATTTGGTTACTTCTTCGCCATGCTTAACTACAGTTTTCCACTCGAGAAAGAGTTCGCCGAATGATGCACGTAACTGTTCTATGTTGATGACTTGTACTTCGTTGATAGTGTCAACACCAAAGCAGCGTTCGAGTACTCGCTTGGTTTGCTCTACAATGGTTGCTTTAGTTACATATACGATGGGCCAAGGAGAGTATGTCTTGTCTTGCGTAAACTGTAAGTCGAGTAGTCGTCGAATGAGAGCACCGATGATAAAGGTTTTACCTGTACCCACAGCAGCTCGTAATAGCTGGCCCCTTTTGTCCTCTCTGACTATGCCATCTAGTAGTGCTTTGGCGGCCCGCTCTTGAAAGGGAAAGAGCTGGCATTTCTGAAGAGCTGATTCGGGAAGTGTTTCTTCTAGTGTAAGAGTGTCACCAGCAACCACGTTGCTAGACTCAACAATGTTAGCAGGAATGCCAACACTATTAGTGCCGTCGTAATAGACACCTTCGTATTCATGTGGTACGAATTCGTACCTGAAGTTATCGTATACTCCAGCATGCTTTTGTTTGAGTTCAGTTTCATACGACCCGAAGAAAGCAATGATGTCCTCACGCGTAACGTTGGCTTTAAGTGCAGATGGGTTAAAGTAGTATGCAGATAATGTATCTCTGTCATGTCCGAGCGAGACGATAAAATCTTCATAAGTTTTAATGTGCTTAAAGCTGAGCGCAGAGAGAGCGCGATTCTTTGCTTTAGTTAGGTCGAGTAGTTCATCGCGCTGTTGTTTTGTAGGCTTCGGATTCATTTAATTGTCAAACCAACAAACTAGACGAACATCATCAATTCCATCTGGTCGATAAGTAAATCCATTGCCACACAGATAACCAAGATGTTTATGTTGCCACTGTCCTCGCCATTCTCCAAAGAAGTCAGTCCACCTACACAATTCCTCTATTTCATTTGAACTCAACCATGTAGGTGTGTGACCACCCTCGTCAGTCCAACATATACGAGTGACTTCGCTAATGTCCGAGGGCAATCCGCGAGGTGGCGCAAGGGCATTTCTAACATCTCCTCGAACTCCTGCTATTTTCTCAAATAAGGCATACCAGCGGTCAATCAAAGGACAACTATAATGTAGCCATTTGCCTTTTACTTTTACTTCAATGTGTGGATGAATGTCGCAACCCATATAATTACTTTTGTTTTAGTTGTTCTTGATATTGCCGGAGTTCATCTTCGGCTTTAAGAATCGGCCCAATATCCGTGCCAAACGTAGCAGCCAGCGCAACATTGCGAGTCTTGACAAATTGTGCTGCCATATCATTAGCTGTCTCTAGTGGCAAGCCCGTCATAGTAGCTATGCGTCTAGCCATAGCATCTCGCAGTTCTGATACGTGGACCCACACAGTTCGTTCGCGGCTAGCTAGTTCTTTCTTTTGGGCTTCACGCTTCGAGCTAGTGCGCCACTCGGCTATGCGCCATAGAATGGGATGGTCAGCATCTATCCATTCGATATGGCAGTGCTGCTCGTCTTTATCTATTGCTTCGATGGCGCGTGCTAGAGATACGTCAACGGAGATACGTTCTACTACAGAGCCGAGAGCATAGTCTAGAAAGGAGGAGAGAGGAAGTGTTAGTTGTTTTTGTGACATTGTAGGTTTGAAATTAAATAGTAGAGGTAACACTGTTCAGTCTTGGCCTTAGACAAGCAGGCACCATTGTGTTACGCATGGTCATGTGCATAGCTCTCTACTAAAGTGGCGGGGAGTGTAGGACTTGAACCTACAAAGTGCGGATGCACAGCTATGGTACGCCATAGCATATCTCACCTTCAAACCATTGGCTTACTCGCCCGTCGGCTTCTCGCCTTTGGTGACTGACTCCCCGTAAACTCTCAGTTATCATATTGACAACAACGAAGGAGAAAGAAACAAAGCCCTCGTCAAAAGTCACACAGTTCTTATTGCTGTGAGTCAACACACATTATACTTTAGGTTATGTTCTCTGTGCGAGACACGCCCACGATGTTGTGTATCTGCGGGCCAAAGAATTTATCTAGTGTGGCTTTAACAGCGCTTGCTTCATTGCGAGGATATGCTCTTGGTTATAGTCAAACCATGTCTTAACAAGAACATCATTGATAAACTCCTCAACACGAATTCGTGTTTCTTTACTGTCCAGTGTGCAAATGATTTCTGTCGATTTAGCTTCAATGATATCTTTCATATTAACTACTAAATTTAGCGGTGACTCGGGCAGGATTTTAACCTACAATGAATGTGCAAAGCAACTCTTAACATTCATACAGAGGTTGCTACTTCTTGCTATAGTTCAGCCACCGAGTCATTCAACTAAAGGGAGTGGTTAGTGCCGCAGGCTTAGGCTTGCTTAAGGACGTGATGCTGCCGAGTCCTCCTGCGTAAAGTAACCTATCATTGACGTCCCAATGCTGGCTACACAACACCTAACCACTCTCGTTAATTGGCGACAGCTTTAGTCCTGTCGCACGACTCACATTTTCGTCTCCGTGCCGGTTGATTCAGACAGTTACCAATTACTCTACAAGATGTGAAACTTGGTGAGATTCGAACTCACAACACCCGGTCGAAATTGGCGACAGTAGTATTGCACCGCTGTCGCACCAGTGTATTAGGCTTCGCTATCTTCAGCCGTAGTCTTGCGCTTGCGAGCAGCAACAGCCGCTTGCAATTCCTTGATACGATTGGCTTTCGCCGTCATCACTTCGCGCATATGCTCTGGACCCTGAGCAAGGAAGTTGACATCCGTAGCCAGAGTAGTAATCTCCGTAGTAACACGAGAGATTTCCTCTTGCAACTGAGCAGTCGTGAGACCACGAGCCGAGAAGTCTTGTGCATACTTCTTGAACTCTTCAACATCGAACGGCTTGCTATTGCCAGCCTCGTCGGTGGAAGCTTCTTGCATCCACTTCTGTGCGAGGATGTTGACACGCGCAAAGAGCATGTTCTTTGCATCCTCTTCGCCGATGTAGTCAACGAGTTGCTTGAACGACAAGCTGTTATCGACAGCGTAATAGAGTTCACCCGCCTTATCACCACGTTTCTTTTCAGCCGAAACGAAGTTTACGGAAGTGTTATTACGCGTAATGCTCAGTGTATCGAGCGGAGTTTTTGTAACTGTATCTGACATGTTTTGTTTTTGTTTTTGGTTTACTAACGCAACTAGACATTTCGTCTAGCTGTTTCCACTAGCTAGTGAGTAGAAAGTTTGAAGTTGGTTTGATTACTAGCACAGCTCTACTGTATAGCAGGTTGCGTGCCAGCCTCTTGAGTTTGTGGCTCAATATATTTGAATGCTTTGATAGTGGGAAACTGCGAACGTACATCCTTCAATGCGACGGGATGATAGTCAGAACACCTAGACATAAAGTCATGGTAACTATCAGTTGTTACTTCGTGCGACCACGTGCTATTGTAGTCACTCCAAATCAGGAATCCTTTTACTTTAGGGTGTGTTGCACAGACACAACCAATACTATCATTATACCAGTAAGTCATTCTCATATCAAGTTGACTTTCTTTAGCGCATGTTGCATTGTATCAAAGCCTGTATCCTTGCGCACAGGTCTAAGCTCTGGCTGCTCTAGTTCTATTTCGTGTAGAAGAAACGCAGCGAGTTCTTCTAAATCGTGTGGTTGCCATTTGTCTGTTGTGACAGGACGTGGAGTATGTTTAGTTGTTTTCATCACGATTGCTATTCCATCTACGATTAGACTCAATATCTCCTTTGATACCCGAAGGATTAACCGAGAGCGCCTGCTGGAATACAGATTCAGTGGGCCTTCAGACATAGCCACTGGCGATACGCTCATCTACTAGATTGTTGAGCCGCCTCTCTTCTAGTTCTTGAGGTGTATTCGTAGTAGGTCTTGCCGTTACGAGTTACTTTTGTCATTGCAGTTTAGTTGTTGGTCTTGACATCTTGTACTTTCAAATACGTTTGCAACTTGGTGTAGTCGGAGAGGGCTTGTTTCATATCTCGACGCAACTCATGAATGCCAAGACAGGTATTATCTTCATCAATCGCTTCGATTATTTTGTGTTGAAGTTTCACCACCTCCCGCAGCCAGAGGTTTTCGCGTTCGAGTTGACGCATTGACTCAGGAGAAACGTAATCAATTTCAGCACCTTCGTATTCTCTGCGAGCTAATCCTTGACGATTAGATATTGCCGTGAATTTGACTATTTTTACATCCGTCCTCGGCGTAGGCGCACTGGCGTATGGTTCTGGAAGGTTCATAGTGAAGCCTTTCTTACTTCAAGAACATCTCCTTCTTTGACTGCTTGAATGTCTGTCATGTAGCTTGTCTCGTAAGGAAACTCTTGCTTGTCGATGTAGCTTACAACTCCAATACATAAAACCCTTTGCGGGTTGTAAAACCTAATCCAATCGCCGACTTCTACTTTGTGTTTATTTTTCATAGTCCAATCTCCTTTGCTTTGGTGAGGGCTTGCTCGCATCTAACAATAAACTGAGTCCAAGTAACGTTTGGAGCGTTTGGACTAGACATGGCTTTAACCCATACGAGCGCCTCTTTCATCTCCTTCACCGCCTCCAGCAAAGGCTGTCCGCAGTTGGGCTGGAGGGCTAGCTGGCAACGACACGGAAGGCAATAGTCAGATATGCTAACTCCAGAATCATCTTGCAAGCATGTTGTTTCGTTGGGCCCTTCGCACCCACCAAGAGCCACTTCCTCCAACGCCGCATCCTTCACCCCAATCGCCGCCTGTGCTTCGGCTAGTTGCTTGCGGAGTTGGTCGCGTTCTTGTTCTATACAACCAATACAAGAAACCCCTTCCCACAAACCATGCACAGAACAACCGCTAAGAATGCTTCGATAAAGTGTAACGATTTTTGTCTCTTGTTCTTTTTCTTTTTGAAGTTGTTGATAGTTAGCCATATATTTATCCTTCCAATCAGGTTCACTATCAATCCACTGCTGTGCTTCGTTCAGGCGTATTTCAAGCTCTTTAATTCGTTTTTCGTAATGGATGTTTGATTCAGCGTTTTGGCAGCAAATGTCTTCAATGGATTTGTTAAATTTATTCTCCCACTCCTTCTGCTTACTATCCAACAACTGCTGGACGAAGTGGCCTTGCTTTGGTGCGGTGCTTAGTGTTTCTGTCCAGAAGTCTCTGCTGTTCTGAGAGCCAACCTCTTTCTTAGCCGCCTCTCTCGCCTTGTCGCTGATTTGTAGTGGTTCGTTCATGGCGTTATCACTTTCACTTGTTGGTTTCTTTTGATACCGAATTGTTTTGCTTTTTCGTGGGAGTCAAAGTAGATATCAAAGCGGGAGTCGTAGCGTTTGGCGAGGCGGTCTTGGACTTCGTAAACTCCGTAGCTCGTAACAACTTTTGTTCCAAACGGTAACGAGCGAGAAGCTGCGATTGTAACTCCTTGTATTGGTCTGTTTCCATTTGCTGTAATTCCTTTCGCGTTTGGTCCGCAGCAGACTTTACATGAGCAGTAGGCGGTGATGACTGCGGTTAGAATGTTGGTGGTCATTGAAACCTTTCTGGAAACCACACGCGACAGAGTGCTTCGAGACGTTGTTCGTAGGTGGCATGGGCTTGGTAGCCTCGTGATTTTGATAGCGGCACAAAAAGATTGTCTATTGTGACCATGTATTCACTCCACAGTCCTTGTTCGATGATTTGCCACTCCGCTTCATGACAGACTTGGAGTCCTTCGGTGGGCCAGTGGATTGGACAACGTGTTCCTCCTTTCATTTTCCAACACCAAGCATCTATACCCGAGAAAGAATCAGAGTAGTAAATCAACTCTGGCAATTTCTCGCACACAGCGAGTTTCATTTCATCGAGGGTTATCATAAATTAAAGCTCTCTACCACAAACGCGGCCAGTTGCTAGGCTGGCTTACCATCCTTGTTCTATTGCTCTTGTGCATCTATCACAGTGGTATCCACGTCTTACTTGTTCATCGGTCAGAGTGTTTGGTGTTCCACAGTCAGGGCACGTATGTTTTGCTTCACCAGCATATAGTTTTCTTTGGTCACGTTGATATGCTGCTTCCATTCCAGCATCTGTATCTGGGTCATACATTATTGAGTTGCTTTCTTCGTATTGTTCTCGTTTTAGTGATTCATCCATATTTCCTTTCTAGCACGTCGCATATCCGTGCTGCTTCGTTTGTGATAGAGGAAATTAAAAGCATCGTTTCTGCGCGGTTTTTACAGAACAACCAAGCAAGTTTTTGCAAACTGCAATTGCAAAACGTCTGCGAATGTAAATTACAGTGCTTGTTACACTGCTGTCTGGCTTATTAGACAAAGCGTCTAATAATTCTTTTCGTGTTACAATTTTAGGTATTTGCATAAAGTTATTTGTCAGTTAGTAAGTTTAGCCTCATATCAAACTGACAACTTCGAGGCCAGAATCTCTTTGTATCGCTGTTATTGCGCGCACACTTACATGATGTTGCTATTGCGTGCTGAGTTTGTTCTGGATTTCAGTGGACTGTTCACTCTATTGCTAACCCGAGTGATAGGGAAAGGGACTACTTCGCTTTCTTCATTGCCGCCCACACTGAGCGAGCAAATTTACGGTTATATTTAGGTGCTGGAGTGTTGAGCGCCCATTTGCGAAATGATTTGCGCTCGGAGTGTTGAGAGAATTTCATGGTATTAGCCAATGAATTTGCGAATATCCGCTTTGATGTTGTGGGAGAAGGTCATGTTGTTGTCTGTGAGATATGTTTCAATCTCTGCTTTTGTTACAGGTCCTTTTTCATGAAAGCCGCCAGAGAAGCAAAGGTTAGGCACAGATCCGACAAGAATGTATTTGTCTTGCTGCCAAGCCACCTGCAAAAGGAGCATGTTGGCTCGGCTATCTCCTTTGTAGATATCTCCCACTTCGAGTGGATAGTCAGGCTTGAATGCTTCAGGAAAGAGAAGCTGAAGAGTTGCTTTTGCAGTGGAGCATTTAGACGCAGCTTCCAGAACGCGTTCTTTTGTTACTGTTAGGGATTTCATAATATGTTAGTTAGCTAGCAGCTTTTGTGCCGCTCTAAAGTTTTGTTATTACTGTTGTGCAGGCTGGAGATTTGCGGATAATGATGTCAGTCATGAGAGTATCTTGATGCTGCTCACTATCAATCATTACTTCTTGCCGTTCGTGCTCAATAGCAATATAGCCGCCATCTGGAGCTATATGGTAGCTTGCTAGAGAGAGCAGTTCGGGATAGGTCTTACAGTACTCCTGCCATTCAGTGGCTTTGCGTGCTAAGAAGCTCTGCAAGACTAGTTCTTGTTCAGGAGTTATGCTGTGCATAAAATTCAGCGAAGGGCTTGTCAGCTTCCTCGTTAGCTTGTTCTTCGGTTACTTCTTCTACTGGATTAAACAGGATATCGCTGGTAATCCAGACGCCAGTGATTGCGCGATAGCCAACGGTTTTACCATTGAGCTTGGCGACATAACCCACTAGAGTGCCCATGAAAGATGGTGTTTCAGTGCGGTAGAAGCGGATTATTCCGTCTTGATGACTTACATCAATGCTGGTTGCGGGAGTAGCTTGTTCTGTAGTTGGCTTTTTCTTAAAGTCGTCTGGCCGCTGCTGTTGTGAGTGCTGAATCCGCATGAGGCAGATTTGCTCTACAAAGTCAAGATAGGTGCCTTGGATGTTTTGCTGTCGCTTGATGTCGTTGGTCATCTTGCGCAGCTGTTCAGGGTCAGATTGCATCAGATACAGTTTGGCCATCATCATGCCTACGCTGTCTGTGCCAAACATGTAAGCGAAGATGGGAATAACCACATCTCCTGCTTCTGATTTGTTCAGTTGAATGTTGTAGAGTGGCTCTTGGCCCTCTTTGATTTCGAGTAGTGCTTTCATGTTCTTTTTCTTCCTAGTTCCCATCTCGGCATTAAGTTGCGCCTGATGAGGTGTTTGTAGTCTCTGTAGTTAACACCAATTAACTGACAGATAGACTCAAATTGTGCTATCGCTTCGAAGCGTTTGATGGACTGCAGGTTCTCTGGATAAACAACAGGAGTTAGTGGCTGCTTTAGTGCCCAGAGAGTGAAAGCCTTAAAGAATTGTAGCTGGAGTTGTAGTTCGGCTACTGTTTTTGGTGCTTCAATGCAGCGATACTGGATTGTTTTACCGTTGTTGCTGTAATCTGCTGCAAATTGCTTTGTGTCGAGAAATGGTAAATGGTGGTTGAAACAGAACCACCGTTTTGTAAGCCACTCTGGCGATTTTAGAAAGAAAGCTAGTTGGCGACGGTCAGTTACACATAAGTTGCTGTAAGGCTTGTCTATCTTTAGCTGAGGCAAGTTAGCACTATCTGTGTCGTCGGGCTGCAAGAAAGTCCATGGTATGCTTGGATACCTGTAGAGCAAAGACATACATTGGCGAATCTGTGCTTTAGTTAGTCCGCCTATGTGCAAATGTCCTCCGCCGCAAACAGTTGACTTGTTGTGGGGAGTAAAGTTATTAGCTAAAGCGTGAGAGCGCAACTTGCTATACCACTTGGTGAGTTCAGTTAGCGACTTAAAAACAGGAGAGCATACTTCGACGCAGTGTATATCTTTTTTTGCTTTCGGATAGCCCTTTTTGACGAAAGCTCTGTTGATGACTTTAGCTAGTTTCCAGCTGTATTTGTAGCTATAGCAGAGGCCAGTCTCTGAGCTAAACTCGCTCTCACTGTGCCAACGAGGAATGAAAGTGGCTTCTATGCCAAAAGTTAGATGCTGTTTCATACATAGTTAGCTTGCTTGGTGGCATAAGTTGCTATCTGGGTTAAGTGAGCGATACTTAGTGGCTGCGCTAAAGATACGCTCTGGTGAGAGCATATAGATACGGCTATGTTTGAGTGCAACACCTACATGCTTTGCGCGGCCTTTAGCTGAGCGTTTGCTACTGATATTGCGCTTGTGAAGGCGGTCTAAAGAGGCTGCGTAAGCGTAGGCTTTGAGACGGGCGTATTCGCGGGGAGTCATAATAGGTTAGTCTTGTATTGATTCGCTAATAACGACTATGCGAAGTTGCTCGATGGTTTGATCACTGAGAGCTAACAAGTCAGCAGCTACTTTGTGAGCGGCTTCTGCAAAGCTGGTAGCTTGGAGTTTGCCAATGTAGTAGAAAGTGTCATTGCCGGCTATCTCGTAGTAGAAGGTTTTCATTTGCTGTGCAAGTGGGCAAGCTGTCGCTTGCGGGTTAGTTTAAGGGAAGATAGCAGGTTGCAAATACGCAATAGTCAAGAGCGATAGACATTGCGTCTGCGCTGGTCACTGACACGAATTGCTTACTAGGATAGTGCCAGAATTTAAGCGCATTGTCGCGTTTGTCAATGCCCGGCTCGATATGGTTAGCTTTGTAGCCAAATAGAGCTAATGTGAATTGAGAATGAGTCATAAGAAATAAGCTTTCTCCTTCTGCGTTTAGAGACAGGCTTAGGACTGTTGATAACCTTCGTTTGGTTAGACAGTAGGTGTGGAGTATCAGGGAAGTTGCCACTACTTGCTACCACTTTACTACAGGCCACAATAACTCTATACCGTTGATTGCGTATGATTACTATTGTGCGCTTTCTCTTTACCTACTGAATCCAAGCGGTTATCAGCCGCATTGAGAATGTCCTCGACTACTGTTCATGGTAAGACAACGAATTGCCTTTCAGTTATTCGTTTCAGTTGATATACGACGCTGTTGCTTTTAGAGCTGTAGCGTTCTTTGGCTATATCAAAACGCCCACCAGTAGTTGTAACAATGGAGATTTCCATTCACACATACGCTCTTTGAGTTGGCATTTAAGAGATTGTCTAAGAAGGGTCTCAAACAAGAGTCATTCCTGTGCGCTTTGGCTACCCAACATGCAAGTATTTCATGCACTGAGTTGGCTGTTATCATTAAAAACAAAGAAACTGAATTTGAGTCACAAATAGCTCTAAAGAGAGCTAACATTCTTTGGATAACTATGTCGGCAAGTAGGGAACTAAATTCAATCCTGTATGCGCTTGTGCTTACTTCGCGAGTTGCTTTTGCTGATGGGCGATTTCACCTTCGATGAAGGCTTTGGTGACATTGAGCTTCATCAGCTGCTCTTTGACTTGCTTTTCGCGTTCGTAGTCGGGCGTCTTTTTGGCTTCCAAGTCTTTGAGCTTGCGCTCCGCTTGGCCGATGAACAGAGTAACTCCCAGATGTTGCTCTTGGAGTGACAGCTCGTTCTCGCCCGTTGCCACAACACGCTCTGTGACTTTCTGCTGGTTGAAGTCGTGATGAAACGCACGCCGGAAACTGATGGCGTTATGCTTGTTCACGCGGTTGAGTTGTTCGGCAATGTAGTTGTCCACTGCCGTTTCAACCTTCTCAAACACTGCGCTGGGAAGCCGGTCTGTTTTGCCGTAGATAGCGGCGAAGTGTGCCCGGTAGTCTGCGCAGAGAGCAGAGATGAGCTTGTTGCGGTTGAGCATCTGGCGTTCACGAGTAACACCTTTTGCCTGCCGTTCTGCTGCCATCTTAATGCGCTCTTGGAAAGGAAACGCATCTTCGCTGACGGAGTTACTCACTGCAAGTTGAGTTGCGCTTTGTGCGAGGACTTGATTACTCATAGTAGTTCTGTATGTGTTTAACTAGTGACTAGGATTGCGCCCTAGTTTTACTAGGATAGCGTCTGGCCCTGTCACCAGTTGGCACATACAGGACTGAAGTTAGTTCTCTTGTGCCTAGTTTACGTATCGCAGTATGCAAGTTTGGCCTTAGTAAAGACTTCGGCGTCTCGCACCTATTGCTTAGACCTGATTGTTTTACGTGGCTTCGGACCCACCACTCTCCACACCCTCTGACGTGCCCCGTGTCCTACGTGACATTAGATAGATAACCGCATCTTATTGCCTTTATTAGCTCAGCTTATGGCTCTGGTAATCCCGACTATCTCTATCGGCTTTGTCTAGTTTGTCAGGGAAATGTCGACTATTTAGATAGGGTTTGTCGAGATTTAGATAAGATTTGTTCATGTTTGTTGAGAGTTGTAGGGTATGTGAGCAATTTCGACCTGTACTCCTATAAGGCCCCCCCTACAACATAAATATAACTACCTACAAGTCAGAAACATACTACTGACATGCCAACTACATTGTCACTCATTTGAGGGAGACCCCTTAAGGGCCTGATGCACTAAATCAGCGTAAGGCCCTACAAACCAAAGACAAAGGCCCAACAATTTAGCTAATGAAGCAAGACTGCTTTAGCACTACTAACCATAGCTAGACTACTAGTAGCCAGTCTGCTATCAGATTAGCTAGCATTAGCAGAACTGCTAGTAGCTCAGATTATGACCTAGGAGGGAGGGCCCAGAAATAGTTTTTGCGACATACAGAGTGTTACTCTCACAAATTTCTCTCCCTAAAATCCTAAATCGCCAAACACTAAACTTAGCACTAGAGTGAGTTAGAGCAGATAGGTACAACTCTAGCTACAACAAGAGGGTGGCATGATAACTGCTATTAGTACTAATATGACTATCGAACACGATAACTCGAAATGGGCCGCAAAAGGATTTAGTGCTAAAGCTATAGACGAGCACTTCAACGCGCCACTCACTAAGACAGTGGTTCCGCCCATTCATGTACTTGTTCCTGACGAGATGCAGTATAAGCCCATTAACATTGGACCTATTCCCAAGTTGCCGTGAATCCCTCAACAGTACAATTAGTAGCTAGCTATGAAGAAGCGGGTATGACACCCGAAGAAATAGCGCAAGTAGACGGACTCGAAGTGGGTGCCGTTAAAGCTATACTGTTTGCACACTCAAGGAAGTATGCTGAGCAAGTGAAGGGTTCCGCTGCCACTGTAGCTAATTCTGAGAATGGCGAAGTAGAAGATTTCAAGAAGGCCGATGACGAATTAGCACTTCAGGTTATCCGTCGTATAGCTCAGTTCTCGGAAGACGATGGTACAGCGCTGAAAGCGGCTATGTACATCCGCAATGACCGCAAAGGTCGTCTCAATCCACAGAAAGCAGCAGGTCAACTTGTGCAGAACAATATACTCCTGCTCAATGAGAAGTTTGCAGAGGCCGCTGCCGCTCTAGCATCTAAAGTTTTGCCGGCCAAACAACTACAAAATGAAAACGCGATAAACGTATGAATGACACCATCTACAATCTACTCCGTACAGGCAACACAGCAGGTCGACTTGCTTTGCGCTACATTGCACAGCAACTTCATGCTGAACCACGAGACATTCTCGAAACACTCATGACAATGCGTCGTGAAGGTAAAGTTCTATCATGGGGCAGTGGCACAATGTATATGCGCTATTGGTCAGTTGCCTAATGTATGCAAGATTTGACGGAGTCTGGGTTTGGCGCGAATGCTTCCATGCACAAGGAGGTCTCGCATAATTCGCAGCCTGGGTTTGACCAGACTCCGTCATCTAAATATGCTGGTGATGTCACTGACAACGAAGGACCTATTAAAGATGGTCAGTGGCAGACACTAAACTTCCCAAGCCCGGCCTTCCTTATAGCTCTTGTCATAAAAGCTTTTGGTACTGAAGGCACAGAAGAACTCTATGAATGGCAGAAAGAACAGCTCGAAGAGATACGAGAGAGTATGTCGTGGGCTAATCTACACAAACCTTACAAACTGTCTCTTTGTGCCGCAAACGGGTCCGGAAAAGATTACATTATTGTGGCTCCAACTGTTGTTTGGATGTCTCTCACTAATATCCGGTGCCTATCTATTATTACTAGTAGCTCTGGAGTACAACTCACAGCTCAAACTGAAAACTATATTGCGGCCCTCTGCAAAGCAGTAAACGAGTTTGCAGGATTTCCAGTCTTCCGTATTCGGCAGCGCTACATCAAATGCTTACTTAGTGGCTCCGAAATCCGACTTTTTGCTACTGACGAAGAAGGTAAAGCAGAAGGCTACCACCCTCTAGAGCCTAATGCTAAAATGGCTATTTGGGTAAACGAAGCTAAGTCAGTAGACGAAATGATTTTCAGAGCACTACGTCGCTGCACTGGCTATACTCACTGGTTTAATGTATCTACTCCTGGTGAGCCTAAAGGCTACTTCTACAAGTCCTGCACAGAGCCAATGCTCTTCTTTAAGTTTCGCAGAGTTACCTACCAAGACTGTCGCATACACGGCAAATCGCATGTATCCGAACAGGAGCGTATAGCTGATGAAGTAGACCTTGGCGTAACGTCAGCACTCTACAGGTCTAAGTGGCTGGCAGAGTTTACATCCCTAGATACAGACACTATCATCCCACTAGACCAAGTTAATCTCTGTTTCGGTAATAAAGTCAAGAGCGGCTACCAAGATATGCCACTCAGGATAGGAATGGATTTATCTGCTGGCGGCGACGAAACAACACTTATTGCAGTTAGAGGAAACAAGCTAGTCAAAGAAGTAGCATTTAGAGAGAAAGATACAGTGCTTGTTGCTGACCGAATTGATGCCGAGCTAAAGCTACTGCTTGGCGATAACAAGAAACACGAATTCATCTTTGGTGATGACGGTGGTGTAGGCCGCTCCATACTCGATATGCTCAGACATAAAGGCTGGGAAGTAAGGCGAGTACTAAACCAATCAAGAGCAATACGTCCTGACTCCTATCTCAACAGAGGTGCTGAACTTTGGTACAACGTGAAGCGGCTAATCGAAGAGCGCATAGTAAGACTAGACGAGTGCAGTGACAGATTGCGCGAACAACTCTACACTCGCAAGCAAGAAAAGACTAATGGCAAACTAAAGCTGCAAGAAAAGAAGAAAGCTAAAGCAGAAGGTTTAGCTAGTCCAGATAGAGCAGACGCTTTTGTACTAGCTTTTTGTGGCCTGACTCTTGCTTCTTTTGTTAGGGGCGACACAGAAACAGTTAAAGCGGATGAGAAAGATACTATCACTGTGCCGAAAGCCCGAGGTATTCCGCTACCGACAACTGATGCACTTGAGCGTGCAATAGACGATTTGGCTTTTGCAGAGTTTGATACTCCGCCTGATCCGAGAGGACACGGTCGGCGTATCTTTAATTCTTTAGCTTTAGCCCAGAAATCCACCAACACAAGACATTTACCTTATGGCGAAAATTGAAACAACTAACGAGTTACCTGGTACAGATGTGCTCGAATCACAGATTATAGCTCAGCAGCAAGAACAACAGGAAGCTCAAGATGAGCTACTTGACTACAAGAAAGCCAAAATCCACTTGCAGCGACTTGTCAAGGACTGGCTAAACGAGAGGCAAGAGACACTGCTTAGGCGTGCAGAGCGGGAAGTAAACATCGACGTAGAAGCACTTAGACAGAAGGGCAAACTAGACGATGACGAAACTCTTATTCCTGTTCGAGTCATTGACACTAACATTCAGCGAGAGCAGCCAGCTTACATTAACTATCTCAAGAACTCACGACGGCTTGTTACCTTTAACTCCCTAGAGAACAGCCAGCAAGATACACAAACGCTAGAGCTAGAGTTTACTCGTGGTATGACTTACATGGGCTGGGAAACTCCACACTTCAAGACACTAGACGGAGCACAAACGCATGGCTGGGACTCTGTAGAAGTAGTACTTGACTACAGCAAACCATTACACGTCGCTTTAGAATCAGTGGGACATGATAATCTTTTCTTCCCGCGTAGCAGCATTGACATCCAGTTTGCAGCTAGAGTTATTCGCCGCTACGAAGTGACTTTGCTACAACTTGACAAGTTTGTAGCTACTCACGGATTTGCACAAGAACAAATCCAGAAACTCAAGGATGCTCGCGAAGATAGTCAGAAAGCTATGGAGACTGTTGAAGTCTATAAGCACATGTGCAAGAAAGATGGCACTGTGTATGTTAGCTGGTTCTGCTTAGAGAATGGTGTTGAAGATTGGCTTAAGGCTCCAGTGCCGCTGGACTTAGAGTTAGTAGACCCGAAAACAGGAGTACCTAAGCCAACCACTATCTATCCTTACTTCATTCTTCCCTACAGAGAGTCAGAACGACCTCACATAGTAGACCACAAAGGGCGTGTCTATTATGACCGCAACAAGCAAGAAGCTCAAACAGCCATATTGAGTGGCTTTGTCAATGGACTTACTAGGGCGGCTAATATTTATGCTAGTCCGAAGAATGAAGATGGCACTGGAGCTTCTCTCAAAGAGTTAGACGGTATTGCATTAGTTGGTGGACGTATATTTAACAAACCTATTGACTTCTGGTCTACTCCCTATCCTGACCCTGGAGTACTACGCGCATTACAGTACTTCGATGTAGCTAATAGCCAAGAGACTAACCAACCTACGTTTGCTGTAAACAACCGAGAAGATAGCCGCAAAACAGCTACTGAAATGAATATTGCGCAGCAACAGCAACAACTGCTAAACTCTGTGCAACTCACCATGTTTAGTAAGTATGTGCGAGAAGTTTACACATTCTGTTGGCTACTTGTACAGTCACAAGCACTGGCTGGCAAAATCAGCTTTCTACTGACAACTGTTAATGAACCTGTCTTTGGGCCGCTCGGACCTGTAGTAGACCCGATGACGGGACAACCACTAACTCAGCCTGTCACGAAGAACAACACAGCCATTATCAGTCAAGCCTACGATATTCGTGCAGCCGGAGATGTTGATGTTATTCAGCGGCAAGAGAAGATTAACCAGATGATGCAAGACTGGCCTGTCATTTCACAAACTCCTTTGCGTGATAAATTCTTACAGGACCTCATTCGGCTCAAGTATCCAGATGTTGGAGAACAGTATGTCACTCTGCTTGCACAGCAGCCGCAAATGGACGCAATGAAAGGAATTATCGGACGTTTAGCTACAATCATGCAAGGCGCTATGCAACAGAATCCTGAGATGATGACTTCTTTGCCTCCTGAACAGCAAGCTGATGTTGGTAACTTAGTACAACAAGGTATTGCGATGGTGCAACAACAAACTCCGCAACAATGAAAACACTGAAGTATAAGTTAATGCTAAAACTACGTTATAAGCTTATTACGTGGCTTCGACTAGTTGATGTATGGATTGAGGATGAAGATAATGCAGCGTTTCTAGTAAGTCTCTATGATAAACAACGAAAACCTGTACGCAGTAAAACTAAAGTGCGTCAATGGTCTAATCCTAATTCAGTTGACGTTAAGTCTCATCAGTTTGTGACACCTGCATTACCCGGTCAGTTTCCAACAATTACATGAAAACCGAACAACAAATAAAATCAACATATCAGTCTGTTATTCGTGAGCAGTCTGGTGTAGAACTGGCAGACCCAGATGCAATCACTAGAGCACAAGCCGCCCACGAAGGAGCTATTAAATCTGTACTTAAAGTACAGTGGCTGCAAGACGAAATGACACAACAGATGCTTCGTAACATTGATGCTACCATCTTCGGTTACGAGCACAGAGCAACAGCGTTAGCGTTAGAGTACCACAAACATCAAAACCATCTGGAGATTATCAATCTCCTTGTCCGTGCAGAAGAACTAAGAAAACAAAAACAACAGTATGTCAGCAGCAACAACCAGTAATATGTCGGGTGCAGCAGAAACAGTAGACCTCAATGAGCTTGGAGATATTGGCGCCGAACAAGCGGCACTAGCTCAACGAGAGGCCGCAGCTACTCAGCAAGTAGAACAGGCGGCTAGTCAGCTTAAAGGTGAGCAACAAGTTAAGCCTAGCGAGGACTTAACTCCTGCAGCTAAGCAAGCTAAAGAAGCTGAGAAGGCTGAGACAGAGAATGACACTTTCAGCTTTGACAAGTTCCTTGAGCAAAAGAATAAGGCTGACGCTAAACCTGTGGCTAAGGAGGTGGCAAAAGCAAATGAAGCTACTCAAGCAACTTCCAAAGTGGATGGAGGTAATCAGCAGCAAATGGCTAGAGATTTGACTGGTATTGATGCTGCACATCATGAGCACTTCAAGCGGATGTCGAATGAGTCATTCAATGCGCTCAAGCCTATCTATCTCGAAAATGCTCAACTGAAGCAGGCGCTTGCTGAGAAGTCTAAAGGCGGCCTGCCAGATAGCTACTACGAGCATGAGACGGCCTATGTACTCACTCCTGAGTTTGCTAGCGAGTCAGCTAAAGTGACAGATGCTGAAGCTATCTACAATCACTATGCCCAGCAAGCTAATGCACTGGCTAACGGTAGCAGAACATACACTATCGTACAGCGAGATGCGCAAGGCAATCTTGTAACCTCAGCACCTATTCAGGCTGACCGCAATACTGCTTTGCAAATTCAGCGAGCAGAACAGCAAGCTTACACGCAGTATCTAAACGCTCAGGCGGCCCTCAACGCAATAGGTACAATGCACAAACAGCGAGCTACTGAAGCAAGAGGCCAGCTAGTAGAGTTGGAGAATAAGGGCTTCCCCGCTTTAGCTAAACCAGAACTCAAGCCTGTGATTACTGATACAATCGGCAAACTTCTGCCAAAAGCCTATCACAATAATCCGTTAGCTCCTATGCTTGCTAAGGCTGTACTTACCATTATGGACCAAGGACAGAAGTTAGCCGCTCAACAAGGGCAACCACAACAGGCACAGCCAAAAGTACAAACTCGTCAACCTACTGCTGCTGAGATTGCTGGCGGTGGAGCTACACAGCAAGGCAAAAACGATGAAGTTACGTTCGATGACTTCAAACGAGCGAAAGCGGGGCTTCTATGAAATTTCGTAAAAAACCTGTAATCATAGAGGCAATACAGTGGCTTGGAACGAATCAGCCTGAGGTATCTGCATTCTATCCATCTGCTCTTTTTGTTCTGGACGATGGAAAGGTACATCAAGAATCTCCTGTGTTAATAACAACATTAGAGGGCACGATGCGTTGTGATAAGAACGACTGGATAATTAAGGGAGTTAATGGTGAATTTTATCCATGCAAACCTGACATCTTTGAAAAAACGTACGAACAAGTATGTTAAGTCTTATCCTCGATACCGAGACAACTGGCTTGCCACTAAAAGGAGTAGCTCCTTCTGACTCGCGGCAAGCCAGAGTTATGCAGTTAGGCGCTGTACTACTAGACGATGACAAAGAAGTAGCTTGCTTCTACAGCAGACTATTCCCTGACCAGTGGCCTACTGTGCATCCTGCTGCAACAGCGGCTCACGGTTTGACAGTCGAAATGTGTACAAAAACAGGTGTTGGACAGAAGTACGCATTTGGTGTACTCACAGAGCTGGCATTAGCTGCCGATGTAGTGGTTGCTCATAACTGGGCTTTCGACTATCAGATGCTAACCATTGAGTATGAACTGTTGGGCGAACTGTTTGCACCTAAAAGCCACCGATGCACGATGGAGTTAATGACTCCCATTTGTGGACTGACTAAGTCAGACGGTAAACCTAAGTGGCCCAAGGTAGCTGAAGCTGTTAAGCATGTTGACCCTAACTACGTACTGCAAGCTCATGATGCACTACAAGATGTTAGGGCTACTGCTAAAATCTGGAGATGGTTAGTTAACAACAAGAAGGTATAATATGACATTCGGAGAAGCAATACAAAAACTAAATGATGGATGTAAGATAGCTAGAACTGGATGGAATGGTAAAAACATGTATTTGTGGAAATTACAGGCTTTTAACGTTCCAGTAGGGTGGTGTAAAGAACCACACTTAAAAGAACTGGCAGAACAAAATGGAGGTTCTGTTGAGTGCTTAGCTAGCATCAGAATGAGAACTGCTGATGGAAAAGTATTAACAGGATGGCTTGCTAGTCAGTCTGACATTTTTGCTACTGACTGGACCGTAGTTTAGTATCTCTCACTAATGCCAACTCTAGTATCTACGCTGGAGTTGGCATTCTTCCTGCTAATATAGCAGTGCGTCTACTACCCTAGCGCAAGGGACTCTAGCTAGTAATAGCTAAAGTAAATGGCATCTAACAGTTCTTGTGCCGGAACAAGCGGAGATGTTGAGCTTCTAATCAATATCATTGTTTCGGATTTGAAAATCAATTAGAAAGGTTAGTTATGCCGTTATCGTCTATTCCTGCTATTGATGCCAATGTCTGCTCCGGCTGGACTGAACAACAGGTTGACTTGTATAACAAGCTTCCGTTCTATCTCGCCAAGATGCAGGTTGACTATCGTAGCACTTGGGCTACTTGGAAGAAGTTCTGCGGAACTCGCAAGTGGCAGCGCAACATGGGTGACACTCTTAAAGCTGTCACTAAAGAACCGTCTCCGCACCTTCGTCAGTTTGCTACTCCAGCTTTGCTGAGTCAAGCTCCCAAGAAGGATGTGGTTGATATTCGTGAACGTACCGCAACTGCTCAAGTTCGTCGGCATCGTTTTGAATCCCTGAATCTGAACTTTGTTCCAGACTTTCAGGACTTCCTCACTGACCACGTAGATGCTGCTGGACAGGACATTCTTGAGAAGCAAACTCGCTTTGAAGATTTGTTCTATCGCTCGCAGATTTTCTATCAATCCCCGAAAGTTGCTATTGCTGGTAAAGCTGATGGCTTGCTGGTGAATGCGCCAATGGAGATTGCTACTGAAACTCGTGCTGCTGGTGTTACCACTCTTACGGGTGTTAATGCTAAGAATACTGCGTGGAATCAAGCAATGATTGCTCAGCTTGGTGGTAATGGTAAGGCGAACTTCAACTTCCTTAATAAGCTGTTGACGATTGCCGAAAACGATGAACGTATCCTTCCTTACAGCGGTAGTGATATTCCCAAACAGGACCAAGGGTTGTCTGGCAAGTTCTGTGTGGTTATTCCTTCTGAGCTGTTCCACTCGTTCACGTTTGACCCCTACTTGCAGCAGAACAAGAACTGCCAACTGGACGTTGTTAATGGTCGGTTTGTTGGTTCTTTGTTTGGCCGTATCACCTGTATGCTTGAGGATAAGCCTCTGTACCTGAAAGAAGATGGTACATTTGCTGACCCTGAAACTCGTGTACTCGACCCGAACGCATTCAACTATGGTGAATCTATTCCTAACAGTGTCTACACTGGTTTGGATGATACTGCATCGCCTTATGGTTGGGGCTTCTTTGTTGGTGCAGAAGGATATGAAGTTATCGAAGTAGGTCCGCCTCCTGCCGCGTTTAGTGGCAATGGTATGCCGAAGGGCTTCGGTAAGATGTTCTGGAATGGTGAGATTATGATTACTAAGAATCTCCTCGTTCCGTGTCCTACTGACGACAATCCTAACAACGTTGAACTCAACGTCTACGGCGAGTATCTGAAGTTCATCTCTCAGGCTACGTTTGCAATCCTCGGTAAACAGAAACGTAACATCATTCCGTTCCTCTATGAACGTTCTCGCGGAGAAAACTAATATGAAAAAGCTACTCGTACTCATCGCAATGGTTGGTCTTAGTGTTGGCGCAATGGCTCAATCGGCTGTTCTTAGCACTAATATCAGCAACGGTGCTGGTCTCCATCTTATCAGCACCAATCGCCTGAAAGTCTACAGCATTGAAGTTTCGACTACCAATGCCTACAACTTTCGGTTCTGGGACAATGACAACACTGTCAATACGCCTACTAGCACAGGGACTGGTTGGTGGGGTACTAACTTCGTGAGTGGCTCGTACATCTCACGCAGTACGTATCCGACCACCTATGTCAACAGCTACATTGGCTACAATGGGTTCACTAACTGGTACACCAACTCTGGTGTCTGGTCTGTGACTACTACTAACTCGCAAGCCACCAATGCAGTTGCTCCGTTGTTCACGATTGCAACTTCAGGTGCTGAAACTCGTGTCAACTATGTTGATGCTATCTTCACGCGTGGTATGTTGGTTCAGTCAACGGGTAATGGGGCTATTACAGTCTACTATCGTGTCGACCAGTAATTAAACAAACAGGAGCTAGTAGGCTCAATGCTTATTAGCTCCTGCCGTTTGGTTACAGTCAACCTGCTTCTCTTAAAGTTCTATGCTAAAATATCTACTCCCTTTGTTTGCGGCCACCTTGCTTTCACATGCACAGTCTTCGGGCTTTCGTAGTCCGGGGCCTGTCATTATTAGTACTCAGGGTGGGGTTAGCCAGACTATCCTAACAAATGGTATTGATGGTAATACGGCGGCCAGCATCGCGGCGACGAATGTTAGTCAGGGATGGTCTTACGGGGCAACCAATTTTTATGGTCTGATTTATCTGCGCAAGCCGGATGGGCGCGGCATCCAATACGATAATCTTACCAATGCCATCAACGCGGCCGCGGATGGCGACACAGTGGACATCGGGCCGGGATTCTTCAAATACGAGCAACGCATTGCCAAAAGCAATATCACCATCCGCGGCAGCGGAGCAGCGACGGTGTTTGCCAATGGATATACCAACGCGAGCGGCAGCAGCACGCCAATTATTTCCATGCGCAACAATCTGACCGTTGAAAACATGTTTGTGACAAATCTTTTCTCAAGTCGATACCAGTGTTTTATCGGAAGTTTTTCGAGTGATGGAGATGTGCCTTTCACAAACTTTACAGCACGAAGTCTTACAGGCGGGCACGATGTTGATTTTGTTTACATTTTGCAAACCAATAGCTACTCGGCTTATTACGAAAATGTGCATGTCCGAAACAAGTGGGACTCGGCGGTGTTCAGCAACGGTACAGGCACAGGGCGAGGCACAAACATTTTTGTGAACTGCTCTTTTGTGAATGTCGGACCGAATGCTTTGTCGCCGTCTGCTCCAGCTCGCGGTTTACTGGTGGGAAGAAACACCAGCGTGCTTGCATACAACTCAACATTCATTGGTGACCAGGCTGGAAGCACGGGATTGCTAATCAGCGATTCATCGGCTTATTGCCGGTTTGTAAATTCAGTAGTTGCTGGGATTCAGGGAACGAACGTATTAAACGCAATTCAGGGTGACGTTACATTTGCTGGCGGCTCGCCATCTTTTGCGACCAGTATTGGCAGCGTCGGATCAATCAACACACCACCGTGGGATGCGTTCAAGGTTGAATCTCTTACCACTCTGACGACAAACATAGTTGTGCCGATAAATGCAGCCTTGCGCATCTCAAGCAGTGATGAGTTTGATCCGCACGACACCGACATGAATCCGACCGGTGGGTGGACATTTCCAAACGATGTGCGATTCATTGCGCCAACTGTGCCCGGCACTGCGGGAGCATCGGGTTTGGTTGGGTCGTTCGCTTGGGATTCGGGATATTTATACATTTGTGTTGGGGCAAACACTTGGAAGCGCGTAGCGGTAGCAACTTGGTAACACTATGAAACTAATTATTTCTCTAACGATTTTCGCACTCGTGGCGAGCAGTTTTGCGGCGGAGCAACTTAATAGTTACGTTTACGGTTCGCAGGCGATTGCCAAGGCAGAGCAAGCTGGCAAGGTAACCAACAAAGCCCGCGCTCAATTCCAGCCCGGTCAAAAACAAACCTCCGTTGAATGGGCTAAGGCGTTCCCCGGGATTGACTATGACATTTATACCGCGCCCGGTGTGACCGGCGTGAAATTGCTAAGTAAAACTACAACTAATTGCGTTATTGCCTTAACCAAACCAGCCACTAATGCAATGAGTTTTAGGTTGGCAGCAATTCAAAAGTGATGAGTGAACCCCAACACCAAACCCGTCTGGCTTAGCTACAATGACAGCTAAAACAAAACTAGCTAGTGTAGCCGCAATAGCTGCTGTTGCTACTGGAGTAACCTACTACAGTGTCCAGCAACCTGCTGCACCTGTAAAGCCAGAACCTAAACCTGTAGGTATTCTAGCTGTCTATGACACCAAAGACACATGGGAGATACCAGAGAGTATCTATGAGTGGTCCTATCGTACTAACCTAGAGAAAGGGCCTTGGCAGTTTTATACTAACATTGTTGGTACAAATTACATCTCAGTGCCTCGCGGCCTCTTTGACCAGTGCTACTTCACTATAACAAAGATTTCGCGTAAAGGTTTCACAAACGTGTTTATCGTCAGAACAAACAAATAGAAGGGAGTCATGACAACATCTATGAAAGAGTGGGCAACTATTGGCAAGGGAGGAGCGGGATTACTCGCTACCATTACGCTAGAACGTTGGAATCTTTATATGGCTGCCGTAGCAGGAACATGCACGGCTATCTATATGCTGCACAAAGTCTGGAAAGATATTCTTAAGCCCTTCTGCAAAAAGAAAGGATGGATACAGTAATGGCAATGCACAAATATCTTGATTGGCGAGGCTGGCTTGAAGGTTTCTATCTTAGCTGGATTAAGACAGTAACCAACACTCTACTCGCTCTTGTTGCCTCGAATGGTGCACAAGCTGCTGGTGTTCCACACATTGCTCTTACATGGCAACAGGGCATCGGCCTCTGTGGTACTCTCACTTTCGTTGAGGTTATCCGTTATCTCAACACTAAACCTAAACCAGAGACAGTAACGGAGACGGTTGATACTACACATATAAACAAATGAAAACATTAGCTACATTAGCTCTAGTCCTTGTGCTGGCCGGTTGCCAGACTTTCTATTCTGGCGTTGTCACAGTTACTCAAGTGCGTGATGACGTAATGAAAGAATTGGCTCAAGCATACAAGAACGGTTACATCTCGCCTGAAACAGACCAGAAGATTGCAAAAGCGGATACTGATTTTCGGAATGCGGCTAAAGCACTACGTGTAAGTCTGGAAGCTTACAAAGCAGGTACAGGCACTGAACCGGATATGACGGCTGTCAAGAGTGCAGTATCTGAGCTTATCAGCATTTCTGCTCCTTACGTGTTGTCAACTCTCAAGAACCAAAACAATCTCAATAAGGCCACACAATTATGAACAACATGACTCCTGAATTGCAAGTCGCCGTCGTACAGTTAGTAGCTAAAGTTGGAATCACAGCAGCTACTACGCTTCTCGAAGGCATAAAAGCTGCTAAGACTATAGATGACGCCATTGCAGCACTCAAAGCTGCTGAGGAGAAAACGTGGAAGGATTACAAGGATGAAGCTTCTAAGTCTTAAACTTTTGCTGTTGCTGGGATTGGCCTTTAGTGCCAAAGCTGGGTTAACTAACACTACGCTTACCGCAGTCCAGATTACTAATCTGTTGACGGCCAATCTCAGCAATAGCATTTACAGTTCGTCCAACATGACATGGACAGCTAGCAACGCGAACTACAGCCTGTACGTCATCAACAGCAACATTCTGTATTCGCTGACGAACTACTCGTACAGCAGCAATCTTGCTGTGCTTACGCCCGGAAGTAATGTTACATATCTCAAGATTACTAACAATACTGTTAAGGGCGTCTCTGCTACACCGTAATGGAAACATCTTGGCAAAACATCACAAGGCGGCTTGACATAGTTCAAGCTACTAGAGACACAACTTTCGATAAAACGAAAGCCAAAGGTCGTGGTCTTGCCAAGATTCC
>ERZ724522.229-NODE-229-length-37963-cov-93.020734_pt1 | contig 37963 bp, 48 predicted proteins | sample MGYA00376055_ERZ724522 | MGnify/ENA primary metagenome ERZ724522 (study PRJEB28724, sample SAMN07190884) | wastewater metagenome | isolation source: effluent of sewage treatment plant in Hong Hong | place: Hong Kong | collected 2016-03-17 ...
CCGCCGTCGTCTTTTCCGTCACCGACGCCGGTATCGCCGAACTGGAAGCCAAGCATCGCGGCATCGTCGTCGCCCACGGCGACAAGAAAGGCTATCTCGCCCTGACGCAGGCCATCGCCGAAGTCCGCACCGCCCGCACCGATGTCGAGAAGCGTCGCAAGGAACTGAAGCAAGGCGCGCTGGATTATGGACGCCTTGTGGATTCCACCGCCAAGCGGATCACCGAGCGCCTTGAAGCCATTGAAGGCCCGCTCAAGGCCAACAAGGAGCAGATCGACGCCGAGAACGAGCGCATCAAGCGCGAGAAGGAGGAGGCAGAAAAGGCGCGCATTGCTGGCATCCAGTCGCTGATCGCCGCCATTGCGAACGCCCCGGCCGCACTGGCCACTGCTACCGCCGAACGTCTGAGCCAGGCCATCGAAAAGGCACAGGCTATGGAAATCAGCATTTCCGAATACGAAGAGTTCACGCAGCAGGCTACCGACGCAAAGACGGCCACCATCGCCGCGCTGAACGACCTGTTGACGGCCCGCATCGCCGCCGACGAAGCTGAAGCCGCCCGCATCGCTGAGCAGGCCCGCATCGACGCCGAGCGCAAGGCAGAGGCCGAGCGGCTGGCCGCCGAGCAATCCCGCCTTGCCGCCGAACGCGCCGAGTTTGACCGGCAGCAGGCCGAAGCCCGGCGCCAGCAGGAAGAAGCTGACCGCGCCCGCCGCGAGGCTGAAGCCGCTGAGCAGGCGAAGCGTGACGCCGAAGCGAAGGCGCAGCAGGAAGAACTGGACCGGCAGCGCGCCGAACTGAAGGCTGCCCAAGATGCGCTAGCCGAACAGCAGCGCAAGGCGGCAGAAGCTGCGCAGGCCGAGGCTGAAGCCAAGGCCAAGAAGGAGGCGGAGAAGGCCGCCAAGGCCGCTAAGGCGAAGCTGGATGCCGAGATCGAGGCCGCCCGCCCGGACCGGGAGAAGATCATTGCCCATGTGCGCAAGTGCATCGACGAGATCCCGGATGTCAGCACCGAAATCGGCAAGCACTACGCTGCTGATGTGCGCGAAGGCCTGGGGGCTTTGTTGGTATCGTGGAATGCGGAAGTGAAGGAGGCAGCATGAGCCGCCGCCCCTGGACCCCTGAGGCGCTCGCCGAGGTCTGCCGACGCTACCCGCACGAGCGCACCGCCGACATTGCCCGCGATCTGGGGCGGTCCATCGGCAGCATCCACGGACAGGCCAACCTGCTGGGCCTGAAGAAAACGCCGGAGTACATGCGGGAGATACACGGGGCGCATATCGCTGAAGCCGGGGCCAGATACCGGTTCAATCCGGGCAGCGCCGCATGGAACAAGGGCATACCCGGCAGCACCGGAAACCACCCCAATACCAAGCGCACACAGTTCAAGCCCGGACGCTCCCCGGAGGAAGCGCGCAACTACCAGCCCATCGGGAGCCTGCGCATCTGCAAGGACGGCATCTTGCAACGCAAGATCACGGACGACCCGGCGCTGTACCCGTCGCGCCGCTGGGTGGCGGTGCACAGGCTGGTATGGGAGGAGGTAAACGGCCCCATGCCAAAGGGCTATGTCGTCGTGTTCAAGCCCGGCATGGCCAGCACCGACCCCGACGAAATCACGATTGACCGCGTGGAACTGATCACCCGCGCCGAGCTGATGCGGCGCAACACCCGGCACAACCTGCCGCCTGAAATCAATGCCCTGATTGCCGTGAAAGCCCGGCTGACACGACTCATTACCGAACGAGAGAAACGCCATGAGCTACAAGATTGAAGACTTGCGGAACACCCTGATCGACATGATCAAGACCCTGAACGACAAGGACGCGGTTGTTGACCTTGACCGGGCAAAAGTCGCCGCCGAGCTGGCTCAGGTGGTGGTGAATAGCGCCAAGGCGGAGGTGGACTTCATGCGCGTGACCGGCGGCACCGGTTCCGGGTTCATCGAGAACACCGGGCGTAACCCAGCAGCACTGCGGGCGGTAAAGGAGGATGCGGCATGACTGTATCAATGGCGCTCAACGACTGCCGCGACCATGACGGACGGCGGACCACGGCTCATGCTCTGGCAGCAACACTGGCGGCAGAGGTTGACCGCCTTAACGAAACCATCGCGAAACTGGCCGCAGAAGGCCAGGACGCGCACGAAATGTGAAGAGATGAGCATGAATATCGAAGAACTGAAGCAAAAGGCGCTGAAATGCTACGGCTGGCGCAATGCCAGTAGTGCATGGCTTCACGAATCTGGCGATGGGTCTGCTGTTGTTGGAAATATCGACGACAGCCACGATCCTGCAATGCGGAATCCAGTGGCGGTCGTTGATGTTACGCATTACGACGGATTTCAGGATGACTCCATCGAGTTGGCGCAATTTTACGCCGCCGCCAACCCCGCCACCATCCTCGCCCTGATTGCGGATTTTGAGCGCATTACCAAGCAGCATGGCGAACTACAGTCTGCATTAGAGCGTTGGTGCAACTACGATGAAGTTATCCATGCCGAAGCGGTTCTTGAGCAGATTTACAAGTCACGGCAGAGGGTGGAGGGCTGATCATGCAGACAATATCAGATCGGTTGCGTAGTAGCGCAAACATGTGTACGCGAGTAAATGCTGCCGTTACGTTGCTTTGTGAGGATGCGTTTATTGCGGCAAACGAGCTGGAGCGAGTCACCAAGCAGCGCGACGAAGCCATTGCCAAACTCGACCGCGCCCAAGCCGAGATCTGGGCGCTGGAGTTGAGGCTGCTGGAGCGGGAGGAATCATGATCTCCATGAACCTGAACGACTGCCGCTAAAAAGACCGCGACCGTGCCGAAATCGCCGCCGCGATGGCACGCAGCAACATCAAACCGACGCAAGCCCCGGCTGATTACCGGGCTGCTGATTTCCACCGGGCGCTGGTGCTGCCTGGAAGTATTGATCACAGCGCGGAAAAGCGCAGGGGGAAGAAATGAGCGACCCGGTGAATCACCCAAAGCATTACACCAGTCATCCAAGCGGTATTGAGTGCATCCAAGTGACGGAGCATATGGGATTTAATCTCGGCAATGCCTTGAAGTACATATGGCGGGCCGACCTCAAAGATAACGCAATTGAGGATCTGAAAAAGGCGCGCTGGTACATTGACCGCGAAATCATGAAGCGCACCACTGCGGCAGGAGAACCGAAATGAACTGGCAAGAACGGGCTGAAAAGGCCGAGGCGGAACTGGCGAGAATGCGGGAACAGAAGCCGTTAACATGGGGAACGTCAGGCGAGTTGATGGACATATTAAAGAACCCCATCTATTCCTCTCCAGCCCCCGTCCCTGCTGTGCCAGAGGATTGGCGCGAAGTGATGAAGGAATTGGCGGACGATCTGGCCATTGAGATCGACCAAAACTATCCGCCTGAGCGTCGGGCCTACCCATCCGAACAGCGCAAGTACGAAGGGGAAATGGCCCCAGTGTATCGCGCTCGCACCCTGCTGCAATCCGCCACGCAATCAGGCAGCGACCCCGTTGCCCATCATCCGGTGTGAGGTGCGAAATGATTGACGAGAAAATGCTATTTAACCGCGAGACTATAGCGCGTGAGATTGGGCATACCTTAGACGCCGAAATCATCCGCCTCGCCCGTCGCTATCTCGTTTTGCGGCGTGTGGCGGTAAAGGTGTACTTGGGCGGCGACTGGATTGAGGGAGATGAACTTGACGCAGCCGCTGACCGGCTGCTGGAGGGTGGCGAATGACGCTCCCGGCCTGCCCCAATTGCGGGGGAATTCACACCAAGCAAATGTCAGATCCGCGCGACTGGTGGTGTGTAGGATGTGGACATTGCTTTTTATTTGAGGTTCCGAAATGAAAACAAACGAGCAACTGATGAAAGCCTGCCAAATCGGATGCAACAACCTGAACGATGCTAACAATCTGCTGGCCGAGTGCTACGGGCGTATAGGGAAAATAGCAGAGGAAAACGAGCGGCTGCGGAAGGATGCGGAGCGATTTAATTGGATTGCCTTAAATGCAAAAGAGCAACTGGCCCCAGAATCATTGCATGGCGAGTTTGCAGAACACAAAACCATGTACGTCCTCCCAAAATTAATAGCGTGGGCCGACTTCTGCGGGAACATCCCATTTACTGAAGCTGTTGATTATGCCATCGACGCCGCCAGAGGTGCGAAATGAAGCCATTCCCCACGCGGTTTGAAATATACATGGATGATGACCCGGAAACGCTGGCGGCAAAGGTGTCGTGTTTTGATGCCGAATCCTGCCATGTAAAGATAAAAACCGTGGTCAGTGCGGATACATGGCCGGAGTTGTCATTGCAAATACAGCATGCCCTGGAAATGGTCATTGAAGGGGTTATAGCGACGACGCCTAAAGGTGATGCGAAATGACCCGCATAACCTACAACCTGAAAATGGCATTAGGATGGATTTGCTGGATTATCTGGTCGCGCAATTCCGGCTGGATTCAGGATGTTCGCTGGCTGAATAACCTGCTGCTGCCGTGGGCTGGATTTTACGCGCATGACATGGGGTATGCGCGATATTTGGAGATGCGGAAATGACCGTCCGCCAGCGCGCAAAGCGTCGCCCTGTCCGCATCTGGGCGTCGCAATACAGCCAAGACACCGGCTGCATGTATTTCCGGAATCCCCGCAAAGTCGGGGATGTAACGTGTTTTGATTATTACTGCCGAGGTACTGAAGCATGGAGCGAACCGAAATGAACGACCGCGAATTGTTGGAGATGGCGGCTAAGGCTGCTGGGTATGACGGATTGCGCTGGAGCATGTTGCGGCAGTGTTTCTATGATTGCAGCGGCGTATATTGGCGTCCGCTTGATGATGATGGTGATGCGCTACGATTGGCTGTGAAGCTGATGATTGAGGTCGGAAGATGTTTTCAAGAAACCCATATTCAGTGTTTTTCAAAGCGATACTTGAATTGCATTAACGAGCCGGTCTTAGAAGACCCATACGCCGCCACTCGCCGCGCCATTGTCAGAGCAGCAGCCGAAATCGGCAGGGGGATGAAGTGACAAAGATAACCCACACAGCGCGACCGATGACCATTTCTTCCGGATTCATCCCGGACGAAACAACTCGCTTGAATGACGAGTATTTCAAACGGATGCAGGAGCGGAAACTTGAAAAACGTGGACAAACCCTGGATTTGATGATGCTGTTGTCTGCGCTGGAGTCCTGGATGTTCTCAGTCGGAAAAGCGCCGCCCGATTATCTGATTGAGCGGATTGATACGGCGGTGGATTTGCTCAAAAAGGAAGTATTAGGGGAGGATGCGAAATGACCAACAAACTCAAGCGCCAATGCCTCTATCTGGTCACGGAAGACCGTCACCGCGCTGCGTGCGAGGCTTCCCATTGGCTGCGTACGTATTGTAGGCATTGGGCAACAATAGGCCATGACACGCAGACGATTGACAACCTGAACACGGATGAGCGCGTCATCGCCCGGCAGCATCTAGGGACGCTGCGCAGGCTGGGGATGATCAGGGAAGGCGGATTTAGGGGTAACTTTGAAATCCTGACGATAACGCCGTCTCAGTGGTGACGCGGGCAATCCACATCCACTGGATGGCGTCGACAATAATCGAGCCATCCCGGATGTTGTTCGACTTGCTGTACTCAATCCATTGGGTTGTCGGCATCAAACAAGGCCCGCTTGATGCTGGCCTTTGTCACGGCGTAAACTTGACGTATTCGAACGTTCCAGCCGTCCCCGCCGAAGAGCATCCTACGCCGTGGAACGTTTTGTCCGAGTACTCTGTGACCGTTTGCGTCAAAACCGTTGTGCCGTTCTTTTTTACAACGACTGTCGTCCCTGACAGCACAACCTGAATGACGTCAGATGCCGCCCAAGCCCCTCCCGTACATGCCGCGATCAACGTAGACGTTCCTCCAACTACCTTATAAAGGGTTGGCGCGCCGGAGTTATAACCGATGCGCAGCAGGTTATTCACCGACTGGTACCGGAAAACAGCATACAACCCGTTTCCTGGCGTACCGGCAACTTCAAATTCTAACGTACCGTCAGCGACTCCAGCATCGCGTACGCAATAGCCAGAACCGCTGGCGATTGTGGTATTGCCGAGTTGATTACTGGTAATCGCCCATGATCCGTTCCCGGATGTCACCCACGGCGACCCGACAGCCCCATCTGCCCGCGTGAACTGGTCATCATATCCTGTCGCAATCGTATATGAGATTGTGCTGGAAACGGACTCAGCAATAGCGGCTGAATCCGGGATTAATCGTGTGATGACATTGTGCGTAGTTGTCGTCAGGGATGATGTCGTATACGTTGCCGTTGTTCCGGAAACCGTGCCTCTCGACACCTCCAGTCCATCAACAATAAACGCCACGCTGCCAGATGCAGATGACGACAATGTGCCCGTAAACGTAACGGATGTTCCAGGAGTCTGCGGCGATTCCGGGGAGGCGGTCGTTGTTAAATCAATTCGTTGACGAGACGCAACAGCAATGGCAAAAGCCGAGTCAAGTTTTAGACGGCTCATGCCCGCATAAAACGCCTTTGCCAGAGCAACATGACCCGCAGCAGATGGATGGATGTTGTCGGTATGCACGAGCGACGAATCAATCACGTCCAGTACGTCAACAAACTCTCTACCGGCCCGTGATGTAGCATCGCGCACTTTGTCATTGACGGTTGAAAACGCAACCTGTGCTGGCCCGCCGACTGCAATGTAGTGTATCGGGCTGAGAGCATCCAGCGCCGCAAATGCGTCGGCGGCCAGTTGCGATGTATAGCTGTTGTCGTTGCGGGAGCCTACAGCGATCAGGGCCGCTACTCCAGAGGACAGCACTTCAGCAGTGTGGCTGCCGAAAATCGAGTTAGAACCGGGGCTTGACCAGCCAGTACCACCAATTGCAAAATTGACGATGCGATCGGCACCGGACAGCCGGGCAACGTAGTAGGCAAACGTTTCCAGCCCCGACGCGCCATCATTTGCATAATCAGCGCCACGGCAGAATGAGTCGCCAATAATGCCAAACGGACGGCGAACAGATCGAGGCGGGCGGGTAATCGTGTGGCCAGTCGGGACAATGACGCCGCCAAATCGGCTGATGCCCTCCAACTCGACAGTGATTTGCCGCACTCGCGCAGTCGGAAATACAATTTTAATGTAGTGAGCCGATGACGGGGTGGACGTAAATCTGTCCAGCGTCAGCGAATGCAACTGGCCGTCAACAATAACGCGCACGCCCAACTTTTGTCCTGCACTCGGAACGTAAGCACGCAATTCAATCGTGGATGACCCGCTAACAGTGACAAACTCAGGGTTGCAGTAATAATTGACGTTTGATGTTGACGCTGACGACCAGACATATCCGCTGGCTGGAGATGTCACCCCAATACAACCATCGTAGCGAAAATGCGCATCAATCAGGCTGGCAGACGGAGTGATGAGGTCTCCGGTAGTTTGCTGCGTGGTGCTGACCGTAATTGTCGGCACATCATCCGCATCCAGCGGAGCAAAAACCGTATCCCACCACGATGTTGATCGTTTTGTGGCAATATCCAGTGCGTTCAGTCGCGGGATTGCGGGAGGCAGCTTTGCCATGATTCAGCCCCTCCAGACAATCAGTTTTTGCAGGGAGGCGCTGCGGGCATAAATATCCCCGACAGGTATGCCTGCCAGAAAATCATCACCTGCCAACAATGCCTGTCCGGTAGTTGTTGGCGCTGACGCTCCGGCAGTAACAACCGCATACTCAATGTCATATTCAGTTGCATCGCAAGCTGCTGACATGCGGAGTGATTTTGTTGCCGTGGTGGTGGTTGCTACCAACTGATACGCGGCTGTCAGTTCCTCGTTAAAATCTTCGGTATACGCCACTCGCGGCGCGACAGATAAAAATCGGTCGCGAATCCATCGCAAAAAACCGTTAGTGGTGCTGGCTCCTGTGTCGCTAGCCACTGCAGCCGATGCGCCGCCGAGACTGGCGTCCTGTGCGACAATATCCAGCTTGTCAGCCAATGAGACTTGAGGCATCAGGTTTCCCTCGCAATAACGTCGACCAGTTCGCCGCCGACAAATTTGAACAGGATGGCATCAGAGGATCCGGACGCTGCCGGAAAGTCGCTGCCGACATAAACAGGGATGCGCAGGGCGCTAATAATTTCTGAAAGAATGACAGTTGGATCATCGTCAGAAGTGACGGGGACTTTTATGGACCTGTCGATTTCGGCCTGCATCTCCTGCACAGCCATCGTCAACTTGTCGAGCGCCGCATTGATGACGCGAGGATAGAACCCGCCGAGGTTAAGGATCTCAGCCTCCTGGGTTTGCGGGGTAGAGCCCACAATCAGGAGTGTTTCGCCGGTTGCCGGCGCCGTAGTCAGGACGCAATCACCGCCAGGACTGTCGTCCTGATCAGCATTTACCGACACCGTATAGTCGACATCCAGCGTCAGGACAGACTCGTCGCCATTGGCATCAAGCAGGATGACGGAGATGCCGGAGTCCGCAAAAATCTTGAAGGTAAAGGGGAATGTGACGGTGACATCATTACCGTCAAACGGCCCAGCCGTTCTACCCTCTGTCGATATAGCCATAGTCGAGCCCCATGTTCATGCCTTAATGCTGCATGACATGGGGCTTGTTATATGCCTACTTCCCCTGATAGCCGAACAGCAGCGCGCCGGGGTTGTCGGTCTTGTCGTCGGCAATGGCCTCCACGCCGGTCCATGTGCGGTTGATCTGTGCCGCTGGCAGGCCGAACAGGGAGCCGGACAAGCCCACAGCAGCCTTGCGGAAGCCGTCGTCGAATTCGCCTTGCGCAGCCTGCTGGCTGAATTTGGTGGCGTCACCAATAATCCTAAGCCCTGCCGGACCCTGATAGCCGAACGTCTGGTCTTGCAGGAACGGCTGGATCATCGGCGTGAACTCTCGCGCCATCGGGATCAGGCCCATGGCAAATGACACCTGCTCCATGGCCAGCTTCTTCGCCAGCTTTTCGGGGTCATCGAAGTCGTCGTCGTCGCCAGGGGTCAGCCCCGCCTTCAGTGCAGCCATGATTGCCACCGGCACAGCCATCAGCACCAGCAAATGCAATGCCGCCGCGCCGCGCTGTCTCGGGCTGCCACCGCGCGCCCCGGCGATGCGGTTTGCCGCCAGGTTATAGGTGGTGTTCATGTACGAATAGTAGGCCGTGAACAGCTTGGCCAACTCGCCACCGCGCTCGATCCCAGCCAAATCCTTGGTCATGCCGCTACCCTGCGAATCAATCACCGCCTGATCCGCCATTGCCACCGCCTTGCTGTCGTCGATGCTGCCGTCTTCCAGCTGCACCACTGCGCCCTCCGCTTCTGCCTTGCGATACGCTCCGATCCATGTCGGCGTATCCACCATCTTCTGCGTCACGGTGATCAGGATGAACTGGTTGTTTTTGGCCTTGGTCAGCAGGTTGTCCCCGTTCTCGACCACATTGCGCAGCTCGTTCAGATCGCGGAATTGCGTGCGCGCACGGTTCGCCATGAATGACGACTTTTCATAAACCCACTGCGCCGCCTCCTTTCGTCCGCTCAGGTATTCACCCTGCCCGACCGCCAGCCATTTCGCACCAATGCGCTCGATGCTGTTATTCAGGCCGGTGACGTTCTGCACTGCGTTCATGATGTTCAGCGCCAGGCCGGAGGCGGCCACGTTCTTGCGAATGAAGGCGGCTGCCCGGTCGAACACGCCGCGAGGCTTGCGCGTCCCGGCCGCAATGTCGCTGATCCATTGGCGGATGGCGCGCGGCGTCTCGGCTCCATACTTGCGGCGGATGGCATCGTCCAGCGTGCTGCTGCTGATCATCTTGCTGGCGTCGATCAGCCATTCCCGCCATGCGAGGTCGTGGATGACATCCTGCACGCCGGAATACATGGCTGACAGACTTAACTCCAGCGGACGCCCGTAAACAGCCTCCGAGCGTTTCTTGACGAAGGACCGGTGTGTCGTGCTGGTGTTGGTTGCCGCGTTCATCGCCCGCTTTGCGTCCGTGGCGTCCTCCAGTTCCTCGGCGCGCTGGCTGGCCTCGGTGTCGTACTTGACCGGGTAATAGCCGCCCTTGAGCGTCAGCGTCTGGCCGTCCTTGGTGCGGACTGTAAATTGCATTGGCTGCACCCATTCAGGCTCGCCGCCGACCGTGCGCTTCTCGATGGCGGCGATCATGGGCCGGTAGCTGTCCATGTGGTCCCAGACATCCTGTACGGCCTGCCATTCTGCTGCCGTCAGGGATTCAAGCACCGGCTGGATGTCGGCATAGGTCCAGCCCTCACCGTCCAGCAGGCGTTGCAGATTTCCCTCATTGCCGACGTTCAGGGCCAGGCCGATGCGTTGCTCCCGGTTCAGTGACCGGCCAATGCTCTCGAAATGGATGCCCTTGCCGCGCATCCCACCCTTGAGCGTGAACACCGGCCGCAGCGCCTTGGTCAGCACCTCGGAGGAGTTGGCAATCTGCTCCGTCTCCCAATCGCCGCGCTCGTTGGCCGACCGGACGAAGAAATCCCACATCGGGCCTCCGTCCTTGTTGCCGTCCAGCAGGCGCATGATCATGCCGATCTTGCGGAGCGAGATCCGGAAGTCACGCAGGCCACGCAGCTTCTCGGCGCGGTCATTGGGAATGGTCCGGTTCATCCGGTCCGGAAGGCGCTCAGAATTGACGGTCACACTGGCCACCAGCTCGTCGCGCTTTTGCTCGTAGGTAGCGCCATCACGCGCCGTCAGCAGGGACTTCTTCTTGCGCCCCAGGTGCTCGATCTGGCGGATGGTCTCCACCAGGCCGCGAAATTCTTCGACAGTCATGTCTTTGTAGGAACGGGTTTCAGCCATGTCCAGGTAGTCGGCCAGCACCTTCGCCTGCTCCACGTCATCTCGGACAATCAGCTCGCCGTTTTCGTCGCGCTCCATGACCTTGGCCTGATACGCCGCCCGCAGCCCCGGAGGCAGCAGGCTGTCGCTCATGGCCGGGACTACGCCCTTCTCGATCTGCGAGCGCACGAACGCGCCGAAACTCTTGCGCCGGTCAATATCCTTCAGGCTGCGCTTGCGCAGGTCGACCTTTTCGAGCATGGCCTCGATTTGGTCCACATAATCGCCGTTCACCCGCTTGCGGATGGTGGGGCTGTCGAACTTCTTCAGGTAACGCAGCGCCTTGTTGACGTCATCCTGCGCCCGGTACGCCTCGCGTGCCGCCATGCTGGACAGTATCTGATTGCGCTTTTCAGTGGCCTTCTGTGCCATGTCCTTGCTGGTGGCTGCCGCCTTCGCTGCCCGTGCCTCCGCCGCCGTGTACTGGCTCGGGCGGATGTCGCGGATGCGCTGCCGGCCGATCAGTTGCCGGGCGTATTCCTTCGCCGCAGACAGCAGGAGTTGCTTCTGCGTCTTGTCGCCGGATGCCTTCACCAGCGCCTTATGCTCGGCCGCCAGGAACCGCTCCCGGGCGTCATTATGGACAGCCGCATCCGCCGCCCGCTGGATGGCCTCCGGTGTTGCGAGGTCGGAATACTGCTCAAGCATCAGCTGGTCGGTGCGTGCCTCGATTTCCTCCTTCATCGGCCGTGCATCGGCCAATGCGCGCACCAACTCATCGCCGGAGGTCCAGCCCGGCAGGATTTCGGAAAGCACATCCGGATGGATGCCGCCGCTTCTGGCAGTCATGCCCAGCAACTCCAGCCGGTCGATAGCCTCCTGCGGCATGTCTTCCATCATGTCCAGGCTGTCGCGGTCGATGCGCGCAGCTGAGATGCCACTGAGATCCTGTCCCTGCCCGGCCAGTTGCTCAGGTTCCCAATTGCGAATGCTGGAATACTGGCGGTCGCCGCGCAGCTCAGCCTTGAAGCGCTCCTCCAGTTCAGCAATGTCACCCTTGCCGTTCTCGTCCGGAGTCAGGTAACCCTCCTCGGTCAGCACCTCGACCATCGCATCCAGCGACCGGCCTGCGTCTTTTGCACGCAGCACCGGCTTGCCGAATAGCCCAGATTCAGCCTTGTCCTTGGGGTCGACCCCCCATTGCATGACCAGCAGCCCCTTGTTCAGCCCGCCCAGTTTGGCAATGGCCTCGAACAGGCTGTCCACGGCCGGGTCCACCGACTCGCTACGCTTCTGCTTCCCGGCCAGTTTGTCCTCGGCTGTCATCTTGCTGGTGAGGATATTCCAGGCCTGATATACCGGCTCCGACAGTACATCCATGCGGGCTATTGCGCGCATTTCAGCGCGCTGCGCCTTGGCCTGGCGCTGCAACTGCTTCAGCATCCGGCTGCGGGCGTTGTTCAGCCACTTCATGTCGCGGATGCCTTGCGCCTGCAATTGGTCAATCGCTGCCTGCGTCGCCTCGTCACCCAGCTTCTGGTATTCAGCAAACTCGGCCGGGGTCATGCCGGCATTCATCGCATCAGCAAACAGCGGCAGCATCCCGCGCGCCTGCTCGGCCAGCTTGATTTCCTCCTCGGTCGCCAGCATCCGATCAAAGACGGCGCGCACCTCGGGATTCAGTTCACCAGCATCGGGATTGCGGGACAGGAAGTCCTTCAGGGATTTGTAGACGCTCAGCAGCCACTGGCGGAAAGCCTGGAACATGGGCTGCAGTTCGATGCTGGGAGCCTTGCCCTCCATCAAATACCGCTCGAAGGATTCGGCTGTCTTTTCGTGGTAAGCCCGGCGCTCCTCAAAGTCCATGCGATCCCATTGGTCGATCTGGCTGGCAATGTCGCCCTCAATGCCGTGCCACTTCAGCAATGCCGACACATCACGCAGGATCTGCTGCTGCCCCGGCGTCATGGTGTCGATGCCGAAAGCGCCATTTTCGCGCAGGATCTGCCCGGCGATGGCGATGTCGGTTTCAAGGAAATAATGCCCGGACTCATGCAGGAACGTCGAAAGGTCGGCGTTCTTCAGGAGGGCGATGGTGTTGGAGGATGGGGAAAAGGATCCGCGCTTTATTTGGTTGAGAATATCCCCCGTGCCGCCCGAGAACGTCCCGGCATTGCCGATGGCGGATTTGATCTGGTTGGGGTCGAAGACGACGATCTCGCGCCCCTTGATTGCATTCTTTGCGTCCGAGTGCTTGACGGGTCCCTTGCGGCTGATCGCATCGTTTCGAATCAGTGCGTCGTGGCCCATCTTCTCAACAACTGAAACGTAACCCTCGGGGAGAGGTGCTCCAAGTGGTAAGTTTGTCTTGAACGGCTCGTCTCGCTCCAGCGGATTTTCTGCCCGGACGTACAGGGGCATAACGTTCTTTTCGAACGCTTTACCGTCATACCGGAAAGAGCCGAAGCGGTCCAGATAACGGCTCGCCATCTCCGGGTTGTCAGTCACCGAAATACCGCTAACCCCGGTGTATCCCATGAACTGACCGGACTTGTTGAACTTGACCTTGTCGTCAAGCGTTGAGTGATACACCACCAGCGGCTCACCATTATCATCAACCACCTTCGACGCCTTAGCCGGATCACCCTCCCAATCCCCAAACCACCGCTTGAAGTTAGCCGTCCGCACCTGCGCCCACTGGTAGCGGCTCAGTTTTGACTTCTCGCCATTCGGCGCAAACAGCCCGCCGCGCTCCGCAATCATGCGGTCGGCAATGGCGAGTTGTTCGTTGAGTTGGCGCTGGGCTTCGGCAAGGTCGGCATCGGTCGGCTTGTCGCTGACCATCTGCGCCAATCCCTTGGCAAACGTAACGATCTGATCCCGATCCGCCACATCCGCCGTAGATTGCGGGCTGGTGGCGCGACGCTCGGCATCGGACATGCTGGCGCGGGCTTGGGTGTTGCGGGCTTCGACTTCACCAGCAAGACGCTTGTACCTGTCACGCATTACAGATGGCGCACTGTCATTGTAGGAAAGGCCATCAAGAGAAAAATGACGATCAATTACTTTGTCGCCGTCTTTGATGGCCATCAGGTCAGCCTCTGCTTGATCAACCTCTGCTGGATCAAAGTCGCGCCCAAGCTCCACATCAACAAGCATCTTAGACCACTTGTTATATGCGGCTTCCAGCGCAGGCGACTTGGCAAGCATGCCTTTCAGTTCGTCATTGATTTGCTTTTCATATGCAGCAATGTCGCCATTCGGGCTTCCGCCTCCCGCAAAACCCTCGTAGCTCTGAATAGCGTGCTGAATTTCATGGAGCATCGTGCTTTGTTGCTGGCCTGCCCCGACGGTAATCACAAACGTCCCGTCTCCCATCTCCGCCAGTGATCCACCAATACCCGCCTTGGGGTCAACCTTGACCATGACCTGACGCAAGGCAGGGTAAGCCGAGAACAGCGCCGGATGGTCGATCACCATGTCTAGTGGCAGCGCGTTCATGCCATCGAAACGGAACGGCATCTTGATGGTTTTGGCGTCGTCCAGATTTGCGCCAATGAAGTCGGCTTCGCCATCGCCGCGCTGCACAGCTGCAAAAACATCATCAGGCAGAATGGCGCGCACAACCTCCTCGGGAACAGAATCAAGATTCACAAACCCAGATGAATCCTTGGCCCCCGCGTGCATCAACGCAACACTGTATGTGCCGTCATCGTTTTTGCGGTAGGTGACCTCCTGAATATCGGCAGAGTCATAGCCGCCACGGCCAAGCGACTTGATGGCTGGGGTCAGCCTCGCATCCGCATCACTGATCTCAAACCGCCACTTGCCATCCGCGCCGGTATGCCAACCGGTATCGCGGCGCACGGCTTCCGCATCCTCACCGGCCGCCACTCGATCTTGCGCAACCTTGAGCGCGTCAAGATCGGCAGTCAGCGCGCCCTGCCCGGCAAACTGATTCAGAACCTGCCCGCCCACACCCTCCGCCGTCACCTTCAGCAGGTAGTCGTTAAAGAACTGCTCCGGCGTGATCCCCAGCTGCGCCGCCCGAGTCGCCGACCGCGCCGCGATCAATGTGGCATCCAGTTCGTTCTTCTGCGGTGTGAACCGGCCCAGGGCGTTCAGGTTGTCCAGCACCTGCTGCTTCACCCGGTCACGGCTGGCGGTAAACGTGTCCGTCTGCGCCTTATCGCCGATGATGCGGACCATCGTCTGTTCCAGTTCCTGCATGGCCCCGCTCTGCGCGAAGTCCTTTGCCTCACGCAGGGTCATGTCCAGCGGGTCAAAGCGCACATCCTCAACCAGCTCTTGCGCATAGGCCTGAGGCGCGATGCGGGCGGCATACTCGGAGACAGGGATGCGGACCTGCCCGCCGGTCTCCAGCGCGGCCTGATACTGCTCTGCGGCGGACGGAGAGTCAGCCACAACCTGATCCGCAAGGCCGGACTGGTTCAGCACCTGCGCGTCGATATAGACATCCGTGACCGGGCCCTCCTTTGTCTGGGCGGCGACGATCTCTTCGAATGTCTGGCGGTCGCGTTGCAGGGTCTTGCTGGCGGCGGCGGCGGTGTTGAGCGCAGTCAGGGCATCGGCGCGCTTTTGAGCCATGGCCTCGTCAGCGCGCTGCATGTCCAGATAAGTCGCCCGCATGGCTATTGAGCCCGGCCCGGAAAGCAGCAAGGTGGCAACCGTTGTCTGCACTGCTGTTTCCAAAGCTGCGTTCGGGCGCTCTTTCAGGTATTCGCCGATGGTCTTGTCGGAGTGGAGGTTGATCCATTCGTTGAAGTCCTGAGCGTGTGTTGCGATCTGCTCCTCCAGGTTCTCAGCCAGCAACTGCTTGCCAATGATCTTGGCGATTGGCATGGACGCCTTGATGTCGTCCACCAGGATGCCAAACGGCAACGCCCCGGTAGCCATGTCGATGCCGCCTTGAGAGCCGGCATAGGCAAGAGACTGCCCGACAGACAGGCCGGCATCGCGAGCCTTCGCGTATTCGCCTCCAGTGGTAACAAGGCCCATCGGCGCCATGGGCGCGGCCACCGCCATGCGGGTGCCGGCTACTGCTGGAGCAATGGTTCCGGCAAAGCCAAGCATCATGGCGTTCTGATAGGCGCTGGCGGCACCACCAGCCACCATGCGGCCAATATCCCCGCCGTAGTTGCCGGATGCCGTCCCGTAGTCCCTGCCCAGTTTGGCAACGCCAGCGGATGCTGACCGGAAGAACCTGGAGACATCGCTTTCTGGCGACATGGGACCTGCCAAGGAATCAAGCGTGGGCTTGCCCTGCCCCTGTCGCGCAGGCGGGAGAAAAAGACGGGAGAACAGATCGGCTGCCGTTCGCTGCGCGGATGACGCCAGTGTATTGCCGACCTCAGTGGCCGCCCCAAGGATCCCATACAGGCTGCCCGTGATTCCGGTTCCTGCCTGGTAAGGAATGCGAGCGGCCTCCCCTAGGACAAACAGGCTTTTTTCGATGGCGCCGACCGGCTCCCAATCGTTGTCAGCCACCGCCGCCGCCAGCGGATTGCGCGCCATGTGCTCGGCAGTCCTTGGCGCTGAGCTCACCAGTCGCTCCCACGCCGCCTGACGCTCGGCCATGTCCAGCGCCTCCGTGTCCTCGGCCTCCACCAGCGGATTTCCGCCCTTTGTCCGCACCAGCTTCAGGCTGCGGCCAAGGTTGTCAGGGTTGACGCTTGGGATGCTGTTCGGACCGGTGACAGCCGGCGCTGCAGTAAGCGAAGAATTGATCTCGTCGAGAATCTTCTGGTCGATGGGCATGTTATTTCCCGAGGGCGTTGTAGTATTCGATGACCGACTGCTTTGTCACCGGCTTTCTGTTCTTGCGCAGGACAGACTCAATGGCGGCACGGGTGTCCGCCGGGATCATGTTGTAGTTGACCGTGACGCCGACGCGCGGCCCGATCCCCTCCGGATCAGCCACAAGCATCGGCGTCTTCTCGTCCCTGCCTATCAGCGGCTTGTTCACCAGCGTGGCTTGACGGAAGGCGTTCAGCACCACGCCACGAACCTCAGCGTTGTTGTATTTGCGGCCCTCGGTTACTTGGGCGTCAGCAAGGGCGCGATCAATCGCCAGCCGCACCGACGACTTGAGGGCTGCCTGCTCCGTCTTGTCCAGTTCCTTGTATGCCTTGGGGGTGTCGCCAGTCCCCTTGGAGATGTACGCGCCGTCCAGCAAGTCGTTCAGGTAGCTTTCGGCCGTGCTGAAGGTGGCGAGCTCAGGCGTCTTGTTTCCGGCCTGGATGTCATTCCAATGGTTCTGGATGCGAAGCGCATCGGACGGGAGCAGCTTCCCACTCTTGACAGCCTCGCGCAGCGATCCGTCAATCGGCTTGCCTTTGTAGGCGCCAGGGTTCGCGGCCATATCAAAAAGGATGGCGCTGGCGTTCTCCTCGGTATTTTGGCCGGTGATCTCCGCCATTCGCTTATCGCGCGCCTGCGAGCGGGACCGCACCTGCTCGTTATGCGCCGCCACCCTGTCCGAATAAATTCGGTACGCCTCGGCATCGCGCCCACGCAGCGCCACCAGCTCCGGCGCGCTGGTGCTGATCAGTCCGCCGGAGCGGTCAGCATCGCCCAGCAGCCTCTCCACCGGCTCTGTCAGCCGCCGGGTGTATTCCTTGCGGGCGTCATCACGCAGACCGTCCTGATAGTTCAGTAGGTTGCGGGCCGTCTTCAGGGTTGCCGGGTCGGAAGCGAACCGAGAGGACAATTGCTTGTCAGCTTCCGCCGGCGTCCAGCCATCCCCCATCGCGCCAATCACCTCCTGCACCGCCTGCTCCGCCATGATGTCGGCCGAAGCCACGGTCAGCACCTCGGACAGGTGAACACGAGCCTCCGGCGTAAGCTCCGCCTGCACATCAGGCCGGGCAAAGTAATCGCGGGCCGCCTGCACTTGATTCCCTTGCAGCATCGACTGCACCACGGAGACATGCCCATGTGTTAGCGCCTTGACGGTTTCAGCCTTCAGGTAATCAGGTGGTGATCCGGCATTGAGGCGTGCCACGGCATCAGAAATCACGCCGCGCGCCGTATCCCAGTCATTGGGGTTGTCGTAGGACTGCTGCATCAGTTGCAGGCCGGTGGAGATTTTCCCCTGCTGCACCTGATCATCGTAGGTCTTGTGTTCGGCAGCCATATGCCCAGCCACCTCGCTGCGGAACTGGCGGCGCATGGCTCCGGACTCCAAGGCCCAAGCCTGCTTCTGCGCATCATTTCCCAGCGTCTTGCCAATAGCTTCCAGGTCCTGATTCAGCAGGTTGTCGTATTCCTCGTCGAGAGGTTTATCGCCGCGGTAAAGAGCATCCTTCCCCTTCAGCGCCTTGACCTCCTGCATCCGGATAAGCCGCGCCTGCTGCGCCTGCGTCATGGCTTCATCAAGGCGCAATCTGTTGGCATCCTGGAGGATGTCTGTCTGTATCCGTGCCAGCCCCTGCGCGCCCTGCTGGACCACATTGCCGACCTGCTGGATCTGTTCGGACGCAGCATTGCTGACTTGCGGAGCATTGAGGCGGACGCCGGGAGCGATCGACGGAGACTCGCTGAAGTTATTGGCTACAGGAACGCGCATGTCAGCCTCCGGCCTTCTTCATGGAGTACCAGACCGGGGCCGCCTGCGTGGCGCTGCCCAGCAGCGATGTAAAGGCGGCCATTGCCGGATTCAGGGTGTCAGCATTGGCATCCGCCATCGCGGCCTGCGCCCGTTGATTGGCGGCATCCATGCGGTATCCCCATGCCGATTTGATGGCATTGGCCGCAATGGTGTTGGCGTCAGTCTCGCCGACGTAGTCCGTTGAGGAGTTAAGCGCAGTCGCCACCTCGCTGCCAACATCAATGCCGTTTGCGGCGAGGGCTGCCCGGGTGGAGGATTTTGTCTGTGCGGTGCGCAGGCGGGATGCTTGCTCGGCGCGCTGTCCCTGCAAGATGGCGTCTCGCCCCTGCAACTCAGCGATGCGGGCATTGATGCGGCCGATTTCAGCACTCAGCCTGGCGTTGATCTTGGTGTTTTTTGCGCCGAAGTAGGAGCCGACGGCGTTCAATGCGCCGCCGACTGCGCTGGCTCCAGCGAAGATTGCGGAAGGTGTTGGCATGGAGAACAGCCTCGTAGGTTATTCTCGCACGGTACTCTGCCGGAAGCTGGTTATATGCCTACCCGCCGAACACCACCTCCATCGAGATGGATACCAGCGTCAGAGGAATAGGATCATCGTGCCTGACCAGTATCTGCGCATCAGCACCCCATGACGGCATGACGGGAATGCCGACCTCCTCAGACACCAAGACGGGCGGCATTCCATACGGCTCATTAGTTCGCTGCTTCAGTTCCGTCAGGCTGTTCTCGTTTGGTCCGACGAATATCCCGCTGGACCGGTAGAGCCGGAGCCAGACCTTGTTGATATTCTTCTGCCGAGCCTGACCGTAGGCCTCGACCTGCATAGTCGGCGGCAGAGTCTTGAGGTCGGAGGTGATTGGCAGCCCAATGTGGATCTTGGTAGCCTCGACAGGAATGGTAATTGCGCCGGCAGTAACCACCTGCTGCGGCTGGACCGCCCCGTCAGCCAGTACCGAAACGGTGCAGCCCTCCAGGTGATCCAGGCCGGATATTGTATCCGCGGCTGCTCCGGAATACGTCAGGCCGCAGTCAACAAAGAATGCGTCCTCGATGTCGCCGTAGAACCGGTTTGCCATGCGTTCGATGTAGCGAACCTCGTTCCCATCAATGGTCCGCTTCACGACAAAATAGACAGCATCCTCGCCGCCCTCTGGCACAGCACATACCGACTCGAAAACACCATCAACCGTATCATGGCGATGCCAGGCATAGACCTGCTGTTCGGGGATATAGGTCAACCCCAGCAGCGTGCCATCATCATTGACGAACCAGCAGATCGGGAACGGAGCGCGCTGGAAGGCGGCGCCGACGATTTCCTTGTTGTCGAACAGGTGTGGCGCGCGCAGGCTCAGGTCGCCGGAGACGTATCCCTGATTGTTCCAGTTGTACGCCAGTTCACGCACATGCCCGCCACGTCCCTCGGCATAGACCATGACGTTGTTGACGACCAGCGGCTGCACGGAGCCGCACCCGACATAGGATTGCGGGCGGACGCTGATTGTCGTCGGCGTTACGGCGCCATCGGTCGCCACCCGCCACTCGGCGGCGTTGGTCATCAGCATCAGGTCGCCAATCGGGACAACGTGACGGATGGCATTGTTTTCGCGGCTTGCAATGCGGAAGCTGATTCCGTCGTCGTCGCGGGACGGAATGGAGTAGCTGAGGTTGGATTCTGTGCCGGTGCGCGTCATCCAAACGTTTTGCGGCTGGTTCGTGGTTCCAGCGAACACCCGGCGCTGTTCCCAATACGCCACGGCAGCCGGGTAGTTTCCAGAACCAGTAAACGGATTGTATTCCTCCTGCGGGGTTTTCCCGAGATCCGGCGCAATGTTGTCGTCAACAAAGACCGTACCCGCCGTCTGACCGATGTAGCCGTACAGGCCGTTGCTTTCCTTGTAGACGTTATACCTGACGGCTCCGGAGACAGCAGCCCACGCAATCCCGATCTTGTTTCCCGTCGTCAGCAGGTCATTCTCCACCCCGCATATCGTCAGGGTCCCGCCGCCGATATAGGCGCTAAAGGCGGTGGTGTCGATTACCGCCCCTACCTCGTCCTTGAGCGTCAGTTTTGTTGAGGACGGGGTGTTGTAAACGTAGGCGGTAAGCCCATTGATTTGCGTCATTCCTGACACGCCGCTGATCCGGACACGCTGACCGGCGGATGCGCCATGCGCCGCCGACGTGGTGATCTCGCCGCCCCATGCCTGGGCTATAGCGGTAATGGTTGCCGTTGCGGATGACACATCGGACGGGAGTGATTCATTGGCGGATGATTCCCCGACAGCTGCCACCTTGTAGTAGTGAAATTCAGATCCTGTTCCAGTGCCGACGGAGATGGCTGTCTTGTGCGTCAGGCCGGTGGGGGCGGACATTTCCGGCAAAAACGAGATATCCTCCCATTCCCAAACAACAGCGCTTATCCTTCGCAGCTCCCTGGCATTGCGCAGCGGGTGGACAAATGTAATGACATCGTTTGACTGCGCATAGTTGACTGACGCAATCATCTGGCTCCAGTAGTCAGAAACAATCTGAAGCTCCTTTGTTGCCGGAAGCGTGTGCCAATAAGCCGTATTCACCCCGACCACAGGCGCATGGTTCAGGTTGTTGCTGACCGCTGACCTATAGTAGTAATACCCGCCAGCCCCATCAGAAACATGCACTAGCTGCCCATTTGAGTACGTTGTCAGGCTGCTCCATGCAGAAGTGTCAGCATGCACAAACTTCAGCACGCCGCTATCCGTGTAAAAGCGCATTCCGCTTGATGACAATTCAATCACAAGGGATTGAGTCGTCGAATAAACAAACGGGATCAGGCGAGAGACCCCGACATTAACAGGCCACGCATCCGAAACAAACACCGTCCCCGGCCGCTTTGTTGCCGGACCCTGCGGCGTAGCGATGAAGTTGCGCATGGTGGCGAGCCCGGACTGACGCTTGGTGTCATCCAGTCGCCCGAAAAATTCAGGCGTGACCTCGCCGCCATTGAATGACTGCTGGATGATGCGAGTGCTGGCCATTGGTTACCTCGCTGCCAGATGCGCCGGCATATGCGCCGGACGAACCGATCTCTGCGATGAATTCGCAGCCTTTGCCTTGGTCAGCACGGAGTCGGCCGCCGCCATGCAGAACTGCGCCATTTTTGCCCCGGCGTCGCCCTTGATCAGCGGGCCAGCGACATGCGAAGCCAGCAGCCAGGAAACATAATCGACAAATAGCGGGCTGTATTTCGTGGAGTCCGTGATCTTGGCAATGTATCGCGCGGACGCCTGATCCTGATCGGTCAGGATGGCCAGAGATCCTGACGCCATTGTCTCAATGGTAAACGCCTGTTGCGTCGGTAGAGATGTATCGACCCCAAGGTCGCTGGTGGCCTCGGAATCCTGCACAGACAGCACACGCAGGCAGTTGGTCGGCATGGCATAGGCGTAGACCCATGCGTCCGTTTCCGGGGTCAATTCGGCCAGTGTGGCCCGTTTGGTGGCAAATGCCCACGGATAGCCTTCAAGGGCTGAATCCCGAGCGATAGGCCAGAACTGCGCGCAGTATTCTGCCTGCGGAGATGCCTCAGGAGGGTCGATGCTGGAGATGTTGGCGCTGTCGCCAAGCCTGGACATTGCCAGATTGCAAATATCAACGACCGATGCCATGCCTTACCCCGACACATTGAAAAAAGGGGGCCGAAGCCCCCAAGGAGAACACCAGACAGTCAGGCCTCGACAGTGTCAGCGACCTTGCCAGCCATTGCCGCCTTCTCAGCAGCAACCACATCAGCATTGATCTCGGACATGGTTTGCGGAGCCTTCTTTCCGGTCTTCTGGGTCTTTTCAGCAGCAGCCTGCAAGACCTCCATGTGCTTGGTGGGGCTGCCATCAATCTCGAAGACCGTGCCTGCACGGCGGCGGTAACCGCCGCAGAACAGGTCAACCTTGGCTTTAACCTTCATGGCTCAGGCCTCAGATGGCGTCAGCATAGGCTTTCCACTTCGACGGATCCATCGTCAGGAAGGCGTTGATCTTGCCAGCCGTTACGGTTGTCGTGCCGATGGTAGCCAGGATGCCGAGGTAGCGTTCGTAAACCACGCCTTCCACCGGCAGCTTCACGCAAGCGATAACGCCTCCGGCATTCAGCTGGTCCGAGTTGGCCGCCGCGTCATCGGTCACGAAATCCGCGGTGCGAAAGTGGATCGAGGCGCTGCCATCGGTCGCAATCGCAGCCTGGGCATCAGAGGCCAGAGCGAAGTTGATCGTGCCGGCGCTGCCGCCAGTGATGATCTCGGTGTCGGTGGTAATGACCAGATACGGAGCCTCGCCGTTGCCAAGGTCGCGGGCGACGGACAGGTCGATCACGTTACCGATCAGGGTGGTCCCGGCCGCATGGGCCACGGAGGTCGCATCGGCAAATTCATTTCGTGCGTCAAGAATCATGTCAATTCTCCAGTGGAGCCCGGCTTAAATGCCGGACTCAGTGTTCAGGATGGCGTCGCACTGTTTCACAGGGATGCCGCGGAACCGGGTGACCATCTTGCCTTGGGCATCTTCGATGGTGGTGAAGGCCATGTTGGTCTTTTCCATCGCCTGGAGATCCATCAGCTCCAGGGTGGCGCGGCTGGCGTAGAACACCGGGCGGCCCATGTTGATGTTCGGGATACGACGCAGCGCCTTAGCCATCAGCTGGGCCAGCACCGGGCCGGTGGTTCCAGCCGCAATGGTGTTTTCCAGGTCGAAGTTCATGCGCACCACATAGCGCCAGTCGCGCACGGACAGGCCGCAGTCCCAACGGTAATGGGTGCGGTAACCTTCCATCCGGCCGCCGTTGCCATCCACGTTTTCAATGGTCACCTGGCCCTTGTCGGTGATCTGCAAGCCGGCGCTGGAGCCCTTGGGATAAATGCCGTGGCAGGTATTGCGGCCCCACACGATCAGCCAGATCGAGGAGTTGTCAGTGCCGTCAGGAGTGGCTGCGTCGGTGATGATGTTTTCGCCATTGGCGGCAGACTGGTCATTGAAGCGCGGACCGAACCCGGTGAACGCCTCCGGCTCGGAACCTTCATTGCCGTAGAACAGCGTCGAGGAGAACTCCTGGTTCATGCCCTCAATGTGCGCGGCGTCTTCAGACAAGCGGAAGGCGGCGGTATTGCCGTTCAGGTCAGCCAGCGCCTTGTCCACCTCGGCATAGGCCTCCAACATGCCGCAGGAGTCAGTGACTTGCGCGGTGGTGGACTTGGTTGGCTGAACGCCGCCGTACAACTTGCGCCAGGTCGGGGTCGGCAGGCCGGTGCGGACGGTAGTGCGGTGGCCGGTGGGCAGGTTGCCTTCGACCCACACCATATCGTCAAGAATGGGATTGGTCTGCGCCAGCATTTCGGCAATGGTAGCAATGCTGCCATCAGGGTCGAGCCGCTTGGTTACATCCAGCAGCGTCGGGTGAATCGCGGAAAGAGTCGTCATGCTCTTGGCCTCTTAGTTCATATTGGGGAACAAACGCTTGGCTGGATCAACCGACCCGGTTCCGGGTCCGCCACCGCCGACAAAGCGATCTTCTGAAATAGCCTTACCGGCTCGATAAAACGCCCGAACGATTTCGGGGTGGTTTCCCAGCCCGGTTTCGTCGAGCAGCTTGGAAAGCTCGGGAGTCCCAAACTTGTCCATTGCCTTCTTTGCAACAGCCACGTTCTGCGCCAGATTGGGTCCGCCGATTTCGGTATCAGCCTGAGCCGCATCAACCCAGCCCTTGACCATTTCGACATGGGCGGCCTGCTGGCGTTCAGCAATGGCCGGAGCCAACCTGCCCAGCAGGGCATTGGCCTGTTCGTTGTTCAGGCCTGCGCCCTTGGCAAACTCTCCAAACGCTTCCAGCCCTCCCTGATCAAACTCGACACCATCCGGCAGCTTCCAGTCATAGGCTTCCGGTGCGCCCTGCTTGCCATCTTCAGCAGCATGAGCATCCGCAGCCTGAACTGGATCCGCAGCAGGAGCGTCAGCCGCAGGAGCATCGACAGGCGCGGCTTCAGCCTGTGTTGTTTCTGCGGGTGATTCAGTCAGCAGCGTCATTCGTAGCCTCTTCCATCATTTCAACGTACTCGGCCGGTGACAGGTTGCTGACCGTTGCCAGCAGCGCCAGGCCTGAGTTGCGGTTGCCTTCGTTAAATGCCATTGCCATTGCGTCAGAGCTAAAAGAAGACCGGTAAACCCCGGACCTCTCCAGCATCCGCCACACGATGCGCCGACCTTGTACTGTCGACATCAGCCACCGGTAATCGGCTTCCTCGGTTTCCTGTCGCAATCGCGCCTTGAGTTGTGCACTTTCGCGCCTGGCTGTTTCATCTGGCATTTCCATGACTACACCCTATCAATGCGGTGGCGGGTTATATGCCCACCCTGATCACGCCGCCGATGATGGCCGCACCGATCAGGCCGACCACTGAGATGACGCCGGCCGTCACCCAGCGGCGCATCTCAACCAGGCCCGGCATGTTGGCCTCGATTTCGCGCAGGCGAGGATCAAGGCTCATCGGAACCTGCATGCGCAGCTCGTGGACTGATACCGATATTTTCTCGATGGCGCCGAATGCGCGGGTTATTGCTTCACGAGTCTCGACATGCTGCTCCTCCAGCCGCACCAATCGCTCAAGACTGTTGCTGATGGCCTGCTGAGACTCCTTCAGCGAGAAGATGACTTCCCGCATTTCCCCTTGCTCCTGCTCAACCCTGCGCAGGCGCTCGTCAGTTTGATAAAGGAGTGCGTCGGTCATTTGTTCGGCCACTCCCGCATCACCAGTTGAGCGATAAAGCAGGCGATGGCCACAGCAAAGGCGATCAGGCGCAATTGCCAGGGGATGACCACATCACCTAACTCCAGGAGGACAGACTGAGGCGAAACAGCAAACAGCATGGCGATGCCGCCAATGCCGCCCCAGCTGGACGGCTCAGTGATGCGGGATCTGGTGGCTTTCATTTGGCAACCACCGGGACAGGACAAACGGAGATGGTGACCTGCGGGCAGACCGGCATTTGCGCGCAGCCTTCCAGCAGCATCAGGACGATCAGGTAGCCGATGGCGTGCATTTTCATTTCGGAAGCCCCTGCCTTGTGCCATTGCGGTCAATGGTCAGCACCTGACCGCGAGGCGCAACCTTGACAAACGAGACATGAACCCATGCCCCATATTCCAGGATAAGCTGGTCAAACGGGATATGGCTGCGGGCGATTGCATGGGCAATCTGCTCCGGAGTGCCGAAGGATGGCGCAGTAAAATCAACAGCCTGACCTCGGAGGTGCTGGCTGTTCTTGCTGCCATTGATGGCTGAGTTGACTTTCTGGCAGCGGTATCCAGATGAAACAAGGACTGGAACACCCAGCAGAGCGCGAACCCTGTCAAGCTGCTCTGCCGTATAGCGTAGATTCAAGAGAGCCTCGGCGTCTGGAGTGTTATCAATGCCGTGCCTGCTGGCATAACCCGACTGGATCAATTCCTCAAGGGTGAAGTAGACGGACATCCTCATTGCAGCACCCCCGGACTGGTGTACCCGCTGAACATCCCAGCCACATCGGTCAGACCGTTCTGGCTGGTGGTATCAGTGGCCGACAGATCCTTGGCGGTCGCCGCCGCCTGCTGGATCATGGCCATCTGCTCCTGTCTGGCCTGCGCCTGCGCTCGCGCATTTCGCAATGCGTCCGCCTCCTCCTTGCTCACCAGCAGGTCGGGATCAACCCCGAGATGGTCCTGCAGCTTGTCGGCCAGTGCGTCGGCGTTCAGGCGGTCCAGAATCTCCGGCTTGACCTGCGCGACATTAGCCAGCGTGCTGACAAAGCGGTCGATGCTGTTGACGCCGATGGCTCTTTGCGCCTGCGCCAGCATGGAGACAAACTCGACATTGATCTCGGAGCCCTGCATTGATTGCGGAGGCGGCGGGAGCAGGCCTGCATCAGCCATATAGCCAAACGTCAACTCGATCAGCGGATCCAGCAACTCGTTGTCCAGTCGCTCGACAACCGGCCCGAGCATCAGCATTTTCTCCTCGTGCCGCTCCGCCACCTCGGTCGCCGTCATTTGCGTGTTCACGCTGTTCGCCAGCATCAGGAACATGTCGGCGTAGAAGGCGTTATTGATGCGACTGCGGACGTCATTGATGTCTTCGAGCAGGTGACTCAGGTCCAGATTGACCTCGAATGCTGTCCTGATGGCGCTGGTCGGTGCGTTCATATCGACGTAGGTGATGCCGCCGGGCAGCATGTCAAGCTCGCGGTTTTTCAGGCCTGCCGGCACTTGCAGGGGCGGGTTCGTCTTGTAGTCGATGCCCTGGCCCTTGCGCAGTTGCTCATGCGCCAGCTGCTTGATGTCACCCAGCGCCTCCATGCCGGGGCTGTTGCCGTAGATGTCGCCGCCGGATGTCGCCCAGCGAGGAGCCAGCACCGGGAACCGCTTGAACCCTGACTCGCGCAGATACTTGCCGTCTTCAGCTCCAAGCTCCATGTAGCAGGACCGGAACGGCATGTTCAGATTGTCGGACTTGGTCTTGTCGTATCCCTGACGCGGCTCAATGGCATGGATGACGGTGATCCACTGATCCATGTTGCCGGAGTGATATGCCTGGCGGACGGTGTCCGACACGTTATCAATGCCAAACTCGCCAACCAACTGCGATACAGTCATGCCGAACTCGCGGAACAAGGTGTCAACCTCGCCGCGGTAATTGGTGCTGATGGCATACTCGCCAATGGTCAGAGGGTAGCAGCGAATCACATCCTTGTAGTCCGGCAAGACCAGCATGGCGCCAGTCCCGAACGCTCCCAACTCCTCATAAACCATGTGGATGGCACGGTACAGGTTTGAGCGATGGAAGATGCGTCGCATGATGTCGGTCACATCCGAGCACCACTCGCGGACCTCGTAGGAGTCTCCAGCCTCGGAACCGACCAAATCCAGCCGGAACCACGGACGAGCCGGAGAGGTCATGCCTGCCATCAACCCGGCCGACAAAATGCGCAGAGCTCCCATGCCGGTACGGTCCAGAATCTTGCGGTGCTTCTTGCTGCCATCATTGGTTTTGGACTTGCCGAAACGCCCAGCACGCGGCAGCAGGTTTTCGCTGATTTCCTGCCAGTGCGAGTCCCAGGAACTGCGCTCCTGCTTGAGTGCGGCCCACCGCTTTTTGATGGAGTTTTCCATGCGTCAACTCCCGAGCAGCGTGGTCTTACCCAGCGTTGCAGGAGTCTGTACGCCTTGCGGGCCTGTCAGCATGGTCCCACCCGCAATCGGTGATCGGTTCGATGCCGTGATCCCGAACAGGTTCGGCTTCTTGCGATTGGCGAGATTGAACTGACGCTCCGCCTCGGCAGCCTGATGGCGCAACTCGGCGGCCTGATCGGCGGCAACGGATTGCGCATGCTTGTTGGACATGACGGATTCGCGGATACCGAAGGCCACGGCGGTAACAACGGCAACCATGATTAACTCTCCTTCCGCGCGGTCAGCGCCGGATAATCCCTGACGAACAGGCGCGCCTCGATGGCGTCCACATCGCGCAGGTTTTCAGGGTTCGGGTGGATGTTGGTCATGACGGCGTCAGCAATGACAACGCCGACCTTCTTGACGCCAGGGCGGCAGATGAACGTCGCCGGGGCCGAAAATGTCTTGATTCCGTCCTCGGTCAGTATCCGCAGACTGCCCTGGCTGATGATGTTGGCGTGCTCATCCAAATGGATGGCGCCGGTCAGCACGGTCCCCGCCGGAATGAAACCCTCGCGCAGGTACAGGCCGTCGCTGAAAATATGCTTTACCGGGATGGGTTGTTGTGGAAGGGTTGCCATCCAGTCCTCAAACTCCTGGATTGCTGCACGGACGACAGGTTTCTCGTCATCGGAAAAGACGACGTCTGAGGTGTTTTGATCAGACAGCAAGGCGAGCGCTTTCATGCTCGCATCATGCTGTGGCGGTTATTGGTTATATGCCCTCTCAGGCATAGGGGTCATAATCAGCCCGCGATCGCTTTGTTCGGTGCGCATCAATCGGAGCCCGCTTGCTGACCGGATAGGCGAAGGACAGGATCAGGGAGTCGGCCCGGTTCGGCGACGGAATGCCCCGAGCCTTCATGTCCTTCTTGGCCTCGATCTGGATCTTGCCATCCATGCGCGGCACCGTCTCGGGGGATTGCAGTTCATCGCGCAGGGTTGGGTCTTCCGGCAGGCATCCGCCGGCGCGCAGCCAGTCGCGTGCCAGCTTCCACATTTCCGCCCGCTTGTTCAGGCATCCAGGGTCATTCGACGCCGAGGCAAACCAGACCAGCGTCCACGACCGGCCCATTCCTTCCCCGGCCGACACAATGCCCGTCCCGTATCCGGCGTCGACAAAAACAGCATCGGCCTGATGCCTGTCCTCCAGATCAGCAATGATCGACGCGGCGACCAGGTCATTGTCATTCTTCGGCATGGTCTTCAGGATGGTGAACACCAGGCCCTGCCGCAGGCCGATGACAAACTCGTCATCACCTTCCCACGCCGGGTCGACCGTGATGATCTTCGGCGCAAACTCGTATTGGTCCCGGCGCAGGCCTCTCCCATAGGCTGCCGAGACGTCCTCCTCGCCGATGAACTGGCGCGATGACATGCTGGGGAACAGGCCGCGGACGCGAACCTTGACGAAGTCGCTGTCCTCGCCATAGTCGTCAATCCACTTTTGAATCTGCGCCTTGTTCGTTCCCTCCACCGTGCGGCTGTCGATCTGCCGGCCGTGCCAACGGTGCTTGTAGCGGCGAAAGCACTCGCGGAAACGGCCAGTGTTCCTGGTCGGATTACCAAACGCCAGCCAGATGATTTCAGTGTTTTCGTCGGTCAAAGCTCCTTCGGCGACTTCCCACACCTTGTCGGCGATAGCGGACGCCTCGTCGAAGATCAGGACAATACGCTTGCCCTGGTTGTGCAGACCTGCGAAAGCCTCGGTGTTGTGCTCGGACCACGGAACCATGTCGCAGCGCCAGGTCTTCGAGTGCTCCGGATCCAGTGAGGCAACACTGGCCGACTGCGGGTTGAACCATTGACTTGTGATCGAGAGCCGCGCCCATTTGCCGATTTCCGGGCTGGTCTTGGTGCGCAGTTGGGTGTCAGTGTTGGCGGTGACGATGACCTTGCAGTCTTCGCAGGTGGACATTGCCCAATTGATGATCATGCCGATGCAGGCTGATTTGCCAATGCCGTGACCAGATGCCACGGACAGCATCAGCGGCATGAACCGGGTTTCAGGGTTGCGCAGGTGGCTGGCAATGTCGCCCATGACTTCGGCCTGCCACTGGCGCGGGCCATCGACTGCCGCCAATTCGCCGACACCCCAATCATAGGCCAGCCTCGCCCACTTCAAAGGGTCATGCGTGCAGGATGCAGCCAACTCAATCAATTCATCGGAGGCATCAGGCATCACCACCCCCCGCCCGCTTTCGTGCCCGTGCAAGACGCTCAGCCAGGGCATCAGTGACCTTCAGGTCCAGCTTGTCGTTGAACATGCCCAGATGGCGGGCCACCGAATCAAGCGCCCCCTTCTTGTCGGCCATCTTGTACTTCAGGACATCGCCCACGCCGACCTCGGCATTGCCAACCTGGACCACCTCCAGACCAACAATGGCAGCTGCGGTATCATCATCAAGCTCATGAATTGGCCGTGGCGCGCCGGTACTGTCAAACACCTTTCGCGGGTCGAAAAATGCAATGCGCGCATATTCCTGGAGGACCCGCTCTTGCGTGATCTCCACCCGCTTCGACAATGATGCGCGCCCAGCCCTTACCGCCTCGGCAACGTGAGTTTTCCCGAGCAACTGAGGCCCGATCCATTCCGCTGTTTTTGCGCTGTATCCCGCCCTGATTGCGGCTTGCGTCGCGTTCAGGTCAATGAGGTACTCCTCGACGAATCGAGACTGCTTATCCGTCAATCCTCGGCTCATTTCAATTCCTCCCGCACAAAGCCCCAACCACCACGAAATGCCCTCAGGAGGAACCTGTCCGTCACCTCGACCACCTTCCACCTGTCCGGGGTCTGGCAGCGGATTTCATACCGGCAAATGCGCTTGACCAGCGTCTTCGACACCTCAAACTTTTCAGCCAGGGCGCTGACCGGCAGCCGATGCTCCTCGCGTAACTCCCGCATCAAATCAACATCCCGATCGCTAAGCTTGCTGTTATGGTGGCCCTCTCCAATGCGCCACCCCCTGTCGTTGACCGCAACCATCACTTTCGCCATGTCTCAGCCTCCGCGCCATCATCAACCCACGGTATTCCCGTCCCCAACCACAGACACCCGCACATGCTGACGGGGCATTTGTCGTAGCCCGGACAGTCGCCGTCGCCTGTCGGCAATCTTGGCGGAGCCGGGATAAACAGATCTAGTTGCTCCTCGGTCATAGTGCCCATACCGACACCTCGACCGCCCCGCCCTGAACTCGCTCTAGGCTGTCGCCCAGCAGCAGCAACTTGATCTGGTTGTCGTCGGCAATAACCCCGGCGTGAACCAGGGAGTCGAGGAGGCCTTTGGCCACGTTGTCGATGTCTCGGCGCCGCTCGTCCGGAAAGAAAATCCGGATGATTGCCACAACCAAGCCGCCGTACTTATCACCGCTGATTGCTCGCTGGACCGCACTGACAAATCTCAGTGCCTTCTCAGACCTGCGGCGACCACGGACGCGCCGACCGTTCTTGGTGTACACATAAGCCTCCCAATAATGATTCACGCTCGGCGGCAGCGGCAGCAAAACGTCGCTGATCAACGGATATTTGCAGGACTGCGTAACAGCCGTTTTAAGCGCATCTGTCATCGGACTGGTACATCCGGGTTCGCTCGCTGTTTTAACAGCCTTCCTGGTGCCACTCCGCTCGGATTTTGGCGCATTCTTGGCCTTGATCCGGCTTTTGAGTGTGCGAAATTCGGATTCGGTGAGTCTGGCGCTCATGCTGCCTCCCGAAAACCAATCACAAAGGACCGGCGCTTGATTTCCGCTGCCCATTCTGGCGACTGGCTGCGAACCATCTTCATGACTTCCTTCCCGCCCTCAGCCACGCACTCAGCCCGATATTCCAGCCACAACTCCCGCCCAACAGCGCAATACCGGCCGGACATCGGGTGGCAGCAGGTGGCGCCGATGACGGAGGCGTGGTTCAGCAGGGATTCGTGGGCGGGGGTCATGCTGCCACCACCCGCCCCAGACCGGAGCACAGAAGCGCCGCATGATTTTTCTTGCCGTAGGCAACGAGGCAAATCGGAGCGCCAGAGTTAAACGGTGCACGTGAGCCATCCACACGGTGGAAGTGCGGACGCCCCTTGATAAACAGCACCGCATCAGCAACACCCCAGACGCACTCATAAAACATGGCGGTTTCAGTGCGCGCCGGGATCAGCACAATTCCATCGCCGTGGGCGACCATCTTGCGCATCCACTTGACTGCCTCGCGGCCAAACGGAGGATTGCACCAGACGCGGCCATCCCACGGCAGGGCAAGGCCGTTGTCGTTGATGTTGTAGTGTCGTGCGGCGGTATCCCACGGCCGGTTGATCGGAGAGCAAGGATCAAGATCGAAATCACCCAGCGCATTCAGGATCTCCGGCGGCGTCAGCCATTCGTCGGAACCCATGACGGGTGACTGGTGGCCAGAAAGCGCGAGTGATGTTTTCATTCCGCCGCCTCCAACGCATCCAGAATCAATTGCAACGCATCAGCCTTGACCTCCGCAAACCACATCTTGTCGCTGAGATGCCGTATCAGCCTGCCGACATCCGCCTGCGCCGGAATCGCGGTGTCGTAAAACTCATCGCCGTCGCGTCGGAAAATCAGGTATGCGCCGTCGCGCTCAACCGTCACCATGATCCATATCCCCCCTCGATATTCTTGAACCGGAAACACCCGCCGTCAAACACTGTGCGGACGACCCCGATTTCGCCGTTTCGGCTTTTCGTGATGATCAATTCGGCAATGCCCTTGTCCTGGCTGTCCGGGTTGTAGACTTCATCCCGATACGGCATCAGCACCATGTCGGCGTCCTGCTCGATTTCGCCGGAGTCGCGCAGGTCGGACATCATCGGCCGCTTGTTCGGCCGCATTTCGACCCGCTTGGAGAGCTGGGACAGCATCAGGAACGGGCAGTTGTATTCCTTGGCCAGATCCTTCGCGGCGCCGGAGCAAGCCCCGATTTCCCGGTTGCGGTTGTCGCCGTATCCGGCCGCGTGCATCTTTTGCAGGTAGTCGGCCATGACCATCATGACCCCGCCGTATTCGCGCTTGATGCGGCGCAGGAAGGCGGACATTTTTTCCGGAGTCAGGCCGCCCTTGTCGCAGATGATCAGGTTCGACCGGCCGATGGCGGCCATGGCGTTTGCAGCCTTGGCCCACTCGGTTTCGTTCATCTGGCCGCGCTTGGTTGTCTGGTAGGGCACGCCGGAGATGGATGCCACCAGACGATCCGTCAATTGCGCCTGCGGCTGCTCCATGGAAAACACGACAATCGGCAGGCCGCCGTCTCGCATGTTGTGCTGGCAGAAGTTCATCGCAAGGGTGGTTTTGCCCATGCTTGGACGCGCCGCGATGATGACCAGATCACCCGGCTGGAATCCGTCGGTCATTTCATCCAGCTTGGTGATGCCGCTCGGGATTCCCGACAACTGTCCCGGCTTCCGTTCCCCTGCTTTCTCGATGCGCTCTGCCGCCTGCAAGGCCATTTCCCGGCCCGTTACGCATGGAAGCGCGTCTTGGCCTGCCCCGCCGTCGATAATGCCTAGAATCGCCTTCTCGGCGGTTTGCAGCATGTGTTCCGTGTCGTGCCCGCCTTCCTGCACCATGTCCATGATGTTTTCAGCAGCAACCAGCAGGCTGCGCTGGATGGAATACTCGCGGATACGGCCGGCATAGGCCGCAGCGTTGACGGTGCTGGCCGGTGAGTTGCGGATGATGTCGCCCAGGTAGTCCTCGCCTCCGGCCCGGTCCAGCAGGTTGTAGGACCGCAGGGCATCCAGGACTGTCAGCGGATCCACCGGCTTGCCTGCCCGGTACATCCGGCCGACGGTTTCGAAAATGGCGCGATGGCGCGGCGAGTAGAAATCTTCCTTGGCCAGCAGGTGCGAAACTTCGTCCCAGGCTTCCGGCTCGCTCATGATGCTGGCGATGACAGCCTGCTCGATGCTCAGGCTGTAGGGCGGCTTCTTGCCTTCTTCGATGCTCATGCCAGCAACTCCCGAACCCTGCCCATGTGCTTGCGGGCGTTCTCGGCCATTTCCGGGGTGCGTTCCGGAAGAACCGGAGGCTGGTATTCGCGGTAGGCGGGTGACTGAGTGATCGGGACGTTGGAGGCTGTCTTGCCGGGTTGTTCGCGCTTGATCCAGGTCACCAGCAGGGATTCCCAGATGCCCTGCGGCTTGCTGGTTCCGTTGTGATGGATCACGAACTTGGCCAGGATTTCGTCAGTGAGTACGTCAGCCTTCATCCCTGCCCGCAGCATCAGTGCCGGGAACTGGTCACCGGGTTGCCAGTCGGTTGTCATGGTGACGTGTTGGTTAGCGCGTTCGTGCCTGGTTACTCGGTCAAGATAGGCCTGGCCGTCAGCAGTAGCAGGGCGAGAATCGCCTACTGCTGTAGTCTTTGAGGTAGTCTCTGGTAGTCTTTGTATAACGGATTGCGCTTTTGTCGTTTCGACGGATTGCGCTTTTGTCGTTTCCCGAAATGCGCTTTTGTCGTTTCGGGGATTGCGCTTTTCGCAGTTCGCCAACAACGCATCAAGTACGCCCATGTCGATGCGAAAATAGATGCGATGCTCAAGCCGTTTTTCAGTCTCAATCAGCACCCCGCAATCGCGCAGCTTCTCGCGGGCATTGGTCTGCTCGCGGTACGTCAGCCCGGTTTCCTGTTGGATTTCATCAGAGCTTTTGTAGACTCCGATCTGGGAATCGGTCTTGTCTTGCCAGTAGAAAATCTGGCCAAAGAACAAAACTGCATTGACGGAGCCGAGAATTGGCACAAGGCCAGGATGAAAGGCAATCGGGCGACCGATTGAATGAAGCAGTGTCGATCTTATCATGATGTCTCGCGGACAATAAAAACCGCTGTTGTTTGTGCCATCGGCAGAGGGAATACAGGAGACTGGTAACCTATAAACCCTACATGGCACAAACAACAGCGGATTATTGTCTGCACCAGTCTTTTGCGTTGTGCGCTTTTCCTGCCAAGGTCTGGCGCACGTTCGTATTTTACCACGACGGATGGGAAGTGTCAGATATCACAGCATCACCCTCGCCACTACCATCACCGAAACGCAGTCCGGCAGGTAGTCGTCTTCTTGGTGGATACGGTCGTTGATCGTCGGAGCCAGTTCGGACAACGTGCAACGCTGATGGGTCTTGAAATTGAAATGGTGCTTGCGCTGCTCGCCGGTCGCCGGGTCTTGCGTCTTTGCCGTGGCTGTCACCTGCCAGTACCGGGGCTTTTGCGCCAGCTCACGGACGCGGCCGCGCGTCTCGATGAAGCCGTCTTGCTGGTAGCGCTGGGCGTCGTAGCGCAGGAGGTGGTTGGAGGGTTTCATGCCGCTGCCCTCCATTCCAGCACCATCTTGATGCGACTGCCGATCCACGCCATGCAGGGGACCGCCATGCTGTTGCCATACGCCTTGTACTGCGGCCCGTCCGGGCACTGCTCGGCAGGCTTCCCGCGCCACGGGATGCGCGCCCACTGGTCAGGAAAGCCTTGGAGTCTGGCGCACTCGGTGGGAGTCAGGCGGCGGACGGCCATTTCGTGCAAGACATGTGGGTCTTGATCGCTTGCGCCTCGCCCGTGACTTGCGGCCAATGTCGGAAAAACATCACTGTTTGGCGCACTCCCGCACCCGCGCTTTAGATTTCCCGGCTGAAAAGCCACAATCGGCTGTCCCCGCCCCGTTCCGTCCTCGCTGCCGTCAAATCCTTCGGCTTTCAGGGTGTGGGTGACTTCGCCGGTCACGCATACGGCCACACTCGCCTGCCCGCCACTCGACCCGCACCCCATGGCATGAGTGCTGCCGTCCGTGCTGTGGATGGGGTCTTGGGTGGGGTGGAAGACAATTGGAGCCTCATGATTGCAGGTGAGTGCAGGACTGCGCTCACCTGCAATTTCGGCCCCGCCTTGGCCATGCGCCATGCAAATCAAATGCCCTGCCTGTCCCTGGTTGTCGTCTGCACCACACGTTCCAACGCCGTTTGCAGTAAGGGCGGCAACTGCCGTCCGCGCGCCTCGGCGCGGCGGAGTATCCCGGCGCAGGCCACCGAACTCAAAAAGTACCTGCGCGGGATTGAACCCCGCTCTAGCACTTGCGACAACGAACACACGGCGGCGGCGTTGGGCCACTCCGAAAAATTGGGAATCCAAAATGCGCCACGCGATTGCTCTCGCGGGTCCAAACACACAACCAGCGTTCGACCATTTGCCCCCTGCCGGCTGGAGCTCACAATCTTCCCCGGCCAGAGCGCCAAGAAAGCATCCGAAGGCATTGCCCTTGTCTGAGAGGACGCCGGGGACGTTTTCCCAGACGATGACGGCGGGATCGTCGCCTCGGGCGACTCGAACATGGTCAATTGCATCTGCAAGCTCCACGAATTTGATGGTGAGTTGACCGCGCGGGTCGTTGAGGCCTTCACGCATACCGGCAACGGAAAAGGCTTGGCAGGGAGTGCCGCCGACAAGAACATCAGGGGCTGCAATCTTTCCGGTCAGTACCAACTTTGGAAGTTTGGTCATGTCGCCCAGATTGGGGATGTCAGGGTAGTGATGGGCCAGCACAGCAGCCGGGAACGGCTCGATTTCAGCCAGCCACGCGGCGCGCCACCCCAGAGGATGCCAAGCCACAGATGCGGCTTCGATGCCGCTGCACACGGATCCGAATGTCGTCATGCCGCTATCCCCCTCGCCACCGGGCACGAATACTCCTCGGCCTGGAACTGCGGCCGATAACACTCGCCGCGGAGTGCGCTGTTGCAGGTGTTCGTGTGCGGGCAATCCTGATTCGCAGGGATGCGGCCCAAGGCGATACGACGAAGGCGAGGCCGATCAACGGCGCCGCAAGATTCCAGGTCCTGCCACTTTCCGCACTTGGCGGACAGACACTCAGCAAGCCCTTTCGTGACCAGCAGGCGCATGGAACCGTGGCCGCAGTGTTGACAGATCATGCTGCTACCCCTTGATTTGCTGCCCGATAAAAACGACGGATCTTATTCGCCCAGGGTGTCGTGATACGGCCCTGCCGCTTCCAGACCTTGATGCTGGTCATGCTGCAGCTGATGGACCTAGCCAATGCCGCAAACGAATCGCAGCGCAGCAGGTGCATTGCGTCATCGACAGTCATGTCCTCCGGGACTTCCGCAACCACTGCCAGCGGCACGGGCTGGCCCAGGTGCCTGGCGATAACCGCATCGCACAGGTCTTCCAGCAATTCAGCGCCAGCCACTCCCCGCAGGGTCGCGCCGTGCATCCGCATTGCCAGCGCGTGATTGGAAGCCTTGGCAATTATTTGTCCAGTAACCGTCTTTTCAAACCCGGCCAGCGCCTTCGCGGCCCGGTCCAGCAGCTTGCCCATGCGGACAACAATGTCGGCCTGCGCGTTGCTCATGCCGTGAAAACCGGCTGCTGCCATCTCGGTCATCAAGTCGTTCGCCTGCTCACCGAATCCTGAAAGTGTGGTATGATCGTTTTGCACTCTGATTCTCCAATCTGTTTGCACCGAGCCCCTGTTACCGCAGGGGCTTTTTTATTGGTGCCGGTCTTTCCCGGCTGTCATGCTTGAATCACCACTCCCTACCCGTCGGCAGGGCGATATCCGTTTGCCGTCGCAAGCGGCGTCAGATCGCGATTTGCGGTCGGTTTCCCGATCCCGTGCGGTGCAATAGTGCTTTGCTCACCTCCCCACCTAAGCCGAACACGGGGAGCTACGCGACATTTCTGTTTCTGCCCTGCGGCGTCATCAGGCGTAGATGTTCGGCCCTGGATACCTACTTGCAAAGCGGCGGTATCGTATGCTCTTGAATAAGTGCCGGTCTTTCCCGGCTGTCCGCTGCGCTGGGCGGACCTTTGCGCAGTCTCGACACTTCTATCCAGCCGACCGGGGTTCTCCCAATCCATAGCTGAATGTTGCGGCGCGGGACTCGAACCCGCGACCCTCTACGCGCTCTCCCGTTGAGCTAGACACCGCAACCATCCTGCGCCCTGTTTCCCCCAGAACCCGATCAAATTGACGGGATGGCAAGGCGCAGGTGGTTGGCCTCCCGTTGTCGCCGTAGGTGGGAGGCTGGCCTATTGAGGTTTGTTTGGTTGGCTATCTGCTTTTTCCTACTCGGCCTGATGCAGTATTCGACCTCCGCAGCAGTAGCCTTTCGTTTTCCAGCCAGCAGACACGGCTATTGGATTCATTGACTCGTTACGCGAGTCACCCGGCCGCTTCACGCCTCCCCCGCATCCCTGCCGGCAAGCCCGGAGTGGGCTGGATAACGCTGCGACTGCCGGTGATGCTGTCCTTTGGCTCTA
>ERZ724522.230-NODE-230-length-37948-cov-33.603621_pt1 | contig 37948 bp, 58 predicted proteins | sample MGYA00376055_ERZ724522 | MGnify/ENA primary metagenome ERZ724522 (study PRJEB28724, sample SAMN07190884) | wastewater metagenome | isolation source: effluent of sewage treatment plant in Hong Hong | place: Hong Kong | collected 2016-03-17 ...
ATTGGAAGATGAAAAAAATAAGGCAACTCATGCGTTTGGGTAATTACCGCTAACGTTAAAACGCTTGGCGCAGTGGCGGACTTCGGAGCGAAAAGCCTAAACAAACCACTAAAGCTGATGCGATGCACAATGTTCAATTAACCACTAAAACCGCCATTGTGCCAAACGCATGTTATCAGCAGCCTTTCTTTCAGTCAAAATTAAAATTTAAAACAATGATACAAGGAAAAGAAATTAAAATTGGAAACTACCTTAAAGATAGAGGTGGTAAAGTTTTGCGTGTTGATTTTATTGAATACGTTGAAAATGGATTTGATACCAAATTCGGGCAGAAAATGTTTCTCGAAGGAGAAGAAGTTCACCCAATGACAGAGTATTCATATTATGCAGAACCAATAATACTTAATGAAGAATGGTTGTTAAAATTTGGGTTTACAAAATATTCAACTGGTAGCTGGTGTAAGAATTTAAAAAACGATGATTCATACTTAGCTATTGACGTTAAATATGCTAATGGTGCTTGGTTAAACATAAATCAAGAGGGTCAAGAAAACACAATCAAATTAAGTCATATAAAAAATGTTCACGAACTACAAAACCTTTATTATACACTTACAGGGGTCGAGTTGTCGGCTTCATAAGGTTGCTGATAACTACTATATGTATTTTTAAATAAAAAACTCAATAAAATAAAGCATTACAAGCATGGACTGTCGAAAGTGGATAGAAAAATATTCGATTGATTGTAGATTAAAATATAATTCAATAAATACTCAGGATAATTACATAAGTCAAGTAACTGGTTTTTTATTTAGATTCGAGAATGAATTTCGTGAACCAAAAGAAATCCCAACGGAAAGAATAAAACTTTGGATACTTGAAAAATATTCACCAAACACTCGAAACCATCGCTTATGTGCTGTTAAATCATTTTATGAAATGACAGTAGGTATGCCATGCAAGATTGACAAAATACCATTTAGTAAGGAAGACAAAAAACTTCCAATAGTTCTATCTGTTGATGAAATTCAACGAATGTTCAATGTGTGTGAAAACAAAAAGCACAAAGTAATTTTAGCATTGCTTTATTCTTGTTCGTTGCGAGTATCTGAGCTTATTAATTTAAAATGGCAACATATTGACCGTTCTCGAATGGTTATAAATATCATTCAGGCTAAAGGGAAAAAAGACAGGCAAGTAGGTTTAAATGATAAATTAATTCAATTACTTACAGAATATTATCGTGAATATAAACCTGTTGAATATGTGCTTAACGGCCAATTTGGAATGCAATATTCTGAACGGAGCGTGGGCGAAGTAGTCAAACAACTTGCAACAAAAGCTGGAATATATAATAAGCGAATATACACACATTTGATGCGACATACATCAGCCACACACATGGTTGAACAAGGTATTGACATTAATCTTATACAGCGATTACTTGGGCATTCCAACGTCAAAACAACAGCTATTTACACACATATAAGTCATAATCTGATTTCAAAAATACAATCACCATTAGAACGTATTACAGTATAGTACCATTGTGTATTCGTTTGTTAGACACCGAAAACATTTCGCCTGCTGTTTTAATGTGTGCAAATCCATGATTCCATATAGTATGTGCTAATGGCATGTATTCGGGGTTTAAATCACACAGACAACCTACCGACCACGTTGTTACTAAATCACCGTTTAATGTGCCTTCATTATTTTCGCCTGATTTATGCTTATCGCCTGCTATACAATTTGATTTCGCACGTAAGTATAACGACCTTGCCGGATTAACCCCTCCACCGCCTTTAAATTCGTTCCCATGTATAACATTCAGCTTTCCAAACTTAACTAATGTGCGGTTTGAAATCCATTTCACATTGTATTCAGCAAGTCGCAAAATAACAGGTAACTCAAATTCTGAGCAACCGATTAGCTCCGGTGCTTTTCGCATTAATAACCGATCCCATCGCATTTCATGATTTCCTTCCTTGTAATATATATAAGCATTCGGGAATGTCTTTCGTAGCTTAAAAAGAAAACCACGAACCATTTCAAATTCATCGTTTATAGTTTCTTTATTAGGTAACTTTTCATGTGATGACGCTTGGAACATATCCATTATATCACCGTTTAACCATATACAGTTTACGTTATTTTCGATGCCGTAATTCAATGCTAATATTAAAGAATCGTTATCCTGATAAGGGAAATGAATATCGGATAAAAATAAAATGTTATTTGCTTCTTTAGGTAGTTTGAATATCTTTAAAGCCGGTGCGCGGCTTATCAATTCTTTGAATGTGTTTGTTGTGTCAAATGTTAGCGGCTTTAATAGTGATTTATCTTTTATTGTTTCTCTTCGCAATTTACCTTTCGAACCAGTCATGTGATTGATAACATCACGAATTTGTTTTATGCTCGAAAACAGTATAGGATTATCTTCATAAATACGTTTCGCTAATGTGTACTTTTTAGATTCAGGATTATTTACAACATAACTTTTTATTAGTGCTGATTGTTCTTTATTCATTCTCATTTCTTTTGTAATTTTTGGCTCGTGTCGTTGTCTGTTCTTCTATAATGTTGCGACCACAATGTATTAGTTAATACAATAGAATTATCAATTACAGCCGATTCAGCCATGTTAGGAAATAGTATATGCAATGATTCGTGTAGTAATATTTCAAGATGCTTTTTGCCGCGCAGACGTTCATCGAGTTCAATGTAGTCGTCAGCGATGCCCCATGCTTTTTCGCGGCCTAACTTACGGTGTACGACCTTTATCTTTTTCATTGATAGCTTTTATCATTATCAATATTAGTTCGAGTTCATCTGGTTGAAACCTTGCAATAACTTCTTCTTTTTCAGGGTCAACAAAATCAACAGTAGTTCCTTCGTCCATTTCTATAAGAATGTCGCGCCATTTATTTTCGTCAGTAGGTATGCAGGAAGGTATTTTAATTTGCATTTGGTTTTTCTAATATAAATTTTGTTTCATTATATTGGATAGAATATGCTGTCCACTTTTCGAGTTTCTTAATTTCGTTGCAAATATCTTCAACAGAAGGCTTGCCTGATTCAACTTTTACCGTTTCTTTTTTCGTGTCTATTACTAAAATCATGGCTTATATTTATTTAAAATTTGTTTCCGAAAATATCACCGAATATGCCATCCCCAAAAGCATCATCAAAAATTTTAGATATATCAGGCTTTACTTCTACATCGTGAAAAATAATCTTTGACTTAATTAATTCTTTCGCTTTAATAGCTGATTCGGCTTCGACTGTTGTTTTCATCTTACGCCCGAACAATTCGAAGTAAACGGTGTATGATTTCATAATGCAAATATATAATTAAATTGAATATCCAAGTGCTTTTACCTTAATTTTTACGCTGTCAGGCACTTGCCCATCACTTATCCAAATAATCTGATGACCGCAATTCCAACCGTTACGCAATTGTGGATAATTAGCAACAGTAGTATTAGCTTTAAATCCTTCAGGCAAGTCTGTTTTAGCGTATAACGGCACTGTATCGTTGTATATTTTACCTTTTAAAATATCAGGAATCTGTTTGCGGTGGAAGTATTCATACTTTTCCATTTCAATACAACATGGCCGCGAAGTTTCGAGCAATGACCCTGTAAAACGAAACCAATTCAACCCCAAATCCATGCTAACATTATCATTATACGTTGCTGAATAGGTGTTAATAGAATCCGTTGCAATGGTCTTTAAATACCGTTGCATAGCACCTTCTATTTTATCATTACCCTTTATGTATGTGCGCAAATCTTCAGTAAGTGATGAATAACTACCACCTGATGTTATAGCGGTTCGCAATATTGACCGTATGCCTTCGCCTATATTCGAATCGATGCCTGTGTCAGTCATTGCTGTAACTGTTGCGTCAATAGTTTCAACCTTTATCGCTTCAAGTACTTTAGGTGTTTTGTACTTTTTTACCAGTTCTGAAAAATACTTATCGTGCCAATCTGAAACCGCGTTGAACTGGCTGATATATTTAGCAACATCATTTTTATACTTATCATTTACAATCACTTCATTAATCTTATTCTTTAGCTTGCCAAGCATACGAATATTTGCAACAGAGTTTTTTAGCTTGCCGTTTTCGATTTCTAAATCTTTTAGTATTAGATTTAGTTCATCGTATAGCTTATTTTGCGATGCAGGTAATCCGCTATTGAAGTTAATAATAGCATCGTCTATAAGTTTGATAAGTGTTTCTGTTTTAGTCGGCATCTATTTTATAGTCTTTACGCAAATCTAAGAATAAATTAATAGCAGCATCATTCGATAATATTTCTAACCCATTCTTTAAACGTACATCATTATAAAATGGTAATACGCATTCTTCGAATGATTCAAAAGAATCTAAAAAAAGCCAAACGTCTATTTTTTCTAAACAAAGCATTATACATTTTCAATTATGGATTGTTTTGTATCGTTTGCCGTAATTATCGCTAATGCCTTCGCTTTCATTATGTTCATCTTTTCGGCATATTGTAAGTCAATGAAGTTATCAATCTCAATAAGTGCCTCTTTTACAAACTGATTTATATTGCATGAAATAACATAATCTGTATTCGTTATGCCTTTATTTTGAAGTGCAACTAACTTATCATCGCTTGACATTATAGGCAACGGGTCTAATAAAATAGCCTGCTCCATCGCTTCTTTTACTTCCTGCGGCATGTTTGTTTTCTTGTTAGCGTATTCCAATTCCATCGAATTAAGTAACACAGACGAAACACCGGCATCGCGGGCCGTCTTTATTTCATCAATAAGGTATGTAGATGAAAGTAACTCAAAACGTGTCGGCACATTTATATCAGGTAATAGTTCTTTTCTTTTTACAGCATCTGGAATTATAAGTGAATAACGCCAATCGTTTATAAACATATAAATTTTATCCATTCCGGCAACTAATAATTCAGCAACCCAATTAGCGAAAGTGTTTAATTCATCGCGGTCAACAGCCTTAGCCACACCTGAATTAGTCAACGGTACAGCATCTAAGAACTGATGATTAACCGATGCAAGCGCATTATATTTATGTTCCTTTATGCGTTGATTTTGAATAGTAACTATACCTGTATCCTTAGTGATGTAACCTGCTGGCGGTATTGGTGCGCCTGTTTGGCCCGCTAAAGGTGCTTTTACAACTATGTTAGTATATGGTGATGTTGATGATACACCAGCACCTTTACAATCTGAACACTTCACCGACCTTTCGCCACGTTTTACTTTACCTATTCCGCTACACGTCTTACATTCTTGGTTTGACCACATCCATTTTTCAGAGTGTATATGTTGTACCACCTCTGCCTGCATGTCTGAATACTCACGCACACATTCATCTAAGTACGGAATCATTGGTGCAAATATTGATTCATAAATAATATTACCGCTTCGCATTTCTAAATAGCGGCCACCTAAACGAAATGCAGGTAAATAACCCAATGAATTAGGTATATCTAATACATTTACATATTCATTTCTTTCGACTTCTGCATATATCTGTATAGATTCATCTGTTGCAAAAATATACTTGCGCACATCATCCTGTTCGTGCCATGCTATAAGATATTCGCCTGCTTTGTAATCAATTACTTGTTCTGACTTAAACAAGTGCGCCACAGGTTTGTAATATTCGTTTTCTTTTACTTCAAATGTTTTTGGAAGCACTAAGCAAATAGCATTGCCATCAACAGATAACATAGGCATGTACACGTTGAACATATAGTTAGTTACCGACTCAAAGTCAGGGAAATACTCTTCACAATATTCATATAGTGTTTCTTCATCTGCTATACGCGGATTTATTTCAGCAGGATATTGAATCAGCCAATCGTCTGACTTACGAATCTTTTGCAACGATGATAGTACACGTGCCGGCACATCTTTAGTTATAGGCACAAATATCTTTTCGCGGTATTCTTTCGTTTCTTCTGATTCATGCGGCCTGCGTTCATCCATCATCTTTTCTGGATATATACCTGCCGAATGCACTTCAACCTTATACGCTAATTCACACGTTGTTTTATGTTGTGCGTAAATCTTTGTTTTATCGGTTAGGTAATCTGTTATCTGTTGCGGTGTAAATTTCATCTTTTAAATCATTTGTAATTTTTTGTTAAAATATTTCTTATCTCTGAATTGATAAGACATTTTCATTCCAAGTTTACTGTAAGCGTTATGAATTAACCCGTTATAAATACGCTTCTGTTCAGTGGTTGTTATAGCCCCACCCATAGAATAAGCGTAGTAATTAAGCCATTGTTGCCCTTTATGTAAGTACGCCCAATAAACAGGGCAATAAACATCTAAATGATGTTTGTTTACGGCTAATGCAATATTGAATGCTAATTCATCAGGTATATGATTGCTATATTGCGTGAACTTAACCATCGGATTTTTAAACACCTGTAAAGCCTTTGAGAATATAGCATCTGTTAATTCGCACTTTTCAAAGTATATAAACTCTGTTCGCGTTTGCGGTATATCGGTAATATTATACACCTTGCGTATATCGTCAATGTTAGCCCACGTTTGATAATGTTTGTTTATGCGCTCGTTGTACCCTTCGCAAATGGTAACGAATTGTTTACCATTAAGCGATTTAAATAATTCATTAACGCTTCGTTTAGGATTCCATGCAATATCAACATCTAAATAAATAGTATTCTTATAAGGCGATAATTTGTTTAAGCATACCTTTGGCATAAATGGCAATACTTTCGAGCCATTCATAATATATTTATCCTGCAACGGCTTAACAGAATCAAACAATAACCTTTCATCTGTTGTAAGCTGCAAATCAGAGTTACCATGAACGTATAATGTAATTGGTATAAACTCATGCGCAAGAATAGACGCGGCTAATGATGCGGCTAATTTGCCGTAATACGGATGTCCTGATGTTATTAAAATTATTCCTTTTTCTTTCATTGAATTTTTATATAATTTATTTTTTTACTTGGACTTATTTTTAAATCTACTTTATAATCGAATTTCATGTTAAATAACTTTTCTTTGTGCCACGATTTGCAACCACCCACCACCACATCATAATCAGAATCATCATGCCATGTGCCATCTACACGCGACCCGTAAGCGTACACCTGCAAAGATTCATCAAATGTACGTATAACATGCGCGATATTTGAAAACACTTCTTTGTTTTCTTCTGTTAATTCGTTCCATGTTTCAGCACGTTTTATTTTTCTTCTTTCAGCCATATTTCTTCATGTTCAGTTAAGTTAGCCCCGCTATAAATAGATATGCCATCATTGCGCCAATGCCATTCATTCGCAGGGTCAACCGTTGAAAATGTATCATAATATTTATCCATCACTATTTCAAATGTTGGCGAACCGCAATATTCAACGATTGTCATGTTATCATAGAAAATAATTCCATGCGGTGCTGTATATCGGTTTACAAACTGATTTATATTTTGCACGAATGCCGTATAGTCATTAAGGTTATTAATTAAATGATATGGTATATTCCGCGCATCACGTCTTTTTTCGATTACTAATGAAGGTGTAAACGTACCGGCAACGTCCCATGTAATAGTAAGTTCAGGATAATAGCCGTTAATGTATTCGATGCCGTTAATCTTGACAGACTTCAACACAAATCGCCAATTTTCATCGAATCCATTTCCGTTAAATGCTAAATATTCTCTAAAATAGTTCCATCGTTCTACTTCTGTCCAAGATTCATAACCCCATGCGCCACCTGCCTTACAAATGTAACATGGCTGCGAATCGCAGCATGAATTATTAAATACTACGTTATCATATTTTTCTAAATCAAATTTAACCTGCGCTACGTTTACCTTCCCGTTACTATCCCAATCGGGCGAATATTCTTTAGAAACGCAGAAATACTTTTCACCATCAACTTCTAAGTTATCACACAATAATTGGAGCGATAATGTGTTATGTACAGGTTCATCAACGTAATCAACCTTTGCAGTATATTTCTTTTCACGCTCGGCATAATAACGCTTTAGTATTCCATCGCTACCTGTGATGTATTCATTTTTGAATGGATAAACAGGGTTAAATTTTATAAAAGGTATGCGTTGCACTAATTTGAAAGTAGTAAAGTCGAATCCGAATGCCGCGCAATTACTAACCCCTTCAATATACTTTGTGCAGTCGTGTAATTCTCTAAACTCTATGCAATTAGATTCTACTACCTCTGAATAATTACAATCATCTACATAACCTATGTAGCAGCATTGCGGGTCTGGTGTACGTGCAAGCACTTCAACGGCATCTTCCCATGTGAATCGTAATGTAATATAATCACCATCATAATGAACGTATGAACTTAAATCAGCGTCATCGTTATCATCATTTAAGTGTAAATATATATCACCATAACCGAATTTGTTTAACGTGTCGATTGTGATACTTACAATTTCACCATCATAGTCAGATGTGGCGTGTATTACCAAATCTGTTGTTATAGCTGTGAAATAGTATTTATATTGTGTTTCAAGAATTTCGCTATATGTATTTATTAAATCATAAGTTAAATACAAACTACCACCTGTTTTGTTTTTTGTTACAATCGTAACGCGGTAGTAATTTCCTGCAACTAAATCTGATGCTGATTTTACTATATATCCATCTACCCCTGATGTATGTGTTAATGTACCATCTTCGGTAAGTGTCCAATCATTTATGAATAAATCGTTTATAAATGTATAACAATCATCAGTTATATATTCCAAACGAACCATATCTAAATTGCCGACCCAATCAGCATCAGTTATAAATGATATACGTGTAATAGGTATGTTAGTATCTGTACCGCTAAGTGTTATTTCCTGTTGGTATGTACCGTTTGCCGTTACATCATCGCCTAATATGCTTGTGAGTTGGCCTGTTAGCCCTACGTTTAGCGTTCCTGCTGAATAACCTGATATTGTAAATGTAACGCGAAACTTTTTAACAGACGGGCCGCCTGCTATGTCTTGATAAACAGTATCCGATGCGGCTAATACTAAACGATTATTTACGTTATCCCATGTAGCACTACTTAATGTCCATTCAGGTGTAGGGTCTGATGAAAATGTGCCGTTATCAATCAAATCATTACCCCATTCAGGCGCAAATTCGCAAAATTCATTTTCAACACATGGTTCGTTTTTGAATTGCACATAAATAGTATCGGTAGTAGTGAACTTTGCACAATACTGTTGCTGCAATGAATCATTACATTCGTCTGTTACTTGGTCGAATACTATCGGTTGATTATCTATCGCTCTAATCATGTGTTTGTAGTTATTAATTGTAATTTAGATAGCCCTGTTGTGCGGTCATACTCAATCTTATCAATCCATGCTTGTATGTAATCACTACCGTTTGTAATTGTTATCTTGCTGTTAGGTAAGTCTTTAAGATTAGTTATCTGGTCAAATGATAACGGATATTCAAATTGATATCTGTCAATCGGGAATAATGATGGGTCGTTTGATTCTAAGTTATCAGAACCGTTCAAATATCCTGTACATTCAATTGTGCTACCACCGTATATTCTAATCGACCCACCTATGGCACGTTTGAATGTAGTACGGACAACCATTTTATAATTTTGTGGTATAATTACAGTTATAGTATCTGTGTGTGATTGAATACCGCCTGCCGGTACTATAAATGCGTTGTTAGTTGTTGAATATAAATTGCCGCCTGAATAACCTGTTTCATCATAAACATCGTATAAAATAGTAAACTCACCACCCGCGCCACTTAGCGCATTAGTTAGAAATGTTGAAGTGAAATAATATAACCCGCCTAAAGGTGATGTAAATTCAAATGTTGTCGTATTCCAAACATCATCAGCATCGTTATTCGGTAATGTTGTATCATCATCAAATTCATTAGGTACTTTCGTATCTGTTGAATTTAAAACTGAAAGCAAATCATAATTTGAAGTTATTGAAACTAAACACAAAGGACTTACCGATGTCAGATAGTTTACTATTTCATTAGGAACGTACCCTAATGACCGCGTTAATACATTCTTGTTTGTCAATCGCTCATTATAATAATCTAATGACGTTTCAAGCCAATTAGATTGCACAGCCTGCAAGGTGTTTAAATCTACGTCAACTAAAAATAAACCGTCATTATACGAATCATCCGCAGCCGTTAAACATGCTTCAATGATATTCGATGAAAGTATTACATTACTTGTTAAGTCTAAATTAGTGTCAATATTGCAACTGCTTAACATTTGATATTGCTCATTATTAAATCCGTTAAAAGCAATTGTTTCGGGAAATGAATAATCTGTTGAATCGTTTACATCGCTGCTGCCAAGCGTACACGTAGCGTATAACTTTTCTTTTGCGTAGCTTTTTGTTATGCCTTTAACATTCGATAAATTAACAGCTACGTTACTTGAATAGAAATAGTCTTTAGATTCTAATCTGAACACTTTTCTGTTGTTGCTGTTGGTTTCAATCCACCAACCAAGATTAAACAACCTTGTAACTGTTTGTAATATTTCGCTAAACGGTCTGCGTATATTGGTAAAGTTAATTTCTGCGTTGTCCTGATAGAATAATTCTGCGCCTGAAGTGAAACACATTCCTTCAAATTCGCCACCCGAATCTAATATCGAAGATTCGAAATCAATCGTAGAATCACTCATAAAGTCAATGTAATAACGTATTGCATCAAACACCGTATAACAGTAGCAGGTTATCCCATACGCACCAGATGCAGGTAGAAAGAAATCAACTGCGAATCTATTCACAGGCGTTATATCATTGCCTAACTTTGACTTACCTACTACAACAGACGTTTCTATTGATTTATTATTATTGATTTTAGAATAATACCCATCATCCTGCAATTTAGTCTTACAAACACATTTGTCTAATTCAAATTCGCAATCTGATATAAATATTATTCCGGTATCTGTAAGCGTGTAATCACCGTTATTTGTGCAATCTTCGTATATAGAATATGTTACCTGTGAACAGTAACCATCAGCTAATGACTTTTCGTATAGGTATGTATAAGAATCACCGCCAAATGTAACATCAGAATCCGACTGAACCAACAACCCGCTACTTTCGTTATCGCGCGTTATTGAAAAGGCTAATGAATCCCAATTCAACGGTTCACTAACCTGTATGTTATCAAAAAAGAATTTATAACGTGCTGCCATTTACCGTCTGCGTATATCGTAATTGTTAGATGACTTTAGTTCTTTCAAATTCTTTACATAAATACCATCGCGCAAAGTGTCTATCACACCTTCGTTAGATTCCTTTAATTCATGCGCTAAGTGGCGAGAAAGTTCTTTATAGTCTAATGTATTTCGAGATGCTGATAGTAGTAATGCTGATTTATTGTCAAGGCCGATATATTCTGGCATTGATAACATTGCATTTGCGTATTCAGGTGTAACTTTACCGTTATGAATCGCTGTAAGTGCAGGAAAGTATTTATCGTTTATTCGTGCAGGCACAACACGTTCACCACGCGATAACATAGCATGTATGCTGTCTGATGTTTCTGTGCCTGCGCCTGTCAAACGCTCAACACCTTTTGCAAATTTAGGTACGGGTTGCGATTTTATAACCGCCACTTGTGCGGCTGTTGTTACTGCTGCTGCTGCTGCAAGTACGTAATTAGGTAACGCTTTAACAACGGCTAAAGCCCCTGCAATTATAGCCTCTGTAACTCTTGCCTGTTGGTCTTTCTTAAAAGCATCGGTTTTAATTTGAGCCTCTTTCTTTCGATACTCTTCTTCGATTGCAGCACGTTTTTTGTCGGTCAACCGTTTGTTAGCTAATAACTTATTTTTTTCTTCTTCGAGCGCTGAAAGTGAATTACTTAATTCTTCATTGCGCCTGTTTTGATTGATTTGGAATATAGCCTGTGATATGGTTTCAAATTGTGAAACTGTGTAATTTTTTATCCCTTCAATTCTTTCTTTTTCATCTTCTGCTTTTAAATCTGCAAAGTATTTTTCATTCTTTGCGATTTGCTCCTGTGTTTTATAGTTAGCATCTATTATAACTGATAACCTGTCTAACTCTGCCTGTGTACGTTCATCAAGTCCGGCATTAGTTGTGTCTATTCCTTTTGTAGCAACCTTTTCAGCATCTGCAACACGCTTCACGCGGTCTTTTGCAGCACGTTCGCGAAGTTCTGTACGCATCCGTTCAATTTCAATCAACTTAGCATTATATTCATCGCTGTTCTTTTCGAGCAATGTCAATTCATCCTTTGCAAGTTGTAACCGTTTAGCTAATACGTCTTTACCTTGCGCTTCAAGTAAGTCTAATTGAAATTTGCGCGTTTTAATGCTTTCTTCTAAGGCTGATTTCTTTTGCTGTTCATCGAATGCGGCCATACCCGCTTTTCCGATACGCTTGAATCCTTCTTTCCAATCCTTTTCAAGTTCTGTCCAATCTAAAGTAAAGACATCCTTTATAATTTCACCAAGCACTTTAAAGGCTTCGATTGTGGAGGCAATAGTACCAAGTGCATACGATTTAAAGTTTGTAAAAAATTCTTTTACGCCTTTCAATGCAGGAAACGTATCGAATATTGCATTTGTTAGCTTTTCCCAATTCGCTACAAGCGTACCTATAAGCACTACAATCGCGCCAAGTCCTGTACTGATTAATGCAGCACGTAGCAACCGCATCGCACCTGCCGATTGGCCTAATGCTAAAGTCCAAGCCTTTTGTAATGGTATTAATATACTAGTTGATAGTGCTGTTTCTTTTTGTAATAATGACTGTATCTGTTGCAGGCCATTAGTTACAGCCATGACAGCGTTCAACTTAATTAAAGTCTTTTCCCATTCTTTAGAGTTGCCGCCAAGTAACGCCTGTGCGCCTGCTGCCACCTGATATGCTGATGATACGGCTGTGATACCCTGAACAACTGCGTCAAGTTTTCGCGTATCGCTTGCATAGGCTTTTGTTGCTGCTCTTAAATCACCTATTTTATCCTGTAATTCGCCTGCTTTGCGTATTGCTTTGTCAGCACCTAACAAATCACCTTTTGCTTCAAGTTGTGCCGCTTGAGCCTGTAACGCTTTTATTTCTTTGGTAACATCACGCAATGATTTAGCCGGTGCGCCTGATAGTTCTTTTGCCGACATCCCTACTTCATCTAATGCATCCTGTATGCCAAGTAATGCGCCTTCGACTAATTCAGCCTGTGAGGCATTTAATATGCCTTCCATTGACTTTTTAGCGACCTGATTTAATTCTTGTAAGGCTTTTTCTTCACCCTCAATCGCTGCTGTCTGCTGATTTATGGCATTCGTGCGTTCATTGTATGATTTAGTTGCAGCTTTAAAATCGTCAGCTGTCTTTTTATCGACCTGACCTAAACGAAGCATTAAATCAATAGCACTTTCGAGTTGCGTTGTGTCAACGGTGTACTCGATTATAATGTTTTCTTTAGTTGCCATTCTTGGCGGCTTTTAGTTGCGCTCGAACCTCTTTATTCAGTTCGTTGCAATAAAAAAAATACATCTGTATTGATACCTGTTCTAAATTAATATTTGCAGGTAGCCATTTTTGCAAGTTTATTTTATCCCGTTCTTGCCGCTCAAGTCCTTGATTGATAATTGTGTAGTGAGAAACTCCAAATGTCGATGTAGAATGTTCTGACTGATTTCCGAATATATCTGGAAATCTTCTTTGGATTCCTTTAATTCCGGTATCAAATTCGATAACGGCACTTGAAAAAAAAAGCCGTACTTTTTTATCTGTTTGCGCCACAATTCGATTTTCTTTGATCCGTAACTATAATCGTACACGTATGGATTCTCGTTTTCATCGAAATATATAACTGATGCTAATTTCAACACAATGTCAGTAGGTACGATGCTCGTTATACGGTCGCGCAAATTCTTATTAACAACGGCTAACTTACCTATATCGATTGATTTTTTATCAGCAATAACCTTATCAACAAAATCAACATGCAACTTCAAATATTCATTATCACACCGCATACGAAGTTCGTCATAATAAGTCAAAGCACATAATCCGCGCAAACATGGCATATTGAACGTGTCTTTAAATTGATAGTATTGAATACCATCAATTTCAAAAGCCTTTACAATTTCTAAAGACTTTTTATCAACCCATTCAGGTTTACGACCAAATAATTTTTTAAAGAATTTCATCGAATGTGATTAATGAGTTTGCTAATTTTCGCGCCATCTTATTACATGATGAACGCTTTAAATATCCTTCAGATTGAGCGACTATCTTACTGTTTCCGCCTACTATATTGAAATAGTATTGACCGTTTTGTTCACTTTTAAATACAACGATTCTGTATGTCATAGCTTTGATATTTGTTCGTTTAGCTGATTCAAATTGCCTGTAAATTTAGTAATTCCTAATCTTTTTATGCGAAATAAATTACCTGCTGCATGAATAATTATTTCAACTTTCGGGTTATTGACACTTTTGTAAACGTCTAAATGCTTACCACCGTTGCACTTTAAACACAATGTACGAACATAGTTAAAGTTATATGCTGATAATATTTCTTTATAGTTCATAGATGTATTTTTCCACTAAACGATTAATCCCTGACAAACATACAATAAAAGTAACATATTGAATAAACGTAGTGTCGCTATTATTGGCATTATATGCTACAAAGACAATCGTACCCCAGAATGAAGCCATGCAGGGTAGGCATTGGAATAGCGGCTTCTTAATCCATTGTGGCTCAATTATAGAATCTAACATTTCCCCTAACCATTGAAAAGCCATACCATCACCCGTAAGTAGGTTATTAATTGACACACATAAAAGTGATGTGATAACAAGTAATTCAATCATTTTAGTTTGTTTATTATTGTGTTATGTAGTGCGATACAGTTATTTCGTACAATCGCTTCGTTTTCTTTCGGTATTTCTAACTTACCTATATTTTCGCCAAGTAATCGCAAAATGCTTACAAGTATGCGCCAATCGTGTGCAGGTAATGTTAATGATACTACATTAGTATTGAATGTGCGTTGCTTTTTACGGTCTTTTATTACGTTTCCTAAACTCATTGAACTTCTTTATTTATTTTATCAGCTAACACAATGCAGTTGGTGTAAACAGTACCTACACTACTAACAGGAATACCTAACTTACCAACACATTCTGCAAGTAACATTAGTGACGATGTTAATATATTCCAATCGTTTACAGATAGTGTTATTGACACTGTTTTAGGTTCTTCTTGTTTTTTTGTTTGTTTTTCTACTCTCATTTTATTTATAATTTTTAAGTTATTTTTAAATTGAAAATGTCGGTAGCGGTGAAGCATTACAGACTTCATACTTTGGCAGTACTCCGCGATTGTTTCTTCAAGTGCCACCCTGATTATTTCTTCGCGTTTGGTTTGCCGCCACCTTCATCCCCTCATTGCTTACTTTGAATTGTTCGGTATTGACTACCTTGCTTTTCGTTTGGGCAAATATTTTTATGTGAATGCACCAGGTGTAGTTCCACCTTTCCATCCACCATTATATACATACAATTTATTATTGGTTGTGTCGTAAATCATAGCAACTTTTCCTGTGTACGCTGTTGGTACTCCTGTTGGTGTTCCTGCGCAAGTAGGTATATACAAGAAACCATCTGTCGCTCCTGTTGCTAATGCAGCTTGCGCCCCGACAACTACGCTTCCTAAATTACTTATTCTCATATTCTCAACTCTCAAAGCTCCTGCCGCCATTGTATAGAAACTCAAAGATGCGTCCTCTGACCCTGCCGTTGTATCATGTACGGTCATATCTATTGACGCCACCGAAATATATCTTGTGCCATTACCTACACAAAAATTCAATCCCTCGTGGGCTGCTCCTGATACACCAAGAGCGTACACTCTATTTCCTGCTGTCGCTGTTGAGTTGTTTCCTGCCCAAACGTAAGGTGTAACCGTAGTACCTCCGTTTGTTGTTCTGTAAGATACTGCAAATGCACTTGAAGTTCCGATAGCCTGCATTGTTCCTGCAACAATATGGTCAATGTAAGATATTGTTCTTCTATTCGCATCAATAGCTAAAGCGATTGTTCCTGATGCCGTAAAAGCCAATGAAGTTCCCGTAGTGTACATTCCTGCGTTTGTCATTGATGTAAACGAGTGCGAAGGAGCAGATGCGCTACCCGCAGGCGTTTGAAATGAAAGCAGCGGAGTAACCACTCCTGCGCTTGTAACTGTCAAAACATTAGCGTATGCCGCTCCGTTTATACTTGTTTTCAATTGCCAAGTTCCCATAGGATTAGCTGCTGCCTGTACGGGTAAAACATCAGCCATGAAAGCTACTTTTTGACTTGCTGCTGTCGCGTTTGTTTTCCACCCTTGACCTATCCATAAAATAGGTGGCGACATTTGCTGCGCTCCTGCTGCTGCTGCTGTACTGTTTTCTAAATTCAATCCATTAGCCTCTGATTGCGTAACTGCAATTGATGGTGTAAATATGTGAACCTTCGAAGTTCCTGCTCCGCTTATCCCAAGATTTGTTCCATTGAATTGTAGATTTCCGCTTTCTCCGACAGTATTCGAAGCTGTTGAAATTACAACATAGTTTGCAGTTGATGTATTAGGTAATTTTAAAGTTGACCATAAAGGCGCAGTTGTAACCCCGCCCGAACGCAAATAAGAACCCACAGAAACATCAGCTAATTTACTCAATGTTGTTGCCCCGCTTGCATAAAGCAAATCACCTATGGCGTACGTGTTGTTTCCTGTGCCGCCCTTGCCTTCAGCAAGTGTGCCAGATACCGCACTTGGCGATGATAGATTCACCTGCCCGAAAGCTAATGATGTGCCTGCGCCATTCACTACTAATACCTGATTCGCTGTTCCTGTAATTGCTGCTACATTTGCCGTTGAAGTGCCTGTTACTCCAAGCACCGAAAGCCCTGCAAGCTGTGTGATGTTGGCATACGCAAGGCGCGATGTTCCAACTGCATTGCTTTGGCTTAAATCAATAGCCCCGAAACCGATTGCAGTTCCGCTTCTTCGCAATATCTGATAGTCGCTGCCTGCTGTGATCGCGGCTGCATTTGCAAGCGCATTTGTTGAATTTCCAACCAATGACAACGCTGTTACCTGCTGAAATTTGGCATAAGTCACCACGTTGTTATCAATCGTCCATGTCGCACCGCTTCCGCTTACTGTAATATCGCCATAATCACCATCACTTACCCCGCCTGATGCTGTTGCCCACTCTACATCTGTTTCGCCCGCATTTACGCGAAGAACCTTTAATGTGTTGCCCGATAACGATGGTAATAGGTTGACTCTTGCACCTGCTGCTGTTGATGCATTTGTGCCGCCTCTTGCGATGGCCAATTGCCCTGCCCAACCTACGGTTATTGAAGTTGCTTGCAATAATGCTGTTGCAGGCGTTCCACCAAGTGTTAGTGTAACATTGGTATCATCTACCTTTGTTAATGCAGCAGGCGTTGTAGTGCCTGAATATAGATAGTCTAAAGCATCACTAACATTATCAACAGGCGTTGACCACAAGCTGCCATCATAATTAACTTCGCTTGCTTCTAACCGCTCAATAATTTCTTTGAGCCGGTTATTTATCTTAACTACACGCCTTTTTGCAGTTGCCGCCATTACACGAAATTATGATATTCTATTACCTGCCAAAAACTTAATCCTGGATATGCTTGTAATTGTACAGGTCGCAACACAGCGTAATCACCGTTTGCGCCATCAAGCGTTATCGGTCCATCTTCACAAATTATCTCTCCGGCATTTGCAAGTGATGCTATTGCTGTGTTTGTAAGCTTTAAAGTGTTAGCAGATATTGGTTTAAGTATTATTTCAGGAATATTTGCACTGCCAAGCAGAGTAGAATATTCTGTTATCTGATCAACTGTTTGCGTGAACCCTATAAAAAATGTTGCAGGAACTTGGATTGATCTGCCATCGCGGTAATCATACAATCCGAGAGAACTATCTGTCCGTTCTGTGGCATATCGTTGTGTTAATAAACTGTTCCCATAGAAATATCCTGTAAAACCTGTCAGAAAGCTACCCAACACACCTGCAACTACATTAGCTGGAAAATAAGCACCGTATGCTGAATTAAAATAAATATTACCTATGTCCGATATTACATTACTACTTGAATTAATTAGACCAAAGAAGAAACTGTTTGAACTTTCATAATTTATCCGAATGTTTGAAGCACCATCATTTATTATAGCCGAACCGCATTTTATGTCATGTGCAGCATCACCGATAACAGTTGGTACGGCTGTTCCTACATAATCATTCACCCAAATATTAAAACAAGTACCACCATTGCCATCTGAGGCAGGAGTCATTAAATCTGTGTTGCCACCTGTTGCTTGTATTGTGTTGCCGAAGGTGTAAAAATATTCTTCCGTATCTTCAAATGAAACAACCTTATCAGCCCCGTCATTAAGAGTAAAGTCAGTGAATAACGGGTCAAACGTACTCAGGCTATACAGTGCAAGTGAATAGTCCACACCATCAACCCTGCAAGCCATACTACCCAACACAGACTGCAACCATACAAGAATATCCGTTGCATCATTAAACACCATACCTGCTGTTGTCGCATCAGGTGTAGCTATGGCAACAGGCGAACCATCGTAACTGTAACTTACAGGTGTGCAAGGGAATCCTATTGCCTCTGCATCAAACTTGCGTATAGTCAGCGTATGCATCTTGTTCCGCCAATCGAACGGTGCTGATAATTTCTTTATTGTGTCAGTCCTACGTGTAATAACATCGTTAGCGATGTCGTAGAATATTTCATCCTGCGGAAACTCTTCGCTATACGCTAACCCCGAAACAGATGAAGTATTTAAACCTGTTACGATTAAATTAATGTCATATTCCGTTGCATCAGTAATTCGGTATAGCATCCCTTCTGTGATGCCGTTGTTAAGAATAAGGTCGGCAATATCAGCATATAATATTTCTTCAAAACAGCACGTTAATACTTCATCGGGTCGGTTTTGTTCGATATATGTATAATTACCAGCACCTACTGAAAAGGTTAGGCAATTATATTCTGTGTCGCAAAATATCATTGTAGCCGGTTCGCAACGGTCAGCATATAGGAATACCTGTAATGTAAGTGCTGCAAATTGATTGAACAATCCTGCCGGAAACATCGGATCGGTTAAGTCAATTTCAAATGACCCATCTGCGTCTGTTGTAATATTATAACTCCATTCATGCCCGAACCTGTCAGTAATAACCCATGTATATACGGTGTTTGGTAGTAATTGACCATCTATTGTAACTGATTCCGCGCAGTTATCAATACGTTTAGTGAAGCAGGGAGTACAGGCCATGTTATGTTTTTTGCAAATATAAATTATTATTTACATTTTTTGAATTATTTTTTATCGCCTGTTTTGACGTTATAAAAATACCTGTTAATAAAGTACCTGAACCCATCCAACACGTCTAACTGTTGTGCTGGGTCGTTACGGTCGCGCTTCTTTAACGAGCCATCTGATAACATTTCAGCATTTTCGATGTCATATATTAATGGTTGGCACGTTTCGGGATTAATAGTTATGTCTAAATTGTGAAATGCCCAATTACATAACACCTGATTTGTAACTATTGGCGGATTAAACATATATTGAAGTTGCGCGTGTTCGAGTTGTAACATTTCAGCGATTATCTTATAATGATTGTTTGCGTCTTGTTCGCGCACCATTGCCGATTGACTTATGCCCGAATAATCACCGCACACAATGTAGAATGGTGTGTGTGTAGTTGTTTCGTACTTCATCTTTATCACTTCGCATACCTGCCATGTAGATGAATTAGGAATCTTTATAATTTCAATTACATCAATCTTGCTATGACCATCCCATTGAATTACGTTGCATGCCATCGGGTTACGATTGAAATCAAATGACAAATATAACGGCATTTCTGGGTTATATTTCGTTTCGCCTAAATGTCTTTCGCGGTTAAACGTCATGATAAAAGGTGATTTGTTTTCGCGATTACCCCATAATCCAAGTCCGTATATCCTGTAATAATATGGTGAAGTGTTTTTTAAATCTTCATAGACCGCCATACGTTGCGGACTGCAATACTTATTTTGTCGGTATGTGGTGTGTGTAGCCCTGTAAACAATATTCGTTTCTGTATCGCCTATTTTGACGGCTTTGGTATTCTTAAACGAAAGTAAATCGGTATGACTAAAATAATCTTTGTAAATCCAAAACTCTCGAAAATCACCATCACATTCAGGGTTAAATGTGCTGTCTATTTTAGTCTTTCCTTTATTGGACCGTAATGAAGTAATTAGTACGGTCCAATCGTCAGCCGTTAATTCGTTGCCCTCTTCAACCCAAGCATGTGATGGATTCTGAATTGATTTAATTTTATGTGCGTCATCGAATCCGCGCGCTAAGAACTTATTACCATTGATGCAATGAATTTCAAGTGGCGCAACCTTGAATTGAAAGAAATCATCCATACCCCAATCAGATACAACGTCTTTGATAAGCTGCCATTGCGAATCTTTTATCGTAGCGAATGTTTTACGTGCTAATATGCACCGGAAATAGTTTAATGAAAGTGCTTTGATAACAAGTCTTTGAGCCTCATCGCGGCTTTTACCGCTATCTCTGCTACCATAAATGAAGTCAATATCAATACCGTCATCATTGAGTAGATGGTGATAGCAAGAAAGAAAAGCGTGTTTCGGAACGGTAACATTAGTTGTCATGCAACTTTGTTAAGTCAATAGTATTAGAAAGTGCCGTTGAATGTGGCATTCCTTCAGGTTGAAAATCAACCCGATATTTGAAAGTGTTTAAAATATCAATCAAACCGTAAACGTAGTTTGATGTTGGTTCTGTGTCATGTATAACCAACACATCAGCGATATTACGATAGGCTTCAATGCTTATTTTTCGGTGTTCGGCTGGTGCTTCATCAATAAACACTATACCGCAATTTCTGATCCATTCATGACTACTCCATTGTACGTATATTGCGCCTGTTTTTTCACTCCATTCTTTATTGCTATCGTAAGAATAGAATAGTCTATTATTTTCAGCAGCATATTCACAAAGTACTGGAGTTGAGTATAACCCACTACCTAATTCCACTATTGCGCCTGTTGTGATGTCTAAGCACTTTTTTAATAATGGTAAGTGGCTGTTGTAGTCTGTTGTTGCTTTAAATTTCATCGTAAAAAGAATATTGCTGTTGCCCACGGCCTACCGTTGTGGTCTTTGTGGTCTTGCTGAACATACCGTTCCATTCGGTAATCTTTCAAAAGTTCATCCAATGCAGGACAAATAAACACGTAATCCTGCTGATGGTTGTCAATGATTAATATTTCAGGCTTCAACACCTTAACAGCGTGTTCAGCGCATTCGTAGCGATGTATGCCATCCACAATAACAATATCTGAAACCACGCCATCAAAAGCATTAACATATTCTGTACGTGTTAACGTGTTACCTTCATTAGTATCTACATATTTAACAACTTCACTACCGATTATTTTATTGATATTATTCGCCCATTCTTTCGAATGATCAACCGCATACACCTGTTTCGCTTTCTTTGACCACCATACAGTTGAATGACCTGCGCCATATTCGCATACTACTTTATCAGACACATCCATCCGGCAAATACGGTCTAATGCACCATGTGTGTACCATGCTTGCAATATGCCTAACTGCGGGTCTATACGTTGACCGAAACAAAGATTATTCATCGATTTTAACAATAAAGTTCACAGTATTATCATTAGTTGTTAATTCTGTACGCGCTAACTTTGGCCGTATATATTCTTGCAGGTTATCCCATAGCTTTACACGCTCAACTGGCGATATTTGCGAAATGTCATACTCAAGTGTTTCTTCAAGGATAGACAAAACACGTTCAATACGCATTATTGACTCGATAGTCTTTCTGCATTTTGCGCCTTTTGGCTTATACCCGCCATGTCCTTTTGGTGCTGCCATTATAAAATAATCAAAATAAGTTATTTATTATAGTTTATAATACTATTTCTTTCTTTGGTCAATGAAATACATCAAAAAGTCATCATCACTTTTTTCGATTGCTGCTAACATTTCTGCTTGTTTCCAATCTGATAAATCAGGAATGTCTGATATGTATCTACGTATCCTACGTGCTAATATTTCAAGCCTTACACCTGCTTTTTCAGCCGCTTCAACTACTTTAGTGTACTTCGCTAACTTATGATGGTAAATGCCGTCAAACTTATCGCAAAGCCTCTTTAGTTTACTTTCAATCAAGTATTTGCTAACTGACTCTGTATGCGTAGCCTCTTTAATGCCAAAATTAGACACCAAAGTATTCATTCGTGAATAGCTGTCGATTGTTTTCATGTCAGTAAGGTAAATCGTATTCTTTAGTAACTTGCGCTGATGCCGGCTTGTAGGTATCAACTGAAATAGATAACCTGCCATCTTGAGAAGTTGTCATACTTAACTTTAATTGCGGTGCGCCTTTGTAATCGGTTAGATACTGTTTGCCTTCGCCTGAAAGCCAATCATAAAACAGATTAGGGTTTATAACTAATGAACCCACGACCCATTCAGGTGCTTTTTCTGATTTGTTAAAAGCTATTACGCCTTTAGGAAATACTTTTGATTGTGCCATTTTAAAATTGATTTAATTGTTTAGATAATTATTAACTAATGCTTTAAATTCATCGAATGAGTAACATACCGCGTAAGTGTAGCCTAATGTAATACATTTTTGCTCAAATTCTTTTTGATTATCCGTTTGCTTGTTGTTGCCTACTTTCATTTCGATAAATAATCCATGTGAGTAGAAATCGCCACATACACCGCGCATAATGAATAAATCAGCTACACCCGCTAAAACACCTTCATGATTCAATCTTATTGCTGTGCCTACATCACGCTTGCCACCGTTAGGAATGGCGAATATAACATCTTTCGGGTACTGATAACGAAACCATCGTACACATTCCGATTGAAGTATTGATTCATCTCTTTTCATATATTGACAAATAACGAAATAGCTAATACAAGTAAAACAACAAACATCAGTATTAATGATAGTTCTTCCATATCGTTATGTTCGTTGTCCATTACTTTAGAATATAAGGAATTTCGCAAAGTCTGTTACTGCCTCTGTTGTTAGTTTGTTGACCCGATGAAAATGGATTAGGCATGTTATAACCATTGCCTGTTTTCCAATATGCAGGGTCATAGTAAGTGCGTATATTGTCAAGCGTTACGCAATCTACAATATTCCACCAAATATCACCATTAGGGGCTGATTTATGTGCAAATTTTATGTAAGGTACTGACCATCCTGTATTGTATGGTTGATAAAACAGGTTGCTGACATTTACCGTAAATCCTGAACCTTCGGCATCAATCAGATAATTACCTACCTGTGGGAATATGTCGCTAAAATAATAGTTAGCATATCCGCCACCGATTATCTTAATAACTGATTCTTTATTTGCACATTCAATGTGAAATTGCGATGCGCGAAAGTCCTTCATGAACCGTCCACCGTTTGAATTAACAAGCAGGAATATGCGACATCCACCACCTTCGTTTGTTAGATTTGTAACTAACCCACCCGATACACCATGATAAATTAGTGCGATGCTATTGCCAGCACCGTATGACCGGAATCCGTTTATTCTAAAGTTGTTAGATTGCGAATTTGATTCTGTTGAACCGGCCAGCCTGCTTATCCCTACATAAACACCAGTATCACGGCATTGATGTTCCTGCAATTGTTCGGCATATCCTTCAAGGCATAATTCAAACTTACCACCTACACGACATGACCAGAATGAAACTGTTGCAAATGTAGAACGGTGCGAACCTTGTATCCACATACCTACATCAGCAGAATAGATGTTTATATTTCGCAAAATAAAAGTGCGGTTAGTTTGGTAGTTGTGTAAATCATTCCAGTCGGTTGCCGATGCGATAAGCCCGCCACCTTTGACTGTTAAGTTTTCAATTACAAATGTTTTTGTTTTATTATCCTTGCCGATTTTAGGAAGTTGTAAGTCTTTTGTAATTACAAATGTACGGCATTTACCGTCAAACATACCGCCTGATGTGCGTTGCTCCATAGCGCGGAATGTGCTGTCTAAGTATGACCAATCATCAGCTTTAGCCGACAAAGATAACGCTGCAACGATTACAAATGTAAGCATCCCGATAATGAATGCTGTGAATAATAGTTTGATTTGAGTTTCGTTTTTCATTTTGCAAATATATTAATTTTTCGTTTAAATGTGATTTGTTAGTATTTTTATTGATTTATATTAAGTTTCCATTTTACAAATTGTTCAGCATCCATAATAACACCGTTATGATTTATCAGCCTTTTACCTTTGATTGTTGTGCCGGTATCTGCTTGCTTAAATATCTCATCAAATTCGCGCATGATGTCGTTAATAACCTTATCATCGCCTGAATAATCTTTAACCGTATAATCGTAAGGTTTGATATTACGCTGCTTTATTTCGTTTATTATTTCAATCGCTTCTTTGCTTAGCGGTAATGGTTCATTCGGTTCAACGTATTTCGTTTTATATGTTTTCGCCCGTTCATCAGCACGTTCAACCTCGTAAGCATTTACCGCCTGCATTAGTTTATCTGCTGTTATTTTGTTGCCCAATATACAACATTCAGGAATATCTTTTCTTTGCCGAAAAAATTTAAAGAAATATTTTATATCCTCTATGCGCCAATCTAATCGGGTTTCGATTATGTCTGCCGCGAATTGTGCCGCAATCAGTTCATTAGCCTGCTGCGTGTTTTCTGAATTTACCATCAGGAACGCTAAGCATTCAGTTGCAATAGCTGTTCTAATCTCATTACGTTGCCAGTAACTGTTCGATATTACAGGATAGTTTGAATTTAAGCACTCCTTAAACGAACTAACGGTCAAATCGTTCAGCCAATTTAATAGCCCTGTCGAGTGAACTTTCGAAGTCGTCAAATTTTGATTTTGGTTTTCCATTGTTTGAGAAATTATTTTTAGACCATGTTTTTAATCTTCGGCTAATATCAAATACTTTTTCCATTTCAAACCGCATACGTTTACCGTTTGGGTTATGCTCCGACCAATACTCACAAAATTCTTTTAAAAGTGATTCGCTGTATTCATTTGAATATTGCATCCCGACCAAATTAAAAAAATCAATTTTGCGGTCGTCAATACCTTTTTCAATTACAATTTTATTTTCATTTATACATTCATTTTCAATTTCATTTTCATATTCAGTGTTTTGTTTATTATTTTGTTTATCCTTTTGTTTATCTTTTTGTTTAAACAAATTAGGATTGCCACCCCCTTTTTTACCTGATTCTGTTCGAGCCATACTTATCTGTCCGTCTTTAACCATACGCTTTTGCAAAAGATAATCCCCATCAATTGAAAGAACATTATTTTCCAATAATTCATTTATTGCATTTATCATGTCAAACTCCCTGCATGGTATTTGTTGAAGTAATTGCAAAGCAAAATTAAAACTCCTGCTTAAATTTTGTTTATCCATTTGTTTAAACAAAATCTTACCATAAGATTCCTGTTTATGTAAAACGCAAAGTATTTTTATATAAACTCCTTGTGTTGCCCAACTACAAGAATTTAACTTTTCATCAGTCAAATAATCCTGAACATAGAGTGGAAAGTATGGTTGATTTCTTAAAGCCATAATTATTTATGTTGGTAATTATAAAGTGGTTTAAGTGCTTTGATTAATTTTATTTCGTAATCGTAAAATCCTTTTTTCATAGGCAAATAATACATTACATTCAGCCGCTTGGCAGATTGAATTTTATCAGGAACTTTATGTGAACGGTATCGAGAACATAGCATTGTAGTACTTCCAATATAATCTATATCAAAATCGTAACCGTCAATAATCGCGTCAAAAGAAATCATTGCATAAACGCATGATATATCTTTAAGGTCGTGGTTATTTTGTTGCCACTTTTTGCGTATTATAATTTCAAAAAATCGCTTTCTAAGTAATCTGTAATCCATTATTCTATAAATTATAATACCCGCCAAAGTTGTACGTTTGGTGATAAATCAAACTTCGGGAAAGCGAAAGGCGGCTCTCTCTATACAACCCTGACGGGTAATAATTAAATCTTTTTAGTTTCATTACCTTTCTTATTTTAATTGGTTTATCACTCCAACGGCTACAAATGTATAAATACTTTTTTGATTTTTGAAATTATTTTTTTGCGGGGTTATGCTTTTACATTCCTATAAATAAATTAGGCGAACCTACTTTCAAATCCGCATCCATAACCCACCTACCCATAACATGAAACGAAGTAACATCTTTGTAGTATAGCTTCGTGCCTGCTGAATCAACGTAAAACATTTTATATTGATAATCGTAGTTTATATAATCGCATACCTTACGAAGTTGCACAGGTTCGATTATTACAGGCTTTGTGACGTATAGCAGCGTTATGAATATGGCAATTACTTTCATATCATTTTCTTTAGCTGTTCAACGGCTAACTTAGTAGGCTTATCGAAGCGAAGCAATGAATCAACTTTGTTTTTGTTGTGTATCATTGATGCGTGATCCATTTTCAACACATTCGCCATGCGCGACCATGCTAATTTGCCGAGTGAAATGAAGTACTGATAGCCGAACCATATAGCCACCGCCCTACAATCAACTACATCGCGGGTGCGTATTTTCACGCGGTTATAAAACATATCAGCGTCAACACCGTAATAGTCGCGGCATACTTCGCAGATGCGTAGAAATTCCTTAATTTCCTCGATTTCGGTTTTAGCCTTGCTTTCTAACTCGATAATATATTGTTCGTTCATTTGTCGATTTGGTTTTTATAATGATTAATAATTTGCTCCATTTTCGAATCATAGAACAAAGCGAAAGTTTTAAATCCGTCAGGCTTTGATTCGAATAACCTGTACAGCACACCGCGTAACCGTTGTGATGGTGATTTAAATCCGTCATCATTATTTGCTTCGAGCGATTCGATTGCTTTCTTTTCCTCATCTCGGAATGCTTCATATTTTAAAGCGATGTAGCAGAACTTGTTATTCATCGAAAATAAATCACCTGCTACCGATGGCATCACTTCATTTGTCCCGAAAGCCACGCGAATAGTACCATCCTTGCGCGTTGCAATTGATTCGATTTGTGCTGGTAGAATTATCATTTCTGATTTGATTTTAAGTATTCAATACACTTTTCTACCCTGTCAGATGTCATTCCATTGCTTACTGATTCAGCTATTTTAGCTCGCTCAGATACTTTTAATGTAGAACTACCAAGCAACTTCATTATTTCTTCTTTTGTTCCTTCACTGATTGTTTCTGGTTTCAGTTTCGCAGGTTGTTTCGCTTCCGGTTGTTTCTGTTCGCCTGCTGCGTCAATATCTTTATCGGTAACGATTCCAAGTATCGAAGATAACGCATACCTTCGAATATATGTTATCGCTGCACCAAGCACCTGAAAATCATTCATGCCTTTAAGTTGTACGCCTGATGGTATAGGTGTGCAGGATTCAATTGTTTCACCCGATTCGATATGAAATAACGTAGTATGTACACCACAATCGGTTATCGGTTGCGTAAAAGCTAATCCATGCTTTTTAAGTAGCGGATTAATTACTTCAAATATTGCAGGTAGGTCGGCATAGGTATAACCGAAACCTTTTGTTCCTTTGTGAATTACAGGCACTTCCTGCTGAAATGCTGCAAGTGCTTTAAATACATTTTTCATGTTCGATTGCTTTAGTTGTTAAGTGTAAAAAATGCTTATAATTCGTATCTAAAATTTTAATGCCTCTGTAAACGCTACTTGTTGCGCCTGTTTCTGTGTTACATCGGTATTCTACCTTTGCGCCAGTTGTAGCGATTAGCGGTTCAGCATCTTTTATATCAACATTTGTAAACATTATTGATACGTTGCATCCCGGCATAGCAATAGCCATACTTTCGATGAAGTTTGCAATCAGTTGTTCTAATTGCGATTGAATTGTGTTTTGATTTTTGTTCATTTGATTATTTGTTTAAAGTTAAATTTCCGTTGAAGCCGCATTTAGGGCATTTAAGCCACTCAAATGTTCTATGCTTGTGTATATACCACTTTACAATTATTTCCCATTCTTGTGCACAATAGCCACATCTGTCGCATTTGTACGTCCACCCATCACAGTGGAATCCTGTTCCTGTGTAAATTAGCATAATATTATTGTTGTTTAAGATTTAAAAGCGGGGCGGAAAACCTCCAGAAACCGCCCCGAACTAATCCCCCAATTAGTTATTTTTACAGAATGATTTTAATTCGTTTAAATCTTTAATTTTAGGTTCATCAGCATTTTTAGTAGCATCAATTAATGGAATATCTGATGTTGTTGCTGTCCAAGATTTGCCACTTACAGGACTTGTGTAAGTTACTTTGTAATGTCCATAACCAGTAAATTGAAAGTTAAAGTCTGATAATCTGATTGAATTTTTCATTTTGATTTGTTTTAATTGATTTGGTGAGTGCAATAGTATAATATAATGTAATACTCCCGACAAAATGAAGAAAATATTTTTGTAACTGATTGATTTTGTAGGCAATAATTTTAACACCTACTGTTTAAAAATTGGTATAAACATAAAAAAACGCCACTTTTTTAAGGTGGCGTTGATGGGTTTTTCTGAATTTATTACTGCTGTTGCTCACGAATCATTCGCGGAAGCTCTTTGTAAAAGTCCTTAATGCCCTGATCGTAAGAATCTAACTTAGTGAATATACGTTGCCAATTGTCTTGTGCTGTATTCTTCAATCCGTCAATTGAATCAAGTATCTTCTGAATCTTTACATCAGCATCAGTAGTTTTTTGCTCCAGACGTTCCATGCGCTTTTCAAACTTCTCTAACTCCAATTGTGTTTTAATTTTGAAACTTTGATAGATGCCATATTGCACACCTATTGTCAACACAATGGAAATTAAAGTAATTATCAAAGGAATTTCTAAACTCAACATACATGTTACGTTATGTTATAGCATGTGTCGAATATTCCTGCCGGTACTGTTTCTTGAACAGGTTCATCAGCTTGCGTAAATGTTACTTCAACATTCCACACACGCTTCGATTTCACATCATTCTCAATCGCTGACTTTGCGAATACCGAAACAGCTACATCAGATGTTTGAATGATTGTTTCAGAACGCCATGCAACCTTTTTATCGCGCGTTTTGTTAAGCGCATTGTAAAAATCACGATTACCGATGAATGTCGGGTCGTTGTATGTGATTTTGAATTCTGATGATGAGAATGATTGTGGCGCATCGCCAAAACCTTCAGTAAATGTAGGCGAACCGCCATCGTATTCACCGTTAGTCTGTTGAACTACCCAGCATTTGTTAGCCGCAATGAGTGCATCCCACTCGGTAGAATCAGATAAATCAGTAAATGTATAGTCGCTATCGTAGAATGCCACACCGCGTACCCGACCATGTTCGTCCGCCTGACACGGGTCGCACACATGACCATCTAACAGCGTATCGCATCCCGTAGGATAAGTAATTGCCATTTTATTTAAGTATTAATAATTAACAACATAAAGTATTAATGCATCCCTTATTATAGCTGCATTCGATTGTATAGCGAACCTCGAACATAAATATGCGCGGGTCGAACTTGTTTTTTTGCCCTGTAAATTCTCTATTAAAAATAGATAATGCGCTATGGTCAGAGCCATTTACAACCATTTCGCAACCAAGTAGATTTAAAGTATTCAATTGTAGATTTGAAAGCCTTGAAGGAAACCCAGAAACAATAATCGTTTCAACGTCATCGGGTTCTAATTGTGTGATATTGCGCGAACACATAACAATAACGCTCATATTATACGATGTAAGTACTGAACTATCATCATCGCCAAATTGATTAAGTGATTCTGAACGGTAATTATTAGATCCTGAATATTTATGGTACAGTACTAATGGTTTAGTATCGTCATAAAATACGTGAGTACCTTCGCCCGTTGTATCAATAACATAAGGCGAAGTGGTGTTATTACTGTCCTGCGATTGCGTTGCTATATTATGAATTACTGAACCTGCGAAACGCTTTTCTGCAAGTGCGGTTTCGATGCCTTCATTAATAATGTCAACTATATCTTTAATCTTTGCCATTTAGTTTATCTTTTACAAATTCAGTAGCCGTATCAATCGCAATTTGTTTTTCATCTTCAGTAAGCCCGAAAATGTCTTTCATATAAGTATGTTCAACATATCCGACTTTATCAGCATTATCGCTGTTTAAATACCCGATGCCATAACCTTTTTCAGTAGGAATAATGGTCATGTCGTTTTCCATTTGTCGCGTTAAACTGATAATCACTTTCGTGTCTGCGGTCCTGTTATATCGCGGGCGCGGTTCACCTTTGTCTTTTCCCTTTGTAAACACGCCTACGGGCTTTTGTTTGCCTTTATTCTTACCTGACTTATATACGTCATTGGTTTTAAATACGCCTGTCCTGACAGCCATATAACCATCACTATACGTTCCGATAGCATTATCTGATGAATCTTTGCCATCTTTATGAATGCGTTGCTTCATTGCCGCTAATGTATTTGTGGCAATGGTGCGCAGCATTTGGTCAAACAGATTTACGCTGTTCAATTTCTGAGTCATGCTTGCAACAACACCATTCATATTTGTTTCGATGGTTATCATAGTATAACCTGCTTAATAGTATATTGTTCGTTGCATTCAAGGCAACAATCATTCAAATCTAACTCAATCGCCTCGATAGCTGCTTTAAGTTCTTCCTTATAGATATTAAAATATTCAGTCCGCATCTTTTCGGCTTCTTCAACCGTAAATGTGAAATAGTTATTACGCTGTGAATAAATACGCTCGGTGCAAATTTCAGCACCTAACAAATACCATAACGCATTAGTGAATAGTTGCCTGTTGCCACATATAACAGGCTCAATATTACATTGTACACTTATCTTACAGGTTAGCCCGAAAGTATTTGTGCCGGTTGTTACGGTTGTCAAATCACTTGTTGCACCGTAATAAGTTCCGCAACAATCATTGCCAAAAACCGATTGACAGCAGCCGCAAAAGTCATCCAATACCAAATCGTTTACAGTTAGCGATACCGATGTTATTTGAGTAGCATCGTAGCCTATAAATATTTTCTTTGTGTCGTAACGCTCGTTTACTGTTATGTTATTCCACCCTGTTGTTAGCAATGCGTTTAAAGTGGTAATAGTGTCAAGTAATTCGCCTGTGGTTACGTCAACAACTTTTAAAACTAAATTTCCTGCTGGTACTGCTGAAAGGTAAATCGAAACACTTTCAACATAAAACACCTGCATAGATGAATATGTGTAATAATCTAAATTACTATCCACATCAAAATAAACACCCCTATATTCTGCTGCCGGTGCTGTAGTGTCACCTACTTCAATAACGCGGCCAGTATCAACCATGCGCTGAACGGCTTTTATTTTGAAACGATTTTTAAATTCATTGGTAACGTCTAATCCTAACTTACGCAATGCACGTTCCTGTACATCACTCCATACATTTAGATAATTAATTTGGTCAGGCTTCGCAATGCGGTCGATAGATTCCATAGAAATACCTGCAAGCGAATTAATATAAACACCGCTATCAGGTGCTGCAATGTTGCAACCCCGTAACCCGATGAAATCTCTGAAACATTCGTATGGTGTCATCTTTTTTTAATTTAAAGATTTAAAAAAAGGGGCGGGCGAACACCCACCCCCCGAAATGAGAAAAACAACTTAACTCATTATGAGTTTGTCGCAACGTAACGAAGTGTGCCGTTGTTTTGATATAAGCGGTCAGTAGTTTTATATGCTGTTGCCGGAATATTCACTTGTGAGAAATGGCACATTAAATCCATTGAGTAACCGCGTCCAACTGCTGTAGGTGAACCGTATATAGTGAATGACGCATTAGGACAATCAACTTCTTTAATCTGTACATCAAATTCCAAAGTGCGATAACCTGTTCCGCCAAGTGAATCAGCAATAGGGAATGTTAATGTAAAGAATTGTGAAGTGCCTAATCTGCGTGTTTTCGGCCCGCGAAACTTACATACATTCAGGAATGAAACGGCATCTTTTTCAAACACACCGAATTGATTCGCGCCCCATTTCGATTGAGTATATGGGTCATAATACATCTTTGGCATGTTAGCGGCTGATGTGTTTACTCCATTGTAATCAAACGATTTGAAGCCTTGCTGCAAGTAGAATTGATTAACCAAACCAGCACCAACCAATACAGTATTACTGATTCGCATTTCGTTTTCCATTGCATCGTTCAGAATCTTAGTAACGCCTTCTGTAAGGTCGTTTGTGGTAGATGTGAGTTCAAAGTTTACGGTGCGTGCTGCGTTGTTACCTGCTACGTTGTTTACACCAAATGCGGCAACCTGTAATGATAACAGGTCGTTATTGATGTCTCCAATCAATCCGTTCAGTTCGTTTGTCATTGCATCGATTACTTCCATCATTACTGATGTTGCAGGAGTGCCAAGATTCTGAACTTTTAAAGCATCTTCTTGGAATGTTTCAATGGTATCCCAATCGAAGTACAATGACTTCTTACGGAATGATAATGACGGAATTGTTTGTGTGTAAAACACCGGTTCAGCTTGTACCGAACAATCATCAGATGTAACAGATTCCAATGTTGCAGCACGTTTGCGATAACGCACGTTTACATCTTTTATATATCCGCTTCCATCATCAACATTTGCTGATATGATTTTAGGAGCTGAATTGTTTAATAAATAATCCAAGTAACCCGCAGGCGTAAGTTTGCCCATAGGCGAGGCTTGGTTAAATGCGGCTTGCTGTGCAATTAGGACAGCTTGCCTGATTCCAATATTTGACATGGTAAATAAAATTTAAAGTTTACGAAATAATATTCGTATTGCCTACGCTAACTCAGACGATAAATCGGCTTCAAGTTTCTTCAAGAATGCTTGTTGTGCCGGTGTCTGTTGTGTTGTTACCGTATGGCCATTCGTTTTTACAGGTGCTGCTGCCTGCCCATTTGAAACAGCTAATAGTTTATTTTGAGCGAGAGTTTGCTCAACGAATGCTTTTAAATCTACTTTGGTATTTTGCTTTGAAAAATAGTCCGTACCATCTTTAGCCGTAACTAATTTCAATTGGTTATTTTCTTTTACGACTTTCACACCTTCAGCAGCCATCGCATTTGCCAATGCTGTCTTAGCGGTTTGAATCTTTAATTCCGGTGCAATATCACCTAACGCATAGTTATACGTACTAAGTGATGATGTCAGTTGCCAATCAATCGCTTCGTTTTCGTGCTGCGATTTCAGCGCGTCAATTTGCGCCTTATAATCATTTTGTGTTTGGCTGTGAAGTGCTTTTAATTGATTAATTTCATTTTGTAATTCCGCCTTTTCGCCTTTATTATTACTGTTTGATTTTGCTGATTCGGTTTCTTTTATCTTCTTCGCTAACAATGCCGCCCGTTTTGGGGTGCTGCGTTCCGCTAATATAGATGCTTTTAAATCTTCTGATAATTCCATTTCAGCCATAGCTGCGTTCAGTTCTGCATCCACACCCGCGTAGGTTAAAGCCTTTATTTCATTAGTCAGTTTCGCACGCGCTGATTCAACCGTATGCAGGTTGCTTTGCATTTGCTCGGCTACCGTATCTTCGATGTCAGCCTTAAATATAGCTTCGTTTTGCAGCAATGCTACAACCGATGGATTGTCGGTATCAATACCGGCTTTAGTAAATAATGTATTTAAAATATCGCCTAACTTTTTGCTCATAGTGTTGTTTTTTTTTAGATGGCTTCGACTGTTGTTTTAGATTTCTTTTTCAGCGATTGTAATTCGCGTTCAAGTTTCGCAATAGTGATGTCCTTTTCGGATATAGCATCCAATTGGCTCACCTTAGCCGACTTGTAATGTACAGCTATTACATTGTTGTGTTCGTCAATTTCTTCAATAGTGTACTTGAAATGGTCGCTTACACGCGAATTATACACCTCATAAAAGTCGAGATTAGTGATAGGTGCGATTGAAACAAGGTTATCAGGCGATGTTATTCTAAGTCTATTAGCCATTTTGTTAAGTTATTTGTGCAAATTTTAAAAATATTTTTGCAAAAATGTAAATTGTATGATTTATTATGTTATACTTGCACCCAAATTATAATAATTTATGATACCTAAAAGAAAAAAAGGAATACTGATTTCACCCGCACACATGCCGCGTGATGTGTACGCTATCTTACTGCGTGTGCAGGGTGAAACAAAGAACGAAACATTAACGCAGTTCTCATTAGAGAATACTATTTATAAAATAATACGCAGCTATGGTAACAACTGACATCAACAAGGCTTTCGCGGCATTAGTCGAAGATAGCCAAAATAGTATCGAAAGAATTTCATTCGGATTTATAACTATTTATGTAGTATCAAAATATTTGCTATGAAAATATTATACAAACTAACAAGCAGGTCGCGCCCGTTAAAAATGTTGCGCACGATAAGGAGCATTTACAACAATGCTATCATGGATGACTACCATATTCATTGTACACTCGATGAAGATGACACCGCTACTAATAATCCTTCCGTTACGGAACTACTCGAATTATCCGACCATTTATCATTCAGGTTTGGCACATCGAAAAGTAAAGTAGATGCTATTAACCGCGACATGGACACTATCAGCTACAATTGGGATATACTTGTAAATATGTCAGATGATATGATATTCATTAAACATGGCTTCGATGAAATTATTATTTCAGACTTCATTCATTGTGCTGATATACATGGTAGGCTTGATACGGTATTGCATTATGATGATGGCAATAAATATAAGTCAGACTTAATGACTATGAGCATCATCGGGCGCGAATATTTCAAACGAGACAACTACATATACTGTCCTGATTATATTTCTCTGTGGTGTGATAATGAAGCGATGGATGTAGCCAAGATTCGCGGCAAGTATAAATACATGGGTGATAATAATATTCTATTCAATCACCTACACCCTATGCATGTAAAAGGTATATTTGCTGATGCGCAGGCGCGTTATACCGATTCATTTTACCAGCAAGATAAAAAGACTTACGAAAGAAGAAAACTAAACAACTTTAACTTAAAATAACTATGCTCGAATTACCTGTTATGTTTATCCCAGAAGGCAGCGCACAATTAGCAACGCTTGGCTTAGAATTAAAATTAAGCGATTCTGTTTCGCGACCTGTGTTCTTTTGTGTGGTTGATTGCTTTTATCCATACGAAGAAGATGAAAAAGAATATACGCTGCTATGGTGCAATGGCGAGCATTTCGTTGTCGATTTACCTTACGAAAAAGCTAAAAAAGTAATACTTACATGAAACTACTGTCAATACAAATACCTACCGTTGTAGGCCGCGAAAAGTCATTTAATGACTTATACGCATTTATCAATTACCAAATAACGAAACACCGTTTACATGACGAGGTAGAAGTTATTTGCCAAAAGGACAATAAACAAATGTCAATAGGCGATAAGCGGCAAGCATTATATCTTATGGCTGATGCTGAATATAGTGTTCAGATTGACGATGACGATTATGTGCATAATGATTACGTCAAACTTATATGCGATGAATTAACATGGATAAAAGACACTAAACGGCCATTGCCGGATTGCATCGGTTATTATGAAAAATGTTATATCAACGGTGTCGAATCAGAAAGTACTATTTCAAATAAGTACTTCGACTGGGCTGAATTATCTAACGGCAACCATATACGCACACCGTTTTTCAAAACACCAATTAAAACAGAAATATGTTTACAGGTAGGTGTGAATGATATGCGATTTGGTGAAGATCATGATTTCGCAAGGCGGATAAAACCATTATTAATAAATGAAGTATTTATATACGAGTATATGTACATATACAGGCATGTTAGCACACCACATAATGAAAGGTATGGAATAAAATGAATAACGAAAAAATATGTATAATATCTTACGGTGTTGGTGGTTGGTACAAGTCAGGCCAACATCGTTTAGTTAGGTCGCTGAACTATCATGGATTTGCTGGATGCGTTAATTCATACACATCGCACCCGTATGAATGGCCGTTGCATTCTGATAACCCTTACGCATTTAAAATATATGCTTTTAACGAAGCATTAAACGAAGGATATACACATATTCTTTGGTTAGATTCATCTGTGTATGCAATTAATGATGTGATGCCTATATTCGATTATATTAACGATAATGGCACATTCGCATTCAGGACAGGTTATAACTGCGCTCAATCCTGTAATGACCGTATATTGTTGCATAACGGAATTACACGCGATGAGGCGGAGCAAGTGCCTGAATATGCAACAGGATGTGTAGGATTAAATTTCGGCAATGAAAAAGCCCGTAATTTATTTGCCCGATGGATGGAAAATATGCAAGCAGGAATGTTTAAAGGTAGCAGGTTGCATGACAACCAAAGTAATGATAAAAGATTTTTATTTCATCGTCAGGACCAATCAGCATTTTCATTATCATTGCACAAACAAGGTATTGAATTACCTGCGAATCAGGAGTTTATAAGCTACTACCCAAACAAAATTTCAGACAATCAAATATTTTTTATCAAAGGACTATGATAGGCAAACCTATATTATTAAAATCAGCACAACGAGCAAATGAATTATACCAATTTATAAAAGATGGTCGCGTTGTTACCAAAAAGGAAATATGTGATTTATACGGGTGGATTCACACATCGAATAATGATAGGCGTGTTCGTGAAATAATAGCGTTATTAGCTACAAAGAAGCCGATAGTAAGCACATCAGATTCAAGAGGGTATAAGATAGCCGAAACAAATGACGAAGCCTTGCACGAACTAAATGAATTAAAGTCGCGTGTTGCCGAAATTGAAAAGCGATATAAACCACTTGAAGATTATTTACGCTGATTTGTAAAACATATTATTAATTACTATAAACTTGCAAAATGAAAGCCATACTATCAACTACACTACATGATGATTATTTACTTAATCTACCTTATGCGATTATGTCTTGGAATAAGTTAGGCATTGATGTGAAAGTTATGATTGCTGAAGATGATGCTTATTCAACAGTATTTCAAAAATACATTGTTAATTTTGATATAGATTTCGAAATTCAAACATACAAATGTAGCGAAGATAGAAAGCCTACCTATTCTCAGGTGAGTAGATTGTTTGGCGCAATTGGTGAAAATAATGATGAAATACTTATCACTTCTGATGCCGATATGGTTGTTTTATCAGATGAGTATTTCAGAAACGACACGCCTACAATAGTTGGTTATGACTTAGCTGATGGGATGATCCCAATGTGCTATACTTATATGACATCTAAACAATGGAAGCAGGTAATGAATATAAAAAATACTGATACATTACAATCAAGATTGTCAGAACTGATTGATGTTATTGATTGTGATAATATACGCGGTAATTATTGGTGTTTAGACCAAGAATTATTAACTAAACATATCAATGATTCTGGGTTAGAATTCACTAAAATATCAAGACGTAATTCAGGCGGAACAGCTACACGAAGATGTGATAGGGATGGGTGGAATCCAAATGGTGATTATATCGATGCGCATTTGCCGCGCCCGTTTGACTTAGATAAAATAATGAAGGCGGGCTTTTTTTAAATTCTTTGTCAAACGAAGCAGTAACGTAGCAGCTTGCTTATAACGTTTTGCAGCTTGGCGCAGTTTGCGTGGGCTTGTGTGAAGGGAATTGCGCTAAGGTGCTGTTATGTTGGTGTGTTAGCCTGTGCGTAGGGCAGTTTG
>ERZ724522.231-NODE-231-length-37924-cov-6.022631_pt1 | contig 37924 bp, 56 predicted proteins | sample MGYA00376055_ERZ724522 | MGnify/ENA primary metagenome ERZ724522 (study PRJEB28724, sample SAMN07190884) | wastewater metagenome | isolation source: effluent of sewage treatment plant in Hong Hong | place: Hong Kong | collected 2016-03-17 ...
TAGTGCGCTGTCCCCTCCGCGCTGACCAGCAAAGTAAAGATGTAACTCGCCAACTCTACAACAGAGAATAGACCAAACAGCACAACTAGCGATACAGCTAGCGACCAGCCAGCCAGCACAATGCCGGCAATGGCAACCGCTAGCGAGAAAGCAAAAGTACGGGGAACCGAAGCGATCAGAAAGCCAATTGCTCTGTCCTGTGCGCTTGTTCTCATGTCGATATGGCTGGTTGCGGTCGGCGTGACGTTGACTATGATTGAATCGTTGACGGGTAGCAGCGCTGGTTGCGCTTTCGGTCGCTCAAAGGTTGCTGGTACAAGCTTTGGCCCGCCTGTATTGCGCAGTAGTCCCATTGCCCGTTGCTCTTCGACGGTGACGTTTTTTGGCTTGGTGTTGGTCATGATTGCCTTGCTCCTTTGCTCGCCGCCACTAATCAACCAGTGGTGGCAAGTCCTACTTAGCGCCGAAATGGTACCACCCGAGCCGCTGCCGCAGTGACGGCAACTCGTTGCTCAGCCCCGCCCGAAATAACGCCCCCCGTGTCCAGATCGACAACGTCGCCCCGCTGCTCGATAGCGATAATGTCATCAATCGTCATTGGTAACTTCACGCCAGACATTTCCAGCGCTTGAAGTTCGTTCTGTTTCCGCTCACGGGACTCCGCCGCAACCTTGATTAAATCATTGACGCTCATAAAACATTCCTCCTGTCAGGAATATATTGATTGCACCAGACAGGCGGTACAATCTTGATTTATCCGTGCCTGTCCACGGTAACGACTGATCCGGTGTTCTAGCACTGGATCAGCCGTGCTTAACAGGAAACCCCTGTATCGCTCAAAACTCTTCTACCTCCAACCGCTTGCGCGCTTCCTGAGCCAGCAACGTCACGCCAGGATTAGCAAGAACGGTGACATGTGATGAATTTAGCACGGGCGTGCTAGAAATGCGCTCTACGGCCTTCTGTGGGGTTTCTGCGTGGTGGTAAACATCATGCCGCACGCGCTTGTCTGCACTCATAGCGATCAATGCTGCCGGAATCCCCGCCATCAACCCAAACATCACGCCCAACGCCAGGCTTAGCGCGTCACTACTCAACATGCCGCCCAGTTGCCAGCCAGCAAAGGCCAGCAAGCCAAGAGCGCCGATTGCAAAGAGGAGTTTCATTTGGCACCCCCAAGTACCCAGCCATCCTCGTCAATGACTCCATTGTCCTGTAATTCCTGACGAGTTTCGCACCGTACTGCGTGCGCCACTTTTGGATCACTAGTAGAGAGCACTTCACGCCTTGTCGAACTGGTAGCGGTCGCATGAGTCACGTACACGCGTAACGTTGGGTCATGACTTGTACACTCAACCGAGACAATCAACCGCTCATTCTTCTTCATACCTTCGCTCCTTTCAACTTCATAGGAGCGCACCCAAACAAAAACGGGTGCGCTTACGATTTAGCAATCAGCAAGCGCACCCGCATAATTAGCAAGGTTGCGCCGCTGGTCACGACAGCGGACGATCACTTTTGACTGTGGGTGATGAACACACCCACAGTCATTGAAGCACTCAAAACAACTAAGCGTCTGGTTTCTTCACCACGTAAACACCCATCTGGTTTTGAGTGATAAGCCCGGTCTCTTGCATTCTGATGAACGCAAGCCCCCAGGGAACGCCAAACTTTACCGCAATAGTCGCTACCTGAAACATGAGATCGGGCATCAGAATCGCCCCAAAGCGCAACGCCCATTCGTCACCTGCGTACCTACCTTTCCGCTCGCTTCTAAGACCCCTGACAAACTGCTTGAACTCAACTTCATTTGTCGGTCTTGCTGCGTATGCGTCACTGGCAAAATGCAACCAGTGTTCCAGAAATTCATTAAGGCGCTGACGGCTCTTGCATTCGTTTAGTCCAACTGCGTACTCTTTCAGGTAATCACTCGTATACGAAACAACCACCTTCCACCTCCCTCCTGCATTCATCACAAATCTCCAACGTCGGCACCGTATCCGCAAACACAGCACCGCACACACTACACACGCAATCCCAACACTCACCCCATTCGTACCACTGCCAGTTACCCGACTGTAGCTCGTGAATGTCGGTGATCTCTACAACGAATTCAATCCCCCGCCCACGATTGGCAAGAGCGAAAATCTCAGACACAACATCGGCATAATGGCGGCTCTCAACGTCATCGGGTGTCATCCGCACGACGGGAACAAAACGACGGGGAAACATTGCCGGTTGCACCTTCGCTTTGCCGTCATTGTAGTGGCGGCCTGGAACGTAGGCGTTGACAAACCAGTAGAGATCACTTAGCTTGCCTTGCTGTCTTGCGCCGTCAATGATGCGCTTTTGCCGGGTTTTGGTTTGGCGTTCGATTACAACCATAACTCAATAACTCAACCTCACCGGCTTGAACTCGACATCCTGAATCAACTCATCTTGTTTCCATTGCTGCTCGACACTGAGCCGCTGCTCAAGCAGCGCCAACTTCGCAACGTCCTTGATGCGCACGAGGGCGTCAAGTGCTTGCTGAGCGTCGTTAATCTTGCCCTGTCGGAACTCTCGCTCGTCTTCATCCTTGACCTGTTTGAACATCCGTTGCCGCCAGGATAGTTCTGTGCGCAGTGTGCGGAAAACCGCTTTGTAGTCGGCTTCGAGTTGGGCCAGCTTATCGGCTTGGCCTGTTTGGGTTGGATAGTTGTCAATCATTGGTTGGGGCCTCCTTTGCTCCGCTATCTGATTCAATTCGCTGATTGGTGTTGGTGTAGGCACCTTCCACCTCCTTTCTCTTCAACTCTGCCAACTCCGCTTCTCTCACTTCCAAATACTTCATGAACTCCGGCACCGAGCAATACAGCCAGTGCCGATCAATCTTCCAGCCCTTCGCCCGTTCCTCGTTGTCGCCTGGATGCGCCCAGGGGTTTGAGGATTGAGGAAGGGACGATATGGGTTTGGGGCGCGTGCCTTTGCTCATGGGGTTGGCTCCTTCTGTTCTGATTCGATTTCTGTTCGGCGTTGCAGTTTGCGCATGGATGGCAACTTCGCTTGAAAGAAGCCGGGCGCATAGTAGCGCGTCACGCCTTGCAGGTTGTCTTTGTACTGTTCCAAGCACGGCGGAAGATGGCGTGCTTTGTCTTGCGGCCAATAGCGATTGAAGCGCCCATCCAGCCAGCGATCAATCAAATGGTCAATGTTGTTCTCTACCTTCCACTTGTCCGGGTGTCGATTCATGGCGAAGAGCGTTACTTGGCTCTTGGCATTGCGGTGTCTGTGTTCAATCAGCGCACCAATCTTCTGCACTTGCCACCCCGACCACTTGATTTTGTCCATCTCGTCAATTGCCAGCACATCGACGCGCTTTAAGCGGTTTAGGTTGGCATCGGGATTGCCGGGCACGTAGGCAAAGCCGTCCACCTCAACGTCATCCCCAGGCGACAAAAGCGCAACCAGGTCATCCGCATTCAGATACAGCCCTTGCCGACCTACCCGGCAAAACTCCGCAATTAGCGCCATAAGTACCAGGCTCTTCGCGTTGCCGGGTACACCCTGAATCGTCAGAAAGCCGAACGGATCGCGCACCATCTCTTTCGCCAGGAAGCGCAACGCCAGCCCCTCACCCACATGATCGTCTTTGCGTGTCGTCACACTGTCAATCGTCAATAACTGCTCTTCACTGTTCAATCGACTAAGCACCAGCAAATTGACACACTTCACGCAACGTAACAGATCGCCCGTTGGGGACACCTTCCAACCAACCCCGCCGCACGAATCGCACTCACTCTTAGTATGGCTCGTTGGCGTACTTGCCGTTTTTGATGTCTTCTTGCCATTCCCAGTAATTAAACTCCGCGACTGGCCTGGATACCGATTCTCCCTCAGATTTTCTTGCACCCTTGAAATTACCGCTTGTAGGTCTGTCATTGTCCACCCCTGGAATCCCATCACGATACCAATCCAACAATCCGAAATTTCGCCAGTCTGTGTAAACTTCGCTCCACCGCTGACACACCCTGATCCACTTCGGTATGTCGGTGACTTGCTCAGCGATTAGTTGCCATTGCCGCTTGCTAAGCGCCTTGCCAGGGAAGTACTCGCCAAAGACCTTTTGCGCTTCGCTCTGCTCTGGCTGCGCTCCGGCAGTGAATGTGTCCAGCGTGATCGGCGCAACTGGATCGAAGGCGGGCGGAAGGGGGGACGGCGCAATCTGGGGGGATGGCTCTTGCTCTAATGGTATCGGTGTTGAGAAGGTGATGGTCTCCTCGCCTTGTCGAACGGCTCGCACTGTTTTGGCTTTTGGCTTTGGTTCAGAAACAGAAGATTCAGAGATGAAAATTTCGTGCGTGCGTGCGTGCGTCTCTCTCTCTGTTGTAGTCTGTGTTGTACTCTCTGTATATAATGAATGTTCGCCCGTTTCGTGCGTACCAGTTTGCACCTTTCGTGCAAACTGGTTTGTCTCTTTTGTGCGAACTTGCTTGCGCTCCTCACGTTTTTGCGCTGCTCGCTTGGCCTTCTCTACCGCGCTTTCACGCTGCTGGGCGAGCTTGTTTGGAGCCGATTGAAGTGCAATATTTAGAAGATCGGAGTCGATTCGGTAGTGTAGCTTGGCCGGGACTCCTCGTAGCTCTTCCTGCCAAAACTTCAAGTCACGCAATTTCTTTCGTGCGTTTTCTTGCTCCTTGCGTGTTAATCCGGTCTCTTCTATCCACTCCTCTTGAGTTTTCCAAAACCAACCTTCTTCATCATTCGTGCGAAGTGACCAATACACGCCTTGCGATAACATCAACGCTGCGGTAATGCTGCCTGTTAGGGCAACGAAGATTCGATGGAAGGCTATCGGGCGATCTAGTAGATAGCGACTATCCATGACCCACCCCGCTTGCTTCCCCGCTGCCATCCCCAACCCCCAACTCACTCCTTACCGCTGCCCAGTCCACCCCGCCAGGCTCACACTGCAACCGGATCATGGTGTCAAGGAGCGAGTAGAAGTTTTTGATGTGGCCACATTCGAGGACACGTTCACCGGTGTCAAGCAGCACTTCGCCGGTGGTCAGGTTGACGGTGTAGCCGTGGCGCTCGATTTCAACGATGTAGATTGCCGGTACGGGCAATCGTGGCGCTTGGTGTAGCTCTCGCAAGCGCTGCCAGTTGGCAGATGACAGCGCGTTGTAATAGTTTTGGTAACTAATTCGTTGTAACATTTAGTGGCAACTCCTGTTTGCGGAAATGGAAATGTGTTACACTGGAAAGGCGATCTTGCGAGGATTGCCTTTCTTTTTTCTTCTAACACTGCCTATGGAACTCCAAAAACTACTCGCCGACTACATCGAGATCAAGCGTGGTGAAGGAATTTCGACCAAAACCCTCACCATGTACAAGCTACATATCAACCGCTTCATCGCCTCCCTTCCGGCTTCGCATCGCACCCTTGCTACTTTCACGATTGCCGACGTTGCCGCCTTTCTCGCTGCGGAAGAGGAGCGAGGAATCGTCGCTACTACGCGGAGATCGCAACACCGAGCGATTGACATTTGGCTCAACTGGCTATCTGACCGCGATGAGTACGGCAACCCACCCAACAAATTGCGCCGCCTGGATGGTCGGCTAAAACTCAAACCGCCACGAAAGCCGAAGCATCAACCGAGGCGTGCCGACATCAACGATTTGAAACATGTTGTGGATTGCATCCCCATGTCTGAGTGGATCGGGTTGCGAGATCGGGCAATGCTCATGCTTGCGCTGGATAGCGGCTTGCGCATCGGCGAACTGTGTGCGCTCGACATTGACGACATCGACGTGAGCAAGCGCACGGTCCACGTCCACAGCGGCAAACAGCAAAAGGAAAGAATTTCACTCTTTACTGAAGGAACTGCAACCGCTCTTGCCCTCTACATCATGGCCCGCCCGCCCGTCCCGCCCCTGCTCGATTATGCCAACCATCTTTTCCTGTCCGCCTATGTCGCGCTAGACATCGGCCCGCGTGGCCCGCTGACTGTGATCGGCGCTCAACAGCGTTTGCGTCAGCACTGCCAAACCGCCAACGTCAGGCATATCAACTGGCACTCGATTAGGCATTTGTTTGGGACGAAAGCCGTCAATGATGGGATGCGGATGGAAGTAATCTCACTGCTCATGGGGCACGCCGATGTTTCATTCACTCGTCGCGTCTACGCCGAACTGTTGCCAACCAGCGCAATTGACGAATATCGGCAGAAATGGAAGCAATGATTTCTAGGCGTGCAACATATTATTAGGAATAATACTTACTACGCCTTACTTACTGTAATGGAATTACGATTAAGTACCTGTTCAGGGGAGAACAGCGTACAATCTGTGGTACAATTTAGTTGTTAATGTGCTGGTTGGATGTGGTGGCCTCAGTCATTCTTTGCCGGAAGGATGAGGCCACACCACACTAATTATCGTAGAACTTTGCTGCTGACTCCTCATCGAAGTCAAAATTCAACTTCTGGGCAACAACACGCAGATCGGACAATTCAATTCTGATTTTGCCGCGCAGTCCAACCTTGATCGCCGGTAGTATCTCGCGATTAACAAGTCGCCTGATCGTCTCGTCAGAAACGCCGATTAGATGTGCTGCCTCAAGTGCTGAAACTTTTGGCATATCGTTCCTTGTTTTGGAAAGTGTGGCGTACATGGCGCAAATCATACACCCCTTTCATCTACCTGTCAACAGTCAATTTGCTGATTTTGGGCGCAATTTCGCAACCCGCCTTAATTGTCAGCACTCTATACTTGACACTTACCATAAATATGATACACTGTGTATCATAACGTGGCGCAGGTGCCTGCAACTATGCATAAATAGCATGAGCTATCAGCGAATAGCCAAAGGGGATACCCGGTCAAAGTCCCTGAGTGTCGGTGATTGCCTAGCCCGACAAAACAAAGAGCCGATCTCATTACGAGATCGGCTCTTTGTTTCTTGCTCCCATTTTTCCAATTCACAAATCAACTGTCGTTTGCGAGGCTTAGTTACAACGTGGATGTAGAGGAAAGATTGTTCAGTCGTGCCTCTATTTTAGCACGTCATTGACAAGTTGAACGAATGTGCTATAGTAAATCGCAAGCGATGAGCGGCATTATGGAGTAGCGAGAATCGCTATATCGGGGGAACCAGCGTGCCGACGTCGCTTTTATTTTTGCACAAAAAAACGGGGGATTGGCACTTGTCGCCAATCCCCCGTTTTCAATTACCGATAACCCTCGTCCTGCCCATCCTGCCCCAAGTCAACCGTGACCAATCCTTGACTGCAATCCTGATCATCTGATGCTCCTTTGGTGATGGGAAAAGGGCTGCAATGTTTGCCCGCCCCCACGATAGCATGGATTTTCTAGGTTTGCAATAGGATATTTCTGTCAGGCAGGGCTTACGAGTTGCGCCTACTTGCCTTCGCCGCTTTCGCCGTCATTCTTGACGACACCGCCGCCATAGCCACCACCGCCGCCGATCATGTGCTTGTGGCCCTTGATGGTGAAATCGTGAACAAGTGTTCCGTTGCTAAGCATAATCTTTCTCCTGGTAGGAAACAGAACTGACCGATTGAATGTATGTGAGCCTGGCTCAGCGCGTCCGGATCGCACAACGCCAAGTTATCACCAACTTATCCCCACGGACTTAACGCCCCACGCGCTCGCCAGTTGTAACGAAGCGTATCGGCGTCAAATTCGTTCTCTTCGATGTACAACGGCGTAGGGCTAATCATGTAGCCCCAATTGGCGGTCGGTAGCATACCTCGTAACTGTGTCCAGCCGATAATCTCCGTGCCTGGATCGGGAATCCCATTCAAGAAGGTGCGGAACTGGTTATCGGGCATCAGTAGCCAATCTGTTCTACCGCTCACTTCTTCCCGGCCAAAGCGGAAGAAGCGTTCAGGCGTGATGTAGCCGGTAAAGCGCTGGCCTGGTGCTTCCGCTATCTGCATCAGTGACTCGACAATCTGTTGAATCGTCTGTGTTCCGTCCCTGTACTCGTTGGTTTCAATCGAATGGGGTAGGGTGATGTCAATCGGCTTGAATATGTCGTTCATGGCGGCTACCATGTCGCTGATCTGGTCGGAGATCAACACCTCGTCTGTACCTTCGTTGGCATAATAGCGCCAACCCATCCGGTGCCACCAGCCCTTGCAAATCAGCTTGCCGCCCAGCGTCACGCTGCCACCCGTACGCACATCAGGCGTGATGTAGCGGAACTTCTCAAGGTAGTCATCCCGCAACGATTCGGCTGCCGTCGCCGTGGCGTCGCCATAGCTCTGTAAAAGTTCCTTGCGGCCCCAGCGTTGTAGTGAGTCGTCATCCTGCACCCAACTGGTCGTGGTCGGCGTGCCTGTCGTGTCGCCGCTATTTAGCTGGGTGTAGGAGACCGCAACGTAGTTGTAGAGACTATCCAGTGAAATACCGAGCGTCAATTCGTCGGTGTAGAGTTCGGCGGCATGGACATAGCCCCACCAGCATTTCGAGTGATTGTTGTTGTAGATGAAAATCGGCTGGCCCAGTGTGGCGGGCAGTGCGTGCCAAATGTCGCGACGTCTGCCCATGACCTCGACTTCGGCCTGGTTGCAGCCACCTGGACGCATCCATGACCAGCGCTTCGGTGCGAACTGCATAGGATGCGTGTTGTAGCCGAGATAGTCGGGCGTGAAGCTTTGAATTTGCTGGATCGAAGCGTAGAAATGTGGGCGTCGGTGGACGGCTGGTTTGGGTCTGGCTGGAATGCCGATTTCGATGTATGCGCCGGCTTGCGTGACGCGCATATCTGGCCCAATCTCGACATAGGCTCCAACCTGCGTTACTCTGTCCTGTGCGATGTTGATCTCGACATAGCTTCCAGCCAGCGTCACCCCGACTGTAGCCCCGCCGATCTCAACGTAAGCGCCTGCTTGAGTAACGCGCTCACTGCTCGTTATCTCAACGTAGGCCCCCGCCAGTGTTACCCGTTCGCCGCTGATTAATTCAACATAGGCTCCAACCAGTGTCGCCCTGCCTTGACTGGCTATCTCGACATAAGCGCCCGTTTGTGTTACCTGCTCGCTGACCGTGGCAACACCAAGCGAGCCAACCCCGATCGGAGCAAGCTCGCCGTTCTGCCAGTATTCAAGCGATCCGCCACTCGTACCGTTACCCAGTGGTGGAAGCTCGCTATTTTGCCAGTGTTCAAAGTTCATGGTTCGACAAGCTCACCACTAGCTTGCTGCTAGGTCATCGAAGAAGCATTTGCCGGTCAGACTGTAGTCCTGACTGCTGATCCGTACGCGCACAACGCCCGCCGCCGATGGGGTAAAAGTGACAGAGAGTTGCTCCCAGGTGTTAGCGCTCAAAGCCATCGTGTCTGACTGGTCGGCTACCCCTGGAATATTGAAAACTTCCAGTTTGGGCAAGCTGCCAGCGTAGTTGGAATCGTAGCGAGCGTAGCAGGTGATCGTTGTACTTGTCGCGCTGACTGGCACAAAGGTTTCGTAGAAGCCAGACCCCTGGAAGTTCGCCGCCGTGCTGCCAGCGTGGACGGTGCTGGTTTCTTTGTTGGCTCTGGCTCTGGTTTCGACTGGCCCGATGTCGTTGTGGGTATCGGCGGCCACGGCGATCTGAATCGCTGCGACCGTGGTCGATACCGAGGTGGAGAGCCAAACCTTTGCTTCCAACTCTTGCACTTTTGCCCATGTCCACCCGCCCGTTGGTGCTGTCACCAGTTGCCAGTCTTTGTACTCCGTCGTGCTGCGCATGGCAAAGCTGTAGGTGCCGAGCGACTCACCTAACCCATTTGTCCATAGCCCAACGTTGAGTGTGCCGCTTGCCGCCGATGCGCGCACGCGCACGTAGACCCCCGTGATCGTGCCGCCGCTGCCGGGTGCGTTGGTGCCGCCCGCAAAGGTGAAGTTGCTGGACGAACTGCCCGATGTTGCACCCGTGCCGGTAGTTGTGACCGAAGTATCGAAAATATTAGCTTCGTTCGTCCACTTGCTGTCAGGATCGGTTACGGCATCGTCGGAGGCGTCGAGGAAATATTTGGCGTAGTAGGTTGGTCTGCCTTGCGAACGTGGGTTGCCGTAGATGTCGCGTGTGGGCTGATAACCGTTGGCGTTGCCCATCGCAATTTGACCCGCTAAATAGGTGCTAAACTGCATTTGCTCACCCGGCAAGAAGGGCGACCAGCCGAAATAACGGTAGAGTGGAAGATCGGAAAAACCACCCATCAATGGCACGGGCAACGTGTTGACGTTGTAGCCGTCACCGTTAGTGATGTTCGTGCCAAGCTGCGTGTTGGCAAACGGCGAGAAAGTCGAATAGGCGAAAACGGCCCCACTTGTGACGGTTGTAGTTGCCAGTGCCGTACCTATCGGCGTGCAATATAGATTGTAAATGTTGGTGAGATTACTTGTGTTTTTGAGTAGTTCCAGCGCAATAGCATTGGTGCGACCGTAGCAACTACAGTTAGCAATCGTAATGCCGCCAATCGAAAAGGTGTTGGACCCGGTGCCAGACAGTGAAATACAGGCAGTTGTGTTGCTGCCTGAGAACTGCGAATGACATTCACAGTTCTCAATCGTCATTTTGACGTTGGTGTGGGCGCTTGCGTTATTGGTGTGGCGGATGAAGATCAGGGTACAGCGACAATTGCGGATGATCAGCCCGTTGGCGCTGGCTGGGGTTGCGCCATTGTTGAGGGTAAGGTCAATTGAATAGGTTGTGCCAAGAAGCGCACAGTCTTCGATGATGACGCCCTCGTAGGCTCTATTTCCTGCAAGCGCATTATCGTAAATGCACTTGTCGGCCAGCATCGTAAAGCCACGAATGGTGATGAACTCCTTGCCATTCATGTTAAAGCACGCCGCACGCGCTATTTGCCCGTCTACCTCACTGTCGAAAGCCGTGATTGCCACCAGCCCAGCATCGCCGGTTTGAGTACCGGTCACATCGGCAATGAAGGAAATTTGCGAGCCGCTGGAGCCGCTAGCAGATAGGGTAACAAGCTCTCGATACACGCCCGCACCGACGTAAGTAACATCCCCTGCGCTCATCACCGAGCGCGCCTTGTCGATGGTCAGAAAAGCAGTGGCGGCGCTTGTGCCTGCGCTGCCATCATTGCCCGAAACCCTCACGTAATAGGTTGTCATAGGCTAGAACGCCCCTGCGCTCTCAATCTTCACTTGCGAGTTATTTACGTCGGTTTCCGTCCAGCTCCCACCGCCGGGTTTGGTGGTTTGCCTCTCCATGACTGGCCCGTAGGTGGTCGGCAAACTTTGTGCCGAACCGGTGCTGTCGGTGCTGCTCAACCGGCTACCAAGTTTCAATTGACTACCCGTCCCAGCGTCGGTCTTTTTAGCCCAGGCGCACGGGATCAACGCTACCACCGAATAACCAGCCGGTACAGTCACATCGCTGGTTGCGTAGTAGTCCACCAGCCCAGCCGAAGACGCCAACACGTAATCGGTGTCATCGTTGGGTACGCCATCATCTACGCACTGATAGTTAGACCCCGCCCCGCTTGCCGTCCATGCTGCCGAAGCCCCCGCCCCGCTCACGCTTTGCCACAGTAGGCGGTTGCTTGGCACGGCGGCGTCAGCTTCACCCGACGCGCTATCGACATAGAAGTCGTCCCAATAGGCGTAGTTGGCCCAACCGCCCGAACTGCCCTTGTCACCGTGGAAATAGACGCCGCTGATCCCCGTGCCGGTGTTACCTGTCCAGTTGAGGATGCGCACCCCGTCCCGATAGAGCGAAACGAAGCCAGAAGACGAATCGGCCTTGTAGGTAAAACCGAGGTGATACCAAACATTGGTTGTGTCAAAGCCTGCCGTGGCCACGTTGATCGAGTCGACCATCGATCCGCCTACGTACAGTTCGAGATCGCTGGTTGCCCCGTTCCAAATCACATAGGCGTCGGCAACCCCGCCCGAGCATGTGACCATAAACAAAATGGCTTTGAAGAGCGACGAAGCGCCGCCGACGCTGTTGTGGTTGACGAAAGCGCCCGCCCGGATTTGGGTTGCGCTGACCGCTTTGCCACGTGGGTAAGACGCGCTTTCGCCACGAAATGAGTAGGTGCCGGTTTTGGCTTTGGTGCTGCTGATCGTGAAGGTCGAAGCGCCGCCATAGGTGGAACTGGCGAGTTCTTCCAACTCGTTGACGTGCTGCATTTCAGCGCCGCTTTGCCAAATTCTTGTAAAGCTCATAGATAACTCCTATATGGTCGTTCGCCGTGGTCGGTAATATGCCCTGACCGTCAATTCCTGCCCCGTCTGCATTAGATTTTCGATGTTGCGATGTAGCACCGTGAACCACTGCGAGCGACCCGGCCAAACCGAGATGTGCGGCGAAACATCGGCGAAGGCGTCCAGCGTGTAACCAGGCGTCACATCCTCGGTCACGTAGATGTAGGTGCGACCGATCCGCCCATCGGCGATGATCGTCTCTGGGTTAAGTGCGCTAGTGTAGGTCGTTTCGATGTGATGGAACGAATCGACCGGCGAAAGCTGTACGATGTCGAGCCACAGCGTAAAAGCCGCCGAAGAGCGAGCACTGAAGCGTAGCTTGAGTGCTGCAGGCGTGCCTGGTGCGAGCGTCGGCAGGCGCATTGCGCCAAAGTCAATCAGGTCATAGTCGAGCACGGTGTCACTTGTGATCAGCGTCTCTTCAGTGACAGCCATCGGCAATTCGCTGACGTGGAACGTACTGTAGAGTGAGAACTTGCCAAATACCGCCGCCGTGATTGATGAAGGTGCCTTCACCCGCCCCAACAGGCGAAACCAGCGCCCGCCCAGCCCAGCCAAGCGATCCGGTGTCAGTGTCCATTCGAGATAGACTGTTTCTCCGCCCGTGCTGTCTAGTTCGTTGTAGTTGGTGGCATCGCCCATGTCCACGCCGGTGTTGTCGGGTAGTGCGTCCGACGCGTTGAGGAGGTGCTCGTCAAGGTTGGGGTCAATCGTGCTGAACACATTGTGCGAGATGAAGAGCCGGTCAATGTACTGGCTGGTATCGGTCGGCACGAACTCAAGCCGCACGGGGATCGGTGTCTGTGGATCGCCTGCGATGTTGCCGAAAAAGTTAGCGCTGCCATCGTTCTGGAAGGGTAAGCCGCCCGTGGCGAAATGGTCGTTATCGTAACTCAGTTCGATCTCTTCTTCGGGCCACTCCCACCAGTTGCGGCGGTCGATAGTCAGCAAATACTCCTGCTTGTGTAGGCTGTGGCTGTCGAGTGTGTTTTTATTCGGTCGCAGTCGCCCGCCCAGCATCTCGGAGCGTCGCCAATCGGTTTCGTCGGCTTGCTTGATCTCGATAAAGATGCGAGATTCGCTGACCGTCTCCCACTGTTCGACCGCCAAAGCGAGCCAGTTGTTAATCTCGTCTTTGGTCGATTGCTGGCTGTCGGCGTCGTTGGTAGAAATGAGGATTTCCAGCGTATCGGTGACGCTTAGCTCACCTCGTTTGCCGACTGCGGGCGTGTAGGAAAGCACCGTGATACCGGCAACTGAAAAGTCATAGAGTGTTGATTCATCCGAAAAACGGACTTGCATTAGGTGGCCCTCCGTTGGATGATCTCACTTACTCTACGTGCCATGTCGTAACTTACGCTCTCTACGTCGTTTGTCCCCGCTACCGTAATCGCAAATTCAGCCCGTACAATCGGCGGCTGATCGGCGAAGGCTTGGCGGATGGCTTGAGCCAATGTCTGTACGTCAAAGCCGCTGTTGCTACTGCGCATGAGTAGCCCCGACCTGGCACTGCTTGACTCAACCATCGAGCCGCCAGGTAGAGAGGGATCGCCGCCCGTTTGTGTGTTGGCATCGCTCAATAGTCCATCAATCGTCGATTTGATGAGGCTAGAGATAGCGCTCTGGATGTTCTGCTTTACAAGGTCAACCAGTGTATGATCGTCGTTCGATGGCTGCGTCAGACTGGTTAGAAGCGATTCGGCAATTGATTTAATTTGACCGATCAGTGTGCTGCCAATCGCCGAGTTTGTAGAGGTGGATATATCGCTGCCGGGTAGCGATGTGTCACCGCCTGCGGAGTTGGTGATATCGCCCAGGAGCGATTTCATAGTTGACTGAATTACGCCAGAAAGAGCGTTGCTGACGTTGGATTTGATGATTTCAATCAGGCTGTCGTTGCCTTCTTGGGTTGAGCCGAGGCTACTCAGCCATTGCTCTGTCATGGCGCTAATCAGATCAAGCAATCCGCCGCCTAAGTCCAACCCAGAATTGACTGCCTCTCTACTGCGACCGCTGCCCGACTTGCCGCCACCTGCCCAGCTTGTCATCCAGTCAGGCAAGGTCAATGCACGGAATGGGTTAGGGATGGTGAGGTTTCGTATCCAGTCTACCCAGCTAATGATTACAGATTTAGCGTTGCTTAGCGCTGTGCTGAGATTGCTTAGCGCTGTCACCATCGCCGAGAATGGGTTATTGAGCGTCATACCAGACAATAGGTCTCTGAAGCTGGTAAGCGCGTTGCGTAGCGTGCCGCTAAGCCAGTTGTCCATGCTGCGGAAAGTCTCAATGATTGAATCGATCTTGCTGGAAATAGAAGATCGGGCGCTTTCCCACGCGCTAGCGGCTGCGTCCCTAAATCCGTTCATGGCCCCCGGCAGCGTCGCATCAAGCCAACTTTTCATCGTCTCCAACGTCGGCTGTATCAGCGTCCATTGCGTCGAAACTGTGCTTTTGGCACTCTCCCAACCAGTGCGCCAATCGCTGTTGAAACTTGTCACCGATTCGGGTAGCGTGCTATTAAGCCAAGTGCGCACAGTGTCGAACGTGTTGCGGATGTCTGACCAGCGTGCAGAGGTGATGTCGCTAACACTCTGCCAACTGCTCTGCCAACTGCTCTGTAGCGAATCGAGGGCACTGGGTAAGGTGTCCTCGAACCAAGTTTGGATCGTGTCCCAAATGTCAGACAGCACGGCCCAAACTTCCTCAAAGGTCGCCTGCATTGCCGCCCAGTTTTCCGACCAGACCGCCAACAAATCGGATAAGCCGTTCGGGAAGGTGGCGTTAAACCATGTCTGGATCGCCTCGAAGGTGGTTTTGAGCCAATCCCACACCGCCGCCGTTTTCTCGCGAATGCCGCCCCAATCTTCAGCCCATGCCGTGCGCAACAGTGCCGAGGCTGCAATAATGCCGCCGATGGTCAACACAATCGGTGCCATCGAAATAACCAACGAAACAACAGCCGGAATCACCACCGAAGCGATAGCGATCCCGAGCGCTACCATAACATCCTGCCACTCTACGAACTGGGCTGCGGCGTCAATGATCGGGCGAATAAATTCGATGATGGCCCTTGCGCCGTCGTAGATGTTTAGGATCAGGGTAACGATACTGTCGGCCACATCAGCAATTGAGCCTTCAAGTCCAAAGTTGCGTGTCGAAAGCTCCTCGCCCTCTGCGATGAAGTCGATGATCGCTGATGTGACCCCTGCAATAATTTCGATCCCGCTAATAATGGAATCAATAAATCCCGTGAATGCCCCATCTGTGCCGCCCAGCGTCTGTGTCAACTCGTACATGGCCGTATCGACCGTGACCGAGATAATGTTCGCCAGTTCGTTAAGCTTGGGTGCGTTGCTGTCCAGCCAACCGTTGACCGAGCCGAGCGAAGAGGAGAAGGTGTCGAAGATGGGTTTTGTGATTTGCGCTGCGAAGCCCTGGAATGTGTCTTTAAACGTTGACCACTTGCCATCGGCTGTTTCTGCTAGGTTAGCCACCAAGTCAGTGTCGAAACCAACCTCTTTCATGGCCCGTTGCACGATTTCCAGCGCTGGAACGCCTTCGTCTTTCAGCTTGTTGATGAATTGCCGAGGAAGGTTAAAGCGCTCGATAATCGATGTGAAATCGCCCGATACCGCCTCACGAAGCGAGAATGCTGCACCTTCCAGCCCTTGCGCTGGATTCGACGCTGCCAAAATTTCGGCCTTTTCAACCAGGCTTTCCAACTCAGCCCCCGACGCCTTCGCCGCTGGTAGCAAGCCCGCCGTAGCGCGTGCCATTTCGTTGAACTCGAACGGTGTCTTCGCCGCACGCTCGCGGATCATGTCAAGGATCGCCGCCGACTTGTCGCCGTCTTTGGTGAAGGCGTTGAGTTGCGCCGTCACATTCTCCATTGAACGATTGAGGTCAAGCCCGCTAACCGCCGTCGCCACCATGCCGCCGCCCAACGCCAACAGTCCGCCGCCCGCCACACCCAACGCCAAACCGCCCACTGTGCGCAGTGAGCCGAGCATCCCGTTTGTGGTCTGTGTGAAGCGGCTGGTTTGCTCGTTAGCGCGTGCGTAACCTGCCTCTAGTCCAGAGGTATCGGCGGCAAAGCGAGCGAGTAAATCAGTTACGGTAATAGCCATAGGTCAACGTTTTTGTGCGTGGTGATTCTGTGCGGCAATTTCGGCGTGACGCGCTGCAAGTGCGATCTCCGTCCACCAGACCGGCATCTTTGCCAACTCCCACGGCGCAACCCCTATGTGCTTGGCGGCAACCAGCAATGGATACCACTCCGGCACATCGCCCATCAACCCGTCAGTGACGAGGTAGCGGGTGAGGTCTTGCCGTTCGTAGGGTTTGGCTTGGCGTCCAGTTTCATGGCAGAAAGAGTCAAGGCGAGAATCGAAAGCGGAACGGTGCGTAGATGTTCGCGAGTGATCGGGATCGGCGTTTCATCGTCGTAGGTCAAGTCCCACGCGACAACGCACTGGCTGATCATGCCGATCAGCGCGTCGGAAACATCGGTGATCAGTGCTAGTTGCTCAATCCCGACGTTGGCACTTTCTGGACTGACATTCTGCAATGCGCCAAACTTTGCCAATGCTTCGGGTGTAATCATCTGCGGCTTGTAGGTGATGTTGAAGAATTGCCCACCACCCACATCAACCGCAACCTCTTTTGTCTCGCTGAAAATCTCGCTTAGTCGCATGAATCCCCTAGAGTCCTGTTAATGCGTTCTTGATTCCGAAGGTAAAAGCCTTGCCCCAGGTGCTGTCGTACATCGCCTGGAATGTCCATTCGATAGCGTAGATACCCTGTTCGTCTTTGAACTCTGAGACGTTGACCACCTTTGCGCTGATGTCGTGCTGGAAAAGGTAATCGTGACCAGTGTCAATGTTGTCGCCGTTGGCTTCGACGCGAATGAACGCCGTGTCGCCGGTGCGCAGGTTGTCGAGGAAGGCCATACCTTCGCCATTCGCTGCAACCAACATCTTGAAGGTTGGCTTTGGCTCCAACTCTACATCGGCGGCAAAACCAGTCAACGCGCAGTCGAGCGGCCATACCGCGCCGTAGCGGTTGCTGTATTCCCAATCCAGTGCAAAAGATCGGGTTAATTTGGTTGTGCCCAAATCGGCTGAATCAGGATCGACGTAGACGCAAACCTGAGAAGGTAGGACGGGAATCAACGCAACTTCGGTTGGGGTGCTGGTCATCGTAATGCCATCACTGATGCGGTTTGCGATCAGAGAACCTTTGACCTTGCATTCGTTGCGGTTGATGACATAACCCAGCGAATTGACCAGACCATAGGCGGCTTCATGAGCGCGCACGCTCGATCCTTGCTCAACGGTGTAGGTTTTGCGGGTATCGGCTGCGCTTTGACTGGGTGTTGATGTCCAAAGATAGGCGGTAGTGGCGGACTGTTGGACAGGTGCGGCATAGGCTATGTTGCTCGCCATGAGGTAGACCCAATCAGTGTAGGTTAGCGGCCCGTCAATCTTGCCTTCGCTCCACTCCTTGCCCAGCGCCGTGATCGTCGAAAATTTTCCGCCTGATGGACGGTAAGTTTTCACATCGGCCTTGATATTCAGGTCGATCATCGTGCCGAGGAGTTTTCGATTCGATGATGCTGCCGTTCCTGGCGTAACTTCGACGCCAATCTGAACAGCTTGTGATAAAGTGCTTCGTTCTGCCATATCTATTGCTCCTGCGCTGCGAGCCGATACAGCCCGCCCGCGCTCTTGTAAACGATTCCCTTGCTGACCTCAGTCAACATCAGGGTTTGCTCTCTCACCGCTGGCCCGATGTAGCCACCGCTTGCCGTCCCACTGGCCCCCTGCAATGCGTTGTCAATGGCATCGGCAATCGCAACCGCTTCGTCATAGCTTTCGGACTGTGTGACCGCCTTGACCTGATACAGCGAGTTGTCGAACGCTCGATAGGTGCCTACGCCGCGCACATCAGCCCCGCCCTGGTGATTGAAAATCACGAACGGGTAAGCGGTATCCTGCGGTGCTACCCCTTCATGGACACGATCTGCTACCAAATTTTCGATGGTGGCATCAGTGGATAAGGTGACAAATATCCATTCTAGCGCTCTTGCGACTTCGACCATTAGCGGGCGATCTCCGATGGAACGGCTTGCATTTGACCGATGAAGATCGGCCTGACCAGTTCGGCGGCGGGTGTCAGGTAGGGCTGAGCGTGTTGGCGTCCAGTTCCCAATTCAACAAACACTGCGTAATCCGTGTGAGGTGCCACAATCCACGATTGTGGGCGCTCTGGCTCTGCCTGGATTGAGTTACGTAGCGTGCCTGTATCGACCGGCGCATTGACCTTTGCCTGAGCCTCACACGCAAACGCTGCCGATTCGCAGATTTCAGCCACCCGCCGATTGAGCGCCGAAGCCATGCCGGGGAGTTTGTTGGTTTTGATCTCAATCGTCGCGGTGATCATGATTGTTTTCTCCAGCATCGTCATTTGTGGTGAGGGTGGCCATTATCGCCGATTCTGGTGGTACTCGATGCGTGAATGCGCTTGCGACCCTTGCTACCTGGCTATTTCACGCCTACAGAATAATTTTCAGGCTGTAATCGTTGCTGCGCGCCTCTGTCACCTGTACCCGTAGTGCCGTTGTCCATTCCTCGTGTGGCTCGATGCTGACCACCTCAAACATGCGTGCGCCGATCTTGATGCGGTCGGTGTCTTGCACATCCTGGTTATGTTCAAAGGTGATGATCCACGGCGTTTGCTGTTGCACCTTTTCGGCGTCGATAGTCTCGATTCCCGACCTGGACCCGGCCCGACCCAACCGACAAGGCACGTTCGAGGCGTGAACGGAGTAGCTGACCGTTCTTCCGCCTTTGCCGTCGCTACTGCCACCCTTACGCTGGATCGTGCAAGTGTCGGGTAGTGCTGCGGCTTGCGTGCTGCGCATGGCGGCGATTTCGACGGTGTTAAGCATGGTTCACACTCTTCTTGGGCCTACTACGGTGCTTGACGGGCTGCTCTGTGGCTTCTGTGGGCTTCTGTGCGGCTTGTGGGTTGGCTTCGACATAGCCGTCGTTGGGTTGCTCTTCCTCTTCGGGGATGTCAACCAGTTCAGCCCAGCCGCAACGCTCAAGAATGCGCTTTTTGACAACTTCGCTATCCTTTAGCGTCATGCGCTTACCAGAGAAGGCGTGAAGCATGGTAATCATGTGTACTCTACCTCTGGCTGATTGCCGATCCACGGATTGTTGAGCGTGTCACGGAACGGCCCTGCTGCCCGCTGCGTTACGCTGCGAATGCCTCGATTGCTGCCCAGTTTGCGAGAGTTTTGGAGCATGGCCGACGCCATTTTGGTGTACTGGTCGTACATCTGGCTGCGCTTGTAGCTGGCATCGTCGGCGCTGAAATCGTAGGTGCCAGCCGCCACAAGTGCGGCGGCTTTCTCCGTCCAGCATTCTGCGGCTGCCGTGAATAAATCGTAGGTCGCTACCCAATCACTATCGGAAGGCTCGTTACCGTCCGAATCATCGATAGGGTAGCGCTCGATTACGTCCTCTAAATCGGCGTCGCTGTAGTTGTTGGTTGTTGACTCTGCGATCAGTTTGCGCAGTCGCGCCACGTCAGAAGCGGAAGCGGCCATGCTTGCCCCTTAGCTTACTCAGTCCGCAAATACTCAATGTACGCATACCCGACCAGACCCGCCAGTGTTGCGCTGGCCGTGACCGTGACATACTGACTTGCGCCCCACTCACGCAAGGGTAAGCCGTTGCTGCCCTTGTCGGTGATGTTGTCAAAAGCGCCTGCGGTTGCAACCGACTTGCCGTCGATCAGGGTATCTGCGGAAGTTGTGCCGTTGGCGGCAATGCCTGCGTCAACGGTTGCGGCTCCGTCGCTGGCGTGGGTGATGTGCAGAATAAAGCGGGTAATGAGAAGCTTCACCCCTTCCGGGTTGGCGACTGACAGAACAGCGCCGCCCGTTGTGGTTGTGGCGGCTGTCAAAGCCGCCCGATATGCACCGTATTGCATGGTTGTGTTCTCCGTGTAAATGTGATTGCGCCGGGAGTGTGAATTACCGGTGACTCACATGTTAGACCAGATAGTAGATCGCCACTTCTGACGAGTTCAGCGCCGAGTTGAGATCGACCGTGTTGGATTCCAGCGCTGTGGTGCTGGTCGTCACGGTTGGCGCTGTGCCTTCCTTCGTGCCACCGAGCGAAGCGAGTAACACGGTGTTGGTCGGCAACTTGTCAGGTAAGCCGAGCTTTTCGCCAAAGCCGATTGCGGTCGTTGCGCCCGTTCCATCGTGAGCAGGAATCAGAATGCTTGTCACGGTTTTGAAGGCTTTCGACCCGGTAACGCTGCCGGTGGTGTTGACCGTGAAGGCGGGCAAGGTTTCGGTGATGACCTCATCGGCGTAATTCGTGCCGGTGATGACAACCTGGATCGCTTTCACGTCGCCGCTTGTTCCGCCTGCTGTGGCGGTGATGTTGCGCGGTACGCTTGGCTGCGTAATGCCAGTGGTCACGGTCTGATCGGCTCCAGTGTCGGTCACGGCGGCATGAATGCCGGTTGTACTGGCGACGGTCGCCTTTGCTGCGGCGATGACCAGCTTCGACACGAAGCATTGCGCTACGCTCACGCCTTGGACGTCGGTTTGTTGCGTTTGCCCCAGGTTGGGGTTGTGCGGATAGAAACTCATGATTGCTTTACTCCTTTGGCCTTTTTTATGGCCCTAGAAAAATGACTCAAAAGTAAAGTAACCGAGATTAGGGCAACAGAACGGCGAACGGGTAGCGGGTGCTGTCGTTGGTGTTGACTTGGTTGATCGGATTCGGCAAGGCCCAGCCCAGGCGCATCACGGCGCGCAGTGCAACCATGTCTTGCTGTGCAAGGTTGTGGACGATGTTGCCGCTGCCGTCCTGGATCACGGCTTCAGTCAACAGTTTGTACGTGATGTCTTGGCGAATCGAATAGACCAGTTGCGACCAGTCACCAGCGACTTGCAAGGCGGTTGCCGGAATCATGGAACCGTTCAACGGAAAGTCAATCGGCGCGCCGTCCAACTCGTACATGGTTGCAGCCTGCATAACCCGATTGAAAATCGGATTACCTTCAGCGTCACGGAGTCCACGCAACTTGGCACGCATCGAAAGGGCGGCAATATGGCCGTTGACCATAAAGCCATCCTCTTCCACCTTTGCCACGACGCCACCTTCACCGAGTAGATCGTCATACAAGTCAGTGCCAGTGCCGAGCGTGATCGCTTGGCTAGCTGCGGTTGCGGCGGCCACGATACCATCCGGCCAAGAGGAAGGGGCATTGGTGTCGTAAATCACGGCTTGGTCAAACGCCACGCCGAACGCTTCGATGATGCGGGGTTGCACTTCGCCCCAAATATCGTAGTCAACATCGTTCAGCACAGATTCGGGAATCGGCACGATTACGGCCAACTCTTCCGCCGTCACGAACACATCTTCCCAGCTCACTTCGCTGGTTTGCTTCAAGCCAGTGTCGCCGTTGACAAAGCTGGCAGTAATGAGACCCGACAAGACAGGCATGCGAAGCTGTTTGCGGCTCATGTTGGGCAAGCGACGCGCACGGCGCATGACGGCGCTGGCTTGGGGGACGGCTTGAATGATTTCCCGTGTGACCTCTTCGGGGATCAGTGATTGCGCCCCGGTACGGTCAATTAGGTTGTTGTAGGCCATTTGTTCTAACTCCTATCCGCTGCGCCCTGCGGCCTGACGGATGAAACTATTCATGTTTGGTTGATTGCCGCCGTCTTGCCCTCTGCCGTTTCCGGCGTTGGCGGGCGGCGTGGTCTGTTTGCGAAACAATTCAGGGTAGGCAGTGCGCAGACTATTCCAGTCCACTACGCCCTTAGCGTTTGTATGCCCGTCTTGGGCTGCCATCCAAGCCAGTTTCATATTCGCCACGTCAGCCGGTGCGCTCTCGTAGAAAGCCGCTTTTGCCGCCTGGCTCTCTAGCTGCGCGCTCAGTGTGTTCAATTGCTGTTCAAGCTCGCTGCCCTTTTCGGCTTTCCCTTTCAACTCGGAAAGCTGTTTGGCGAGTGACTTGCGCTCGTTGCGCTCGCTGTCTAGTGCCGATTTCAGCCCCGCCACGCTGGAATCAATCAATCCCTTGATCTCTTCCGGTTGCGACTCAAACCATGAGTCGAAGGTGAGCGGTTGCTGTTGTTGGCTCTGGTTGTTGGCTGACTGCTGGCCTTGTTGGTTGGTGTTGGCTGGTTGCTGTCCCTGTGCAGGTGGATTCCCTCCACCCTGCTGATTGTTCGCTTCTGCCATTTGGTTTTGCTCCGTGTCCCACGGGAATAAAAAAGCGGCGCAAGTGACAAATCGGAATCACTCCGATCTATCACTTGCGCCGCGTGTCTGTCGTTCCTGGCGTCTCGCCTTGAAGGGCTACTTATTCGATTTTCGGGGGATGTGCGTTGTTAGGACAAAGTACTACTTTTTCGCTGTTATATTTCGTTGTCCAGGTAAGCGGCAAGCCGCAAGCCTCGCACCCAACCTAATGGCATGTAGCAGGCAAAGGACTCGAACCTTTCATCTCCGGGTACTAACAACAGCGAACTATCGCACGCCCCAGCGAGTTAACCACTACTCTACCCTGCTAAATCCCTGACTTGACTATACCATTTTGTTAAGCTTGCGTCAAGGTGTCGCTACAGCTCACTGCAACCTTCCGGCAACGTCACCACACGCGCAGATCGCCGCCCATCCGGTAGCACAGTAAGCACGATGACGTGCTCACCCGCGCCGAGTCCCATCAAGCGGCGAAGGAGGGAAAGCCACCAATGCGGAATACGCACGCGCTGCGGGGTATCGGCGATCATTCTGTCATCCCCTCCAATGACCCTACACTTGTCGGCACAAGCGCCCCGCCCCATGTCGCATTTTCTACCCGTGTCACCATATCATCCAGTGTAACTTTCCCATCCTGCCAAAGGTTATATCTCGTCAAACCCAACATGCGCTTTTGTGTGGCTTCGGGCTGACTAGTGAACCACGCTTGACCGGTGCCGATGGCGAGTGGGTAGTTTTTGACGATGGGGATCAGGCTGCAACGTCCTGCGGGGTGTTCATCAAACTCGCTGGCAAGGGCGTACTCTTTGCCGTCCGATAGAATACAACCCAAACAACAATCGCTCGTTCTTGCGCTCAATCGTTTATACCCCGTTACCACCCCACTGGCCCGATACGCCTCTTGTGACGTGTAGCGGTAGGCCCGTAGCATCTCAGTCCGGTAAATCGTACTTGTCCTCGTAAACGTCGTACCCAGTCCCTTGCGCATGGCATCCCGCGCCAACTCAACCGGGTTCTTACCCAGCGCTAAGCCTGTAATCAACTGGCGTCTCAGCGCATCCTCACCTGCTTTACTCGCATCGGCCAGGATTGCCGCCAACGGCGAGCCGTCGCCGCTCTGCCCGACAATGGCCTGAACCGCCTCGACTGGCAAACGATTGAAATCGACCGTGATTCCGGCATCCTGCGCAATCGTGTAGAGCATGGCTGCGCTGTGAGAGATTGCCATGTTGATCGCTGCTGCCTGGTCGGTGGAAATGGCGCTGCTTGCGTAGTGGCGGAAGGCGGCTACCTGTTCAGCGATTTGTTGGCGAAGGCGTACGTAACGCCGCGACGCCCAAATTTGTTGTTCGGTCGGGTGGTCGGTGCGTGACAGTTCAAGTGCTAAGGCGTCTACGGTATCCTGTAGTGCGTGTTCGATTTCCAGCCAGCGCCGAGCCATCCCGCGCATAGCGGCGTCTTCACGCGCCTGGAGGGATGCGCGGTGTTGGGCGATGGTGTCAAGGATGATGGACATAAGGTTAGGCGGTGCCAGCGTTGAATTGCCGTTGGGCTGCGCTCAGTGCGGCATCGGCATAGTTGGCGGTGCTGGCCGCTTCATCTTGCAAGTCCTGTTCAAGCTGCGCAATGTCTTCATCGTCCCAACCCTCATCCCGCAGAATCGAAGTAAGCGGCAAGCCCGCCTCGCGGTTGATCTTCCGTATCTCCGCTTGCGTGCGTGGTTGCACCGTCTGCGGCTTCTCGTAGTTGATGTAGATGCTGCGGGCGTCGGCCTGCTTGTTGTTGAGTGCCAGCAAGAAAGCGCCGAGTTGTTGCCATGTTGGGGTGAGGGTGTTGATGAGCCTCTGTGTCTTTTTGTTCAACGGCGATTCAAGAGCAATCAGCGCTTCACCACTGGGATCGCCGCCTTGCTGGTAGAAGTAGTGCTTGGGTGTGCGTGTAATCACGCCGATACCCATTGCGAGTTTGTCGATTGCTCCGAGATAGTTATCTAAGCTGGTTGCGTCGAACTGGCCTACTTGTGTTGGTTGCTCGCCTTCCATGCCAGTGGGAAGGCTCCAAATTTCGTTGGGCGAGTTCTTGACCTTGCCCTTGCCGATGTCCGCCGCACTGATGACATAGCGCTGCTTGTAAGCGCCGAACTCTGCGGCAACCATCATATCGGCCATCAACTTATTGATTGCGTCCTGTGGCTCAATTACGTTGGCAATCTGGCTCATGGCCTTGCGGCGATTGCTGCGGAAGTGAAAGACGGGAATCACGCCAAACGGGTTAGGTGCATCTTCGGCGCTCTTCTCGAAGTTGCGCCCGTTGGCAGCGATCTCGCTCATCTGTTCTTTCTGGCGTGACTGGTAGTATTCGAGCCGGTCGGGATAGTAGAGGGTAAGACTGTAACGTTCGTCGTCGCCCTCCCACCACTTAGCAGCGAAACGAGGATTGCGTGGGTTGTCAGCCTCGTATTCGATGTGTACGAGGTGAGCGGCGTTGTGGTAGGCTTCGATTTGGTTTGTTTCGGCGTTGGGCCAAGCGATGACGAAACTTTCGCCGGTGACGGCGATCTCTTCGTGGATCGTGTCTGTGTCCTCTGCTACGCCCGACGTTACCCAGAGTTCAGCAAGCGCTTTCGTGGTCGTCTTGTCGCCGGGTATGGTTGCGCTGAGAATGTTCATGCGGTCGAGGATGGAATCAACGACCACGGCGCACCAGTTGACGGTAAAGCGAGCGTTGAGGCCGTGGAAGATTTCTCTCAACTTCTCATTGTTGTAGATGAGCGGCTGTTGGCCGTCATAGTAGTGCCAAAGTTGGCGGTAGCGCTGGCCTTTGGCGGATAGACATTTGACGGCGTGTTCTAGGTCTGTGGTCATGTGGTTAGTTGCTCCTCCTCTTCCTGAGCAACTGCATTTTGCAGTTGGATTGTCGGCTTGAGCATGGCTTGGCAAAAGATAGTATAGCGGTAGGTGTCACTCTCCGAAAGTGCGACCGACACCCCGCCCAGCGGAAGATACCCTTCTGTCATGCGCGCAATGACTTGCCCGCGCAAACCCTTCGCCGAATCATCTTCCAACACAACGTAATCCTCGAAAGCGTCGATAAGTGCGGCCATAATTACCCCTGATAACTCCCCGCCTCACGGCGTTTTGACTTCTTCCCGTCCAGATACATCACCCCATAGCGTAGGGCATCAAGGCCATGATTGTCGAGATCGACCGGAAGCTCTTTGTTTGGCTTGCCGTCGATTCCTGGTGGGTAGACGTAGCTGGCGAACTCTTGTTCCGTGTTGTAGGGCTTGTAGTTGATTTTCAACTCTTCGTCAACCTCTACCAGCGCGTCACGACACAGATACAATCTCGGTTTACCATCGCCTGCAAGCTTCAATCTATCCTCTACCTTCTCAATCCCTACCTTGATGCGCTTATCGGCGGCAATCGTTTTGATTCCATTCTCTGCTAATGTTGCCCGATCTTCGGCGTCATGGTCGGCAACCGTCGCCTCGATACGCTCGCCCGCCGAAAGTTCGTTGATTTGTTTGGCGTGCGTCCTGACCGTGCGCTTGGTCATGTACAGTTCACGGTAGAGGTACATGCGTTCGTCGGGGTCGATAGCAAGCCACAAGCAGGTAAAAGGATTCTGAAAGCCGAAGTCAATCGCCCGTATCCTACGCCATTCCTTCGGCGGTTCAAAGTGATTGACCAAATGCACAACCGGATCGAACTCGTAAACCTGCCCCTCTGCCGCTACCCATAAGCCGAGTCTGCCGCGCTTATAGCGCAACCCGGTCATACTGTCTAGTACGCGCAATGAGCGCTCGCCGTGCGCTGTCCATCGCTTCGCTTTATCGTCGTAAAGGCGTGGATTGTCTTCGTGCCTGGTTTCGATCAAGTCGAGTGTTTTACGCTGCTTAATCCAGTGCGTTGGCGGCCCAGGGTTGCAATCCCCTAATACCTGCGTGTAGGGTGCATTACCCGCTCTACCCGTGGCCCGCCCAACCAACTTTTCCCAGTCATCCAAAACCAACTCTTCGGCCTGGTTGACGTAGATGAAATCGTACTCTGCCGAAAGCACCTTATCAGGATTGTCCATGCCGCTCACGACGATCACGCTGCCGTTGGGGTAGAGGTACATTTCCGGCTTAATGCCGCCGAACTTCTTAATCTTGCTGTCTCTATGCTCTGGCTTGACCGGCAAGATTTTCGTTTCGTAGGTAACGACAGCACCGCCAACCAGCGATTTGTAGGTCTTTCGGGTCATCAGCGCGCGGCAACGGGGGAACAGACACAAAAGCAAGTGCAACTTATAGAGAGTTGCGTAAGTTTTGCCGGTTTCGTACCCACCTGACAGGATGATCTCGAATGACTTCGATTCAAGCATTTGCAGTACGCCGTTGCGAAACTCTGGCGCATTCTCGCTTACTGCAATGTGGGTCATGGCTTGAGCTTTTCGACCAGACCGGGCGGTACGGTGATGATCGGTATATCTCCCTCAAGATTCGTGGTATTCTTCGCCGCCGTTTCAATCCCCGCCCTATCCAGCAGCCCAAAGGCCGCACGAAGCGAAACCGCCTCATCCAAACTATCCATTAACAAGATCGCCCGCCGCACCGCGCTAGGACTGGCAAGCTGCATGTTGGTAGCCGCTGCACTCATGGCGAGAAGTGCGTTTTTGTCGTGAATGGGACGGATTAACTTTTCGATGTTATCCAGCACACTGGCGATCACCGCGTCCTTCGACCATTTCTTGTACCAGACATCCCGACTGACACAATCCGCACGCCGAAAGACACTGGCGTCGCTCTCCCCTGCCAAGCGCGCATCAATCAAGGCAATGATGGTATTCACTTTCTTGTTGCGCTCTGGCGGCTGAATGCGATTCAGTTCGCTTAGACCATATTCAAGCCACCACGGGCTATTGTCGGTCAGTGGGATAGTCGCCATGTTGAAAAGTAGTGGGTTTTTGGTAGTGTTTTAATCATGCTTGCTGCAACGCGGCGAAGCCGCCACAGTACACAAATCCGGGTTCTTATCGCTATACGCAAGTGTGAATGCGCCGGCATTGTTACAGCCTGGTTCTTCACACCTCACCTACTCCTCGCCGCCACGATCACGGCGAACACAACAAACGCCGCCACCAAACTAGCGAAAAAGCACAGCGCACCAGTCAGTAACAACACATCCAAGAGTGTCATAGGCTTACGGCGGAACCACAAACCAAACAATATCGTAATTATTGTACAGCTAAATGTCGGTTGTGAATAGACTTTTCTTGATGTATTCTGAAAATTCTACTCGATTTATTTCTATTTGCTGACAAAATTAGGACTGATATGCTGCACCAGATTACCAATGGCGCTGCTCTCGTCGTACCTATCGTCACTGACCAAACGCTCTATGCGCCCGCATCAACCACAATGTTACACATGCTTCGCCGCTTTGTTATGCCAGCGCTGAAAGAGATCAGCGACCCAACCCACGTTGACGCGTTAACCACAGTCAAACACTACGTCCTAGAGATGCAATTCATCCTTGCCCAAATCGAGGATGTAGAGCGCCACAGAAACCCAACCACCTGAAACAAAAAGGGCACCCAAAAAGGCTTTCACCTCTCTGAGTGCCCGACGTAAGCCCCTCTGCTTACAATAGCATAAGTTTGACTACATCGCAAGCAGTTCTTTGGTGTGTGACTTTTAGTCATAGGAGAATGACTAAAAGTCACAAATGATAACTCACGATTTTTCGATAGCATCCGCTATCGACGCTAGTCCATCCTTGATTTCCATGCTAATTTTCTCAATTGCGCCTGGGTGATAAGCGTTACCGTAAGTGATTTTATCCAACATTGCAACTAACTTATCGGATAAGAATAACCGAACAGCGGCATCCAGAATGCTTTCGTCACTGGGTTTGATTTGCACTTTATCGCACTCGATAGTCACCATTGAAATGTAATCTGATAACTTCTTGTCCATTTCCGCTTTTCCTCCATTGCTTCGATTACTGTAAGCTCATCGCCTTCGTTTCTGCTCGCCTCTTCCCTGCCTTGCTGCTACCTGCCAAGCGGCCGCGCAACGTTTTGACCAGTGCGGCGAAGGCGGACTTGTCGCTTTTGGCGAGTTGGATCGCTGCTTTGCGTTCTGTTTGCGTGATGAGTCCTGCGGCGACAGCGGCTTGGATGGTGTCGAACTGGGCGCGCTCGGTCGGGGTCATGACAGAGAGTAGGTCGGATAGGGTGGTCATGGGTTAGACTCCACAAAACTTGTCAGATGTTCGGACTCAGTTGGGAAAACTTCTTTGATTTCGGCTGCAATCTCGCTGATGTAGTTCAGCCACAGTTTTTTTGAAGATGCACCGCTGCTACCTCTGCCATCTACCATCTTGCCAAAATCGACACGGTTTTGGATATCCTGCATATACATTTTCGCCAGCGATAACCGCCCACGCTGGCGAGCTAGGTTAGTAACTCCAACTCTCTCCACAGTCGTTACATTCTGCGTGCCCAAGATGGGCGGAAATGTTTGTGCTGTGGCAGTACGGGCACGATGTTGGCTTTTTGACGAATAGTCGCCTGATAAGCTTGTACATGTTTCATTCTCCTCTAGGTAATCAATCAATATTTGCGGTTTGGACGGCGCTTTGCTCTGCGAGTCTCTGCTAACCTCACCTGCTACAACCATCGGAAAGATTCCGCCATCCATCGGCAACCCATAAATGCACAATCCCAACGCTTCACAGTCGGCTTGTAGTTCATAGAGTTCGTAATCCTTGTTGAGTAGGTGCGCAAAGCGCTCGCTGATCTTGGCTGGTACGGGTTGGTGCAGGAAGCGGGCAAGCTCTGCTCTATATGGTTCCATCGCTGCGCACAGTTCCGCCGTGGGTTGCATTGGTTCAACTGGAAAGTGGCCGAACTTGCCGAAGGTTTCGACGCGCAAACGAGACGGCCATAGGTTACGGAAGAAGCGAAACTCGCCACTGCTGAACGTGATGCGCACGCCGGAAATGTAGGTGTCGCGCCAAAACTTACGCGCTACCCATTGGGTTTCGGTGGTCATAACCTCCCTCCATTTCTCTGCATTACCTTCTCGACTAACTCCGCTCGCCGCTTCGCTTCCGCTGCGTCTGGGGTCTGGCTGATGTCTGGTAACGACTCGCTGCGCAGTGGGTTAAGTTCGGAGCGCTTAGACTGGCGTAGGGTTGCGCTGGCTTTAGATGCAACGCTCTGTGCTGGTGTGGGTGTGGCCGGGGTAACCTCTTCTATCTCCTCAAGTAGATCGCACACACTACAATCTAACGCCTGCGCAATGCGATTGATTGTATTTAGCGTGACCGTATCCTTGTCCCCTGTACGGTAAATGTACCCGTTTTTCATTCCTGCCTCTGCCCCTGCCGCCTCAAGTGTCTTTCCGAGCGTAACCGCTCGTATCTTCATTTTCCTTGAACTAAGTATCGTTTTCATAGAGTCCTCCTGCCACAAATATTACATCCCCAAAACGACTTTTGTCAATCATTTTGTTACTTATAACAAATATTGTCAGCTTTATGTAACATATTGCGCTTGATATTACATATAGGTAATGTTATAATACTTTCAAGGAAGTCAAGAGACGGAATCATTAGCACTAAGGAGCGCAAATCATGAAACGCCAAATCAAAGAAACAGACGGCAAATTCGCCATCACCACCTTCTCAAAGGTTGCCCAGTTTGAATCAGCCGCCAATGACCGCATCGCCTTCGCCGACGTAGCTGCTTCAGTCGGCTGTGACGGCTCACTGTTTAGCGCTCCGAAGGGCTTCAGCAAGTGGACGTTTCAGGCGCAGATGAGCGAGGTTTGTTACTTGTTTTGCCTGGCATCGGTGACTGTTGAAATGCCGGTCGGCGTCGAAGTAGCGGCGTAGTTAGTTCCGAGTCAATCCCCCGACTCTTTATCTTTCATCTAGGAGCAATCATGAGCATCTTCAAAGACCCGCCCAAACCGCCCTGGGAACCGCCACCCGGCCCGCCGTTCCCCGACCCGATACCGGAGCCAACGCCCTGGCCGCCAAGCCCGCCGAAGCCAGGAAAGTAGGCACAGAGAATTCCCCGACTCTACTTTCGCAAACTATCAGGCGCTTTCAAAAAGTCCTGTTTTACTCTCAAGCATCTATCAAGTTACTCTCATTCATTTCATTATCGAGCCGCATCAGCGGAAGGGATTACCATGAACGACTTTGCACGCAGTTTTCTTAACGATTGCCAGGACATCAGCGGTAGCATTCTCGCCACCAGTCAACGCCTCTACGACGCCATTCGTGACGACATCGAAGCGAAACGCCGATTGCGTGACGCCGAAGAGCGCCTATCGAACTACGAGGCAGAATTGATCGCAGAGGCAACCATCCGCGCCAGTGTCGAGAAGTCTGGCCCACTGGCTGGTATCGCTGCCACATCCAGCGCTTTCAAAGCTGCTTGTGAGGCTCTGATCGCCAAGAGCCGCCGCACTGGTAGCCATGCGCAGCTTTACATGGAAGCCGTGAAACTGCGCAACGAGGGCGACGAATGCGCCGCTCTGCGCGAAGGAGTAGCCGTGACGTTCTCGGCACTCAAGCACGCCGCCGATCTGCGTGCCGCCATGCTGAATAGCTTGCAGGGATAGTTATCAATCGCCCGCTGACCCCTGGGCGGGCGCACTGACACTTAGGAGACTTAACCCATGACAACCGAACTTTCAACCATCAACACCGAGATTGTCTTGACCGAACAACAGATCGCAGAGATGATCGCCGCCGAAATGGCATCTGACCGTGACGCCAACGCCTTTCAATTCCTGCCCTCTCGCATCAAAATGCCAAGCGGATCGCCGCCCTACGCCTTTGCCAGTGGCGACGAGTTTATGAAGACGTTCACCGCCACGATCATTGTTAGCCAGATCGCACGCGCTTACTGGCCCGGCAAAGACACGCAAGGTTTACCGCCCGTTTGCTCTTCACCCGATGGCATGGTCGGCTGGTTGGCTGATTCGATCGACGAAGAGCAATCGAAGGTAGCTATCGCTCAGTATCCAGCCCATCCCGGCCTGCACACAGTCAATGCCGAACGTGGCCCGTATGCCTGCAATCGTTGTCCGCTCGCCGCTTGGGGAACGGGTAGCGGGCGAGGGCAAGCGTGCAAGAGTTTGCGCCGCCTGTTATTGCTGGTCGATGGCTGGTCAATGCCGGTTATTCTCACGTTGCCCCCCACATCAACGCGTGTATTCGATGACTTTGCCAGTGCGCGCCAAAGCAAGGGCAAGGCGTACTTTGCCTGTCGGATTGAGTTTTCGTTGGAAGAGAAGAAGAACGCCAGCGGCATTCGTTATGCTGCGGTCAAGCTGACCAAGCTTGACGAGTTGAGCAACGCCGATCTCTCCGTGGTGCTTTCGATGCGCGTGCAGTTTACTGAGTTGGTGCGCAATATGGAGATCACCGCCGCCGAATACGAGACTGCGCCAGTCGCAGAAGATACGCAATCGGCACGCAGCGAACGCCCAAATGATGTTCCGTTTTGAGTTAAAAAATCCCCCGATTTTCATTTCTGAAAGGAAGTTATGATCGCAACCGTCCATACTGACGCCGATGCTAGACAGTTCATTATTAGCCAAGTCAAACCAGAAGAAACCATCGTCGCTATGCCCTATACCGAGGCTGTTAAACTGGCAAAGGCAATCATTAGCGATTCAACGCAACCGTCACTTAAGTTTGTTGTTCGTCACGACATTTACGAGATGATAGAGTGGGAAGGGCGCTACGAGGTACGGATCACTACGTTCAATCCGTGCATTACAACCACCGCTTACACTTACTCGACATTCCTTGCTGCACTGGCAGAGCTACAGCGAGCCTACCATATGGCTGTTGGATGGTCAGAGGGATTGAATCCGTTGTTTGTCCCCGAAAACGATCATCAGGCAAATGGGCAAAAAGACAGGCAAATGCACGAAATTCGCGTCACTGCCGATTTAGGTACTTGGCTTTGGTCGCAAGCCCAGCCGACCGAAACTGACGCCTAGCACCCACGTCCTGAGCATGACGCAAAACCGCTCAAAGGTGTACCATGTTCATTACAGCATTAACCGCTAAAGATAGCTACGACGCCCTTCGCCAGTGCAATGAGCCACTGGTAGACGAGATTGAGCGACTGGTCAACGCTGGTCTGGGCGAGTGGCAGATCAGACAGCGGATTCAAGCGATGTTGACGCCACATACACAGTTACTTGTGGGTGGCACGATTGAGTACTTGCAGGGGAGGAAGTAACCAGCCCACCCCAACCCCATACCCCACAAAGCAAGAGAGTCGCAATCCAAACGGAAGTACCCTTCCGCAAGATTGCGACTCTCTTGCTTGCTCCCCTGTACCCAACTCCTACGGCTGGCTGCCTTCCCAGTAGTGCCGGTGTTGTCCTGGTTCGGCTCTGCGTGCAAGGACGCCCAAATGATAACGGCGGCTGACAACCGGCTATTTCTCGGTCAGAACACGCAAACCAGCGTTTTTCTATGGCGGTATCGGCGTAGGAGTGGATTATAGCACGGATGGGCTAGTTTTGGAAAGCGTCAATTGACGGGGCAGTTTCGTTAGTTCCCGCCCCACAACGCCCACACAAACCAAGTCGCCCACGCCTGCCGATAGCTACACCCGACCGCCGCCCGATACATTGCCACCACAGCGCGCACGTCAGTGGTCAGCGCGTAAAACGGCCCAAACTCTCCGTCTGTGCGTACCTGTGTTTTGGACATGCATCACCCTCCAACCCCTGCCAGCCACTTGGCTACATCACCAATCCCCACACCGCCCACCAGCGACACAGCCAGCGCCAACGCAACCAGCACAATCAGAGCAATCAACACGGCCACATAGCCGCCTTGTTTGTTCACATCGCTCAGCCACGAAAGAATTAATTTCATAAGAGCCTCCCCAAGAACCACGCCCAGCGCACAGCAGACGTGTCGTTCGTCGCGTGCGTTGTCATAAATTCACGAATCGCCAACATGTGAGCCACGATACACCCCACCAGCACTACGCCCATTCCAGCCCGTACCATCGCCACGTAGACCCGATATTCATTGATCTCCAAACTGGGATGCTCGCCGGTGGTCATGGCAAGCAGAAAGACAACAATCGTTTCGGTCAGACCCAAGAGCCAATCTTGCAGGATGATGAGCCGTATCAACTGCGTCATGCGTGGCGGCATGAACGCCAACGAGCGCCGCACGGTCAAAAAGTAGGCACCTTTCGCAATCAGGTAGCCCACAAAGAGCGCCACATCAGCGGGGTAAATGATATCCATCCACTGCAACACGTTCACCCAGCCCTCCCCAGCCAAATCAGAATGAACGCCGATGGAATCGCCAGAAAGAGGAGTAACAGCACCGCGTAAAACACATACTTGTCCACGGTCAAACTGTTACGGGCATAGCCGCGCAACATGCTCTCTAACACCTCTAGCCGTGCGTCCAGTTTCTCAACCAGTTCGATTTCTCGCTCAATGCGTTTGATGTCGGCTTTCACTTCTCTTACCTGCGATGTCAAACCCGGCTCACCTAGCGGCGATCCGGCCAGAAAGGTTTCGATGGCCTTGATGCGCTGCTTGGCTTCCTGTAGTTCCTGCCAGATGTGATCGGATAGTCGCTTTTCAATGTTGCCCCCGGCAATATCACCGATGGTAACTGGACTCTGGTCAAGCCGACCGTGTTCAGTTCCGATATTAACATTGATTCCTCTCTCATCTGCCACTTTTCCGCCTGATTTAAGTGATAAAAAAATGCCACGAAAGCCAATGCGCTGACCACCCGTGACCGGCTTAGTTTACCATCAACCTTTCAACTTGTAAACGAAATGTAAGATTTGCGAAGGAATCGGGCAGGGAATAACGATAACATCAACGAACAATCGTCGAAGCCCAACTAAATAGCCTGCCGCCCGACGTAGGCACAAACAAAGAGAGGGACGATCCGGTTGGATCGTCCCTCTCTTTGTTTGTCGCGCATAGTCATTCGAGGATGGTCAATCAGCGCCCCGATTAATCACCCTCAGTTCCAAAACAGTTTCACCATCTTTGCAGTGAGTCTCTACCCTTGCATAGAACTCGAAGACTTCCTCACAATTTGGGCACTCTAATTCACTTTCAACCTCTGCAATCTCAACACAACCACGGCAAAGTTGATCATCGCCAATAACACCATCAACACACTTGCTAGGCTGCAATATCGTCCAGTCCTCACGCTCTACATTCGCAAAGTAATCAGTGTGTTCAGTCCCGCAAAACGGGCAAAGTAATTGCATGTCGCTCCTTTTCCTCACCCCGAAACTCAAACTCATAGAACAAATCCCCCAACTCCATCGCCTCAATAACGGCCCGAATCATATAATCATGCACTCCCTCGAACGTCCGTTCAGTCCCATCTCGCTTGACGATGGCACGAAGGCGCTCGGCAATTCGTTCGAGCTTGCGTTGGTCGCTTCTGCTTACGTACCGAAATCGTTGATCGCTCATAAATCACTCCTCGAAGATACCGCCATATCCGACGATGCGACCAGGTGGACCGTACCACCACAAACGACGGTGACGCCGGCGCTCACACCGCCTCTTGAATCGCTGCCAGGATTGCCAACCGCTCTAATCTATCCATTGCCGCCCAGCGTTGCGCCCAGCGTGTTTTCTTTTTCTTGATGCGCTCGCGCTCGCGATAGTTGTTGCCCAAATAGCGGTAATCGTGTAGTTGTTTCGGCTCTGGATAGTTCATCCAAATGACCTCGGTTGCCATCGTCCCGCCGCGGGTCATTGCTTCGATGGTGTCTTTGCGCCAACCCTTCAGAATATCGTCGTAAATTTCTGACTGATAGCCGCTGATCATCACATTGCAGGGAAGTTTCAGCAGTACATCCAACAGGCGAATGTGATCCATGAAAGTGTATTCGTAGCGGTAGAGTTGGGCTTGCTGTTTGCGCGTATGGAAGAGATAGGGCGGGTCGCTGTACACGAACTCGGAACCTGTCCACGGGTAAGATTGTAGCCAGGCCACAGAATCAGCGTTGATGAACTGGTATCGAGTACCGCCAAAGGTGGTGGTAGGGTCCACGCCGCTGCTATCGCCGTTTATGGTGGTACGAGATGACACCATCGTTTGCGGTGATGACGCCGGCGGTTCTCCAGCATCACCGTTTGTGGCGGTACGGTCCGCCGGCGTGTACCGCCAATCTCGATGGTGCGGGCCTTCACCGCCAGTTGTGTCGAGGGTGGCCACTATCGCCGGTTCTGGTGGTGATTCACCATCGTCGCTTATGGCGGTGAAGGCCCGCTGTTGCCACATCTCGATTACTTCACTGTCCAGATCGAGCCCGATGTTGAGCTGGGCAGGGCGCTTGAAGCGCATCACAGCACAGTTGCCCAGGTGCGTGCCGATAAAGGTTTGGTGTGGAGGAATGTGGTTGATTAGCCACTGGTAAATGTTGGCTTTGCCGCCTGGGTAAGTCATCGCTCACTCCTCGGCAACCTTGAACTCTATCGCCCAGACAAGCGGGTTGGTACCCCACGCCCCAATGCCGTTGATGGAATTCCAAAGCTTTTGAAAATTTCCATACCAATACTCGCAGCCCACTTCTACACCTTCCGCAACTACATCTCTCTCGCTAATCTCCTGCAACCGCTCAACCCTCACATTTACCACCTCAAGCGAGATTCGGCTAGCCCAGCGGGGCATATGGATTGACGAACAGTAACCAGTTTCTTTGTGATGCGCCCAGGCTATCCCATCTGCCCCACAATAGACGATTGAGTCGTCTGCTCTGTACCGCCAAACATTGTCGCCGCCCAAATAAAGGGACTCTCTCACCCACAACCGATCACCCGCCCGCCCATAACGACAAGCGCCCAAAGGAATGTACTCCTCGGTGTACTCGTCCCCGTTCATGCGCTCCCAATAGTGAATACCGTCATCTTCGTCAATCCCATCGTACCGAACCAGTACATCTGGTTGCGGCTTCACAATGCGCCTTGTCTGTGTTTTGCGTTTGGCGAGAATCGCCCTCACCATCTCGCCGCTGAACAATATCGGTAGCTCTTTCACGGCTCGCTCCTCAACAGTACATTCAACACACTCACCAACTCATCAACCCGCAACTGGGTAGACACCACAGCATCCACCGCCACGCCGCCAAAGTGCCGATTCAGTTCGTCTAACTCGAATCGACCCATCGCCAGGCGAGCCTGGACGGCTTCCAGGATGACCTCTAGTTGCTGGTCGGTCAGGGCGATCGTGGTGGTCATGGTCTGATTTTCTGTATCCATAGATTGTTTTCCTCCGTGCTGCGTAGTGTGACGGCTGGTACGAGTGAGTAACTCGTACTAGCCGTCACGAAACCGCGTAGTCAACGCGTCGATTTTCGCTCCTGTCGTCGTTTGTTGCGCTTGTTCTCGCTGTCGTGCCATGCGTTTGCGTGGCGGAACCATTCCCTTGCCGTGATCGGGTTGGCGTGTAGATATTCCAACGCAACTCGTACATTTTTGTAGACAGCGGCATTGAGGAACCAGCGCCTTTCAGCATAGTCGAACAATGCGTCTTGCTTACCCGTTCGTTCCATCAACACCGCCCGCAAGATTCTCGCCTCTACTGCGTGCATCCCCCAAATGTGATAGCCACTGTCACCCCAGGGAACGGGAATCAGGATACGATACGTGCGGCTATCCACGTTGACCGGCACGCGCTCAACCGTTTCGTAGAGGATGCTAGTCAGCTTACACAGTGCTTCGTTGGCAGCCTCGATTGCCCCCTGGATGCGTGCGGTACGGCTTAGTTGGTCAGCGTTGAGGCTAAGCCGCTGTTTGATGTAGGTTCCGGGTGTTTCGGCGTTGCGAATGTTTTGGATGGTGGTTAATGTGTCTTCGATGAAATCTGCCATGTTACCCCCCTGCGATTTTCTTGTAGTGTGCCCAGCGCTCTCTTTGCTCAGTGCGGAGAATCGCCCACTTCTGTTTCGCCTCATAAAACGCTACGCCCTCCGCGCTGATTGAGAGCGTCCAGAAGTAAAGCGCCAGGTCAACTACGCTGAAAATTGAAATCAACATCACGATTCCGGCCAGTACGCCAATGTCCGTTGCCAGCATCGAAATTAGTGTCACAGCCAGCGAGAATACAAACGTTCTAGGGGTACTTGCAATCAGGAAGCCGACCGCCCGATCTTGTGCTGACGTGCGAAAGTCGATATTTGCCGTGGCGCTTTGGGTAACATCTAGCGCTATTGGTTGCTGTGTCGGTGGTGGTATAACTTCGACGCGTGGTCGGTGCGCAATGCTGGTTTCCGCTTGCGGTTGCGGCGGGACATAGTTTACGCGTCGAATACCCATTGCCCGTTGCTCTTCGACGGTGACGTTTTTTGGCTTGGTGTTGGTCATGA
>ERZ724522.232-NODE-232-length-37908-cov-6.290571_pt1 | contig 37908 bp, 47 predicted proteins | sample MGYA00376055_ERZ724522 | MGnify/ENA primary metagenome ERZ724522 (study PRJEB28724, sample SAMN07190884) | wastewater metagenome | isolation source: effluent of sewage treatment plant in Hong Hong | place: Hong Kong | collected 2016-03-17 ...
CAAACTTAAAACCATCGATCTCGACATCTTGGAACTTATCATAAATTTTTACATTTGGATGATATCCATATATTTCTTTCATTGAATTGACTTCTAATGAATTTCTAAAATATACGTCATGATTACCAAGAATATGATGTAAAGTTATGTTTAGTTTTTCTAAAGGTTTAATAAACTTATTTCGAAAGTAATTAAGAGTTTCAAAATTTGAAAAACGGCGGCGGTCATTTCCGTCGCCCATATGGACTATAGTTTTTATATCATTTTTTTCAATATAAGGAAATAATATATCATCATAAAATTTTCCCATGTAATTTCGAAATACTGGAGAATCATTTTTTATTCCATGGTGCGTATCATTAATAAAAACAATCTTGCTCATATTACTCCATAAAATCGTCTAAATTTGTCTTTATATTTTTAGATTTGGGTTTTTTATTTTTCTTCTTTTTTGTTTTTTCTTCAAAATAACCAACATCTAATTCACTTAGTCTAAAATATTCAGCATAGATATTATCATTTTTTCCTTCTATTTCACCAGAAGTTTCAATGTAATCTTTAATTACACCATACTTATCCATATTTTGGAACATTTTCATTCGAATATATGCTTGTTTCTTTTCTCTTTGTATTCTTCGCAAGAAAGCAAAATATATTATTTGTGTAAAATACGCAAATGGATTTTCTGAAATTTTAGGATCGAAATTGTTTAAATACATCAAACAATTTTCTATTCCATCTCCCATCATTTCTTCTTTATAACTATAATTGTAGAAATTGGGTTTTGAAGATAACCTTTCGGCAATTGTTAAAATACAAGATCCAATATAATTGGAAACTTGCGGTTTTGTTTTGATCTTACCTTGATTGAATTGCTCGATCTGTTCCTTGTAAGAAATCATTTCTTGCAATAATGTTTTATTATTGATATAATGAGATAATTTCTTATCTTTCTTTGCTTCTTCTTTGAAGATTTCTGTTTCGGCTATTATATCTGAAGCCAAATCTAGTTTATCGAATTTTTTCTTAGAATTCACATTACACTCCTTGACGGAGTATTATATCTCACAGAATCGTAAAGTCAAACCAAAAAGAGCTATATTTTTTGTCTAATTTAGTCTTGCCTTCTAATACATTCATCATCCACACTTTAGATTTCTTATGATGATTATTGTCATCTAATGGTTTTACTAAGCTGGAGGTATAATTTTCCGTCATTTTTTCTTTTGCAGATTTAATTACATTGGAAACAATATCTGCCATTTCGTTTTTTGCTTCCCACATATCCTGTTCTACTAATACTTGTTCATACATATCAACAATATCAGAACTAGGATCAGCAATAGTTACTACCATTGATTTAGGCAAAACATAATAATGATCGTCAGAATATTCTATCCAAGATTTCATTGCAACAGAAGATTGTTTAATCTTCATGTTTTTACCATAAATGTCTATGGTTTGTATCAACATTGGGCGTTGAAGAATAAATCCTTGTTTTTGTTTTTGAACACCAGCAATCAAAATTTCATTTGTTGTTAATTTAATGACCTTACAAACAAGATCAGAAGAACTGGAATCGGATGGTTGGGAATTTTCTGACATATAAACTCCACTTAGAGGTTTAAAGTATTTATGTTATAAGAAAACTGCTCATCATTGTATATCTTTATACGCTCCAAAAAGTGTTTTAGTGTAAAATTCTTGTAAGATTTCCAAGAAAGATCATCAGATATGTCGTATAATTTAGCAATAGATTTATTTTGAGATTTTCTTAACTGTCTACCGATACTTTGAAGTATTCTTATTCTACTTTTTGAAGGAGAAGCCAAAATAATGTTGTGTAAATTCTTAATATTAATTCCTGCCTGATAACACTGATAAGAAGCTATTATTATACAATCCTTTTCTTTTTCTACTAATTGTCTTATGTTTTCTCTGGTTTCCATGTCTACTTCACCAGAAACATAAAATACTTCTCGGTCAGTATTTGCAACTAAACCACGAATAATTTTTTCTAATATTTTACCATGTTTTTCGACATATTGAAAAAGAACTAAAGTATTTCCTTTTAGTTTTGTAGATAATTGTGAAATAAAGTTATTTCTAGCCGTAGACCCAACAAGATAATCTAATTCTTGCTGATATGTACTACCTTTACATTGTTTTCTAATAGTATCCGGATGTTTTAAAAGGATACATTCTATGGATAAAGTCGTCAATAAATCTTTATCCATTAATTCTTTAGTAGAAATTACTTTGTGAACTTTACCGGTTAGCCCTTCTATAACCATTTTATTGGTTTTCATTCCATCTAATGTACCAGTTAGCCCTATTCGAACCTGACACTTGGTCAATTTTTCAAATATACCTCGGGTAGACTGACTTGGTAAAGAATGTGCCTCGTCGCATATAACTACATCAAATTGATCAAAATATGACTTAGGTTGATTTTTTAAACTCTGCCATGTAGAAAGATATATTTTTTTCTCAATTATATCAATTTTTTTAATTTTCATTTATATATTCTCGTTTTATTAAAATATTTTTCATTGCTCCTCTCGTTAATGGTTTTTGTGAATATAATATTTTCCAAAAAGAAGAGTAGTTCCATTTCATTTTTATAATATAATTTTGCAAATTTGATTCAATTATTATTTCATCCCAGTTATTAGAATTTACATATTTCCAATAATATTTTACTTTTTTTCTAAAATAATGATTTTTTCCGCTTGTTTTTGCAACTTTCTTTTTTATTGATTCTATATTATGCATTGGATTGTTGGTTTCGAAAATATTTGTTCTATTTTTAGTTCTTTTTTCAATTGTTTTTTTATGAATGTGTGTATTTGCAAAAGGACTTATTATTTCACCAGACAAATATTTGTATTTCCAAAATTCACTCCTATTTTTAGAGTATTCTTTTTTAATTTTAGAATATACATGGCTATTAGTTTTACGATTATGAAATCCGCTCATCAAAACAACTGCGGTATTCATTTTTATCTTGTCTTTATTTTTTGTAAACTTTGCAATTAAAATGTGAACAATAAAATGTTCTCGAAAAGTTAATTTAACTAAATTTTTCTTATCATTCAATCCTCCCAAAGATTTTGGAAGTATATGATGAATTTCATAATTTTCTTGCAGATCATTTCTTTTTCTTGCATTTTCTATAATTCTAATATACCAATTAAAATATTTATTTTTTATAATTCTTTTGAATCCATATTTCATCAACGTCATCCTTAATTGTAAGTTCAGAAACCTTTTTGAACTCGTCTTTAAGGTTATTTATAATTTTTATGTATTCATTGCCTAAAAATCTATAAGTTTTATTATTTTGTAATGTAATTTCATAATATTTTGGTGCATTTTTTGATTGCCCTTCATAGATTAAGTGAACATTATTGTCAACATTCCAACCATTTTTAGAAGAATATTCTACAAAATCCGTTCCCATTTGTGCTATAAGTGATAGATTAGGAACTATCAAAAGTATTTTCTTTTCTAAGTTTTCTAAATAGTATCTTATAATACTATAAATAATCAAACTCTTACCAGAACCGGTAGGAGATTGAATTAATCCTCTGGAATTATTCAAAATATACTGCACACCTTCTACTTGATGCGCATGTGGTACTAATAACTCGCCTTTATAAGAAGGTTGTAAAGAATTAATATAATCTTCGGTTTCTTGATATGTTAAAGGAAATCGGGTATCTTTTAAGAAAGACGAATCTAATCCTACATTATAATTTCTCTGTTTTGCATAATCTATTATATGAGGAATTAATCCTTTGTATATTAATCTAGTTTGAAGATTATATAGATTAATTTTACCATTCCATATTTTTGCACGGACTTTTGGATGAAATCTTGCATTTGGTATTTCAAATGAAAATGCTTCGGATAACTCCAAGAGTTTTCCTTTATCTTCACTTAATACCTTACAATATACATCATCGTGAGGTAGTATTTCATAGTCATTAGCCATTAAGGATAAATCCAACTATTAAATGCATAACAGGGTTCACTAGTTATTATCATGTCATCCAATAATTCATAGGGTCTAATTTTTGGTGTTACAGTTAAAATATCAGCAGTATCTTTTTCGATAAAATGTCTATCACCACACCAACTAACAATAACCGATTTCATACTATATTTAGGCAAATAACTTGTCGATTTAATTATACTTGTTGAATCTAAAGGATTAAGGGTAGGCTTAAAAGTTTCAATTTTTGATATTTTTGCTGAATTTGTTTTGGGATCATTATAAAATCCAAAAACATACAGATCAACTCGATTATCTTTTTTATAGAAAGCATAATTCCAATAACCAAAATTTATAGATTGTATAGTATCCGAAAATGCAGGTTTTTCAAAAATAGTATCATTGAAATTCCAACCATCTTTAAGCTCAGGTTTTATTTTTTTACTATAAGAATTAACAATTGCAAATCCGGCATTTGCAGCCATTCTTGAATTATTAGATTTAACGCTTTCCAATAAACTATTAGAAATCGCTGTATAAACATTTACAATACATAAAATAGCGATACCTAATATAAGAATTCCCATCAAAACTTCTATCAGACTAAATGCTTTTTTCATGGATAATACTTCTTTCCATCAAATATGATAAATAATTCGTTTTTTTCGTCTATCTTACCGTCATAGTAAGAATATTCTACTCCCGCCTCACGAAACATTTCTAAAGCACAATCAATAGATACTTTCCATCTATCCGGTGCCATATCACAAATTTGTTTATGACCTATTACTTTTTTGATACCAGATTGAATGATTGCTTTTCCACAATCCGCACATGCAAAATAAGGAGCATATAATGTTAATTCATGCCATTTATTTTGAAAAAGGTTAGTAACACCAGCAGCAAAGAAAATTGAATTTCTTTCTGAGTGTTCTAGATAATATCCTTTTAATTCCTTAGATTTTCTTTCATCTGTAGAAATAACACCTTTTGGAAAACTATTGGCTCCAAAAGATACTAGAGAATTATTATGAACAAGACAAGATCCTACTTGTGTATTTGGATCATTGCTACAATTTTTGGCTACAACATAAGCACGTTTAAGCCATAATTTATGATTATTTTGTATTACGTCAGTTAACGCCATTTGTAAACTTTCTCCAGTCTATGGCAGCACGAAGCGACCAGTTCCGAGAATTCAATTCTTTTAGAATTCCTTCTAAATATTCCAATTTGATTTTTTGAAGTTCTACCTTTGTGTATGAATTTTGCAATTCTTCATCGGAATCTAGATAAACATCTAAATCTTGTCGTAGAACTTTAGTACCAAATGGTTCTTTTTTATGTAATTCCAGATCTTCTTGACTAGATTTACCGGAATAATATTCCCATTTGAATTTTCTAAGTTTAGTATATTCGATGTTGTATTTACGATACAACATCTTTTCATCCGTAAATATGTTTAAGTATTTACCATGAAGAGAGGCTATCTTGAGGGCTTCAACATCTAATTGTGTTGGGTCAATTTTGCGGTCTTGTTCATGCAATAATTTAATTTCTTCAAGTGTCATAATAGAATTATATGCTACAGAAATCTACAGTCAAGTCATAGGTCAAAAATTTTGTAATAGGTATATGCAAAGGTAGCCTGACAAATTACTGGATCCGTTGATGGATTTGTAGAATTATATTCTATACCGGAAAGATAATTTGGAAAAGCATTATAGAAAACTACCTTAGAAACCTCTTGATGGTTAGAATCTAACACAAAAAGGGTAATTTCATCACTAAGGTGTTCGGATGGAACCTTATATTCCAGGTAATCTGTGTAATCCGTACAATTTAATATCCAATTCCGAACCTCTCTCCAGTTCTTAAAATCTTCATCTACAACAAAAGATATTTTAAGGTCTTCTTGAAGGACTCTTCCTCCAGATCTTATAATGGGATTAAAAGAAGTTGGTTGTTCTACTGTAACCATTGCCAAACCAGGTATATTTGCCGATTGACAAAAGTACATGGTGGTGGGCAATCTTTTTATACCTAACCGGTAATGTGTTGTAAGTAGGTTATTCTTATTAAGAGGTTGGTTTTTAACTATTCCATAATTTGGAGGAGTGTCCATATAAATTTCCTTTAGATTCAAAGGTATTTATATAGGTTCATGTGTTTCCACCATGAACAGGATATCCCGCTTAAACCTGTAATAGTTATGGTTTACTTTATTGGTTATCTAGTTGTTTCTTAATTCCTTAGGTACGGTTAATGGAATTTACTCCTATAACTTGTTAATTAGTTATAAAAGGTTATGTTTCCTTAAGGTACCTGTTTCCTTAAGAACTTCTAGGAACCAAAGATTTTGTAGTTCCTTATAGGTGGACATTAGAACTGACATATTTCTGTAAAAGACTGCTTTTCACTGATAAACTACTGATTTGTTACTGATTTACCTCTGTAACTCTCTATTGTAGGGGTGTAGTTTGCGAAAGTCAAGGGAATTCCAAAAGATTCTTTGAAATTTTAATCTGGATCAGATAATCTACAAAGAAATACCGTTATAATATATAAAAATGGTATAATTGTACCTATAACACATATAAAAAACATCTGCGTTGCGACACCCATTAAGATGAGACACGAACAAAAAAGAAACATTAATCCAAGTGCCAAATAACTTTCCAGAAATTTAAATAGTTTGTTCATAATTAATAATCCAATATAAGTTTTCCGATTAAATGATCCATTTCATGTTGAACACAAATAGCCTCTAATCCAGTAAATTCTTCCGTAATTTGTCGATTATCTGGAGTAGTATATTCTATCTTAACTTTACTTTTTCTGTTTATTTTCTTGATTTCTAATTCAGTCTTAGAATTAGTCTGTGAAGGAATAGACAGACAGTTTTCTTGAGATTTTATAAGCCCAGCAGTAGAAATATACCGAGGATTTATACACACTCTCAAAGGTTGATTGTTTATCTTCATTAGAAAAAATCTTAATGATTTTCCTACTTGAGGACCTGCTAATCCCATGGCATTTTTGTTTTGCAAGAGAAAAGTAGCCATTTCTTTAATATCTTGTCGAATATCATCTATATTTTCGACATTTGCACATATTTTCCGAAGAATTACTTTATCTTCTGGATACATCATAAGTTTCATATTAAATCCTTTTTAAGAAAAACCGTAAAGATTTTTTAATTATTCTTTACGGCTCTGAGGGAAATTACAGTTTATTTGTTACAGTTGACCTATAAAATGGGTCTGTTTCTTTGGTGTAATAACCAGTAAGATCCCAAGATGACCAATAATGATATTCGTTTGCATCTTCTAAAATTCCACCAAATTCTTGGTCTATTTTAACCCACGATTTTTGACATTTTGAAGCATCCAAATCTCTTTGATTTATTGCTTTATTTGCTTCTTTTTCTAATTTATCTAATTCTGATTTATCCAAAGTTAACCCTTTTTCTCGCTTTGTATGAATTCTCTAAAATTAGAGTCTGATTTAATATGAACATCTACATCAGTATTTATAGTTTCTGGAGTAAGGTCTACTTTGTGACTACCACCGTATCTTTTTCGATATCTAAGCACACTTTCAACAACGGTTCCAATGCATTTTTCAACGTCGTGCCCTTCACATGAAGTACCGTATAAACCATCCATACCGCAGTCCCAAGAATTTTCTCCTTTTCCAGGAAAAGGTATTCCTTCTGTAGTAGAAAATTCAGTAGCTTTTCGTACAAGTTTCCAAAAAGGCAGTCTTTTTCTTGACCAAGTTCTTGTTTCAAACTTAACGGTACCTTTATATGTTTTTTCAAACATTGGTATTTCTACTTCTTGTGGTTCTGAATTTGTTTCAACATTACAATTCATTCGCCCAAAGATTAAATCTTTGAGGTCTAAATATCGTGATCGCATCCACCAAGGTTTTCCTGAGTGTTTGCTGTATCCTATCATTTGAGGAACCCAAGGAGACCAAGAAAAACTCCAATTAGATATAGAGATCTCTGTTTCCCATGGTCCATAAGATTCATACCCATTATCAGGAGTCAGTTTTTTGCACAATTTGTTGATTAATTTAGAATTAAACTTAAAAAATCCACAACCTATAAGAGGCAAAGATATCTTGAATTGTAATCCTTCACCTTGTTCAGCAGTTAATCCTATAAAAAACTGATTGTATGGTAATACAACTTCTGCATTAAAATGATAAGACTTAAATTGAGTAAATAATCTTTGATTTAATAGTTTACCATTAAATTTTCGATCTCTGAATTTCTTATCTTTATTTTCGTTTATTCTGTGGTAATAATCAAGTATTTTCATTATACATTCTTTCTCGTATTTTAATATAAACGTCTAAGTTATCGTTGGGATATTTATGAGCATTATATCCATCTATTGTACCATTATTATATGCAGCCTCAATGCACCAAAATATAAAAATTAGTATAACGATTGCAAATATCATTAAAATCATAATATTCCTTAAAATGACACCTTAAAATTTTACTTTCAAGGTGCCGGTTAACGCATCCATAATGAACGTTGCGATAAGAGGTTCGATGCGTGTGTTATTTGTATTTATTCGTAAATTGGATCACCATATTCAACAAGATTGGAAGTTCTATCTGTAGTGATGCAATCACAATAAAGTATCCGACAATCAATATCAGCAGGAGATACACCAATATAATTCAAACCCTCTAAATTTATTATATAAAATGGATATTCACTAGTACCATAAAGTATTAAGTTTCCTGATTTAAATTTATTCATATACAGGATCTCCAAATTCTAGAATTGTTGAGTTATCCAAGTAATAACCACTTAAAAATATAGAAGTAATACTGGGAATTTCAAAGGTTCGGTTTACGCAAAAAACTTCGTATATATCAATACAGTCGGTAAATATGTAAAGTACCGAGTATACATTATTCTTTGCGTAATGGGCAATTAAATTACCTTTTTTAAACTTCATATACTGGATCACCAAAATTTGTGCAAATGTTGAAAAATTCAGGAGTTTTTACTTGAAATGCTTTTCCAGTATCTTTTTTAAACTTTGTGTATTTTGGACCAGAAGAAATAATTCTACATTTTAAGCATCCTGCCACGAGATGAGGATGAATATAATTTCTATTTCCCCATCTTTTAATCCAACAGATGGACCAGTATATTTTAGTTTTGTCAATTTTCATAGATTGGATCACCAAAAATAATGTAGTTTTGTTCAATTCCTGTATAACTATACTTATATTTTGTTTCTCTATTGATATTTTTATATGTTACCCAAAGAGGACCAGAAGAAACTATAATAACGGATGAATTAAATGGTTCCATCCATGTAATTAAACGGTGTTTATTCCAAATGTATTGACCTTTTGTATATTTAAGCGGTTTCATAGATTGGATCACCAAAAGCAAGATGCGTTGCTTCTATTGCAGCATAACTTTTTCTATATTTGTAATAACCATTTATTTTCTTAAATGTTACCCATTTAGGTCCAGAAGATACGATTATATTCGTAGCAGAATTATACGAAACATCTGAGAGAAATTGCAAATAATACTTTTCCCAAATATACGAACCTTTGGGATATTTTAACGCTTTATTCATAAACGGGGTCTCCATAACTTATAATATTTTGACTATTTTCGTAAGTTTTTGGTGTTCTTAACCAAATAACTGTATATGTACTGCATCTACCATTCCATTCTGATGGTATTCCTGCATCATCAAGTATTTGTAGTTTTAGCATTTCTTTCCAATGCCAAACCACATCATTTTTACTGTAAGAGTCTATCGTGCGAAATTATAGACAAATGGTGAATAAAAGTCAAGAAAAATAACTAAAATGTTTAGATTTATTCGTAAACTGGGTCACCAAAATATACTGCAACACTTACAGGCATACTGTGTGTTTCTTCGTTCAGAATATCGGTACAAACTAGATCTGTATATTCAAAATATAAACCACGATATATTGAAAAGAACGCGCCCTGTTTTAAAACGTAATGTGTCCAAATGTAAGGGTTTGAATCTTTAGATGTCATATACTGGGTTTCCATATGTAATAAATCCTGTTATTGCATTATGACATGGTTTACATTTACGGTCTGTTCTGATATAAGTAATTGGATTTAATTGATTTATACGTCTATAAGATTTAAAATCAGAGAAAAATTCCATATCCCATCTTAACCACAAATATTGATTAATGGAGTAGTCACTCATATACCGGATCTCCGAAAGTAAAGATATTCCTCATGAGATTATCTCGGTCGTATGTTCTCATGTTTTTTAAATGGGTAGAATATACTGTCACATTTCCATTTGGACAACCTAATGCCAATTCATCTTCATCAATATAAAATGAAGGTTTGAAATTATTAAAATTGTGGAAACTCGTATTGATTATACAGGCACACTCCCAATACGGTTTCATTTTGTCTAGATTGAGCATAAAGAATTATAGCAGCGAGCCATAGTAAAGTCAAGAAAACTGTTGAAGATTTTTGTATTCGAAGACTTTGTTGCCGCAATCATAGATTTTATATAAACCCATTTCATCTTCTACGATTTGTTTTTCAGTTTTATTTGAATCATATCCTTGTTCTACTAATGTCTTTTTCTGAAAACGAAGACGGTTATATTTTTTATTTAAATCTGTATAATAGTATCCTGGTTCTGTATGTTTGATATATTCAAATCCAATTTTACTATAAACACCACCATTTCCCCATCTTAAATCACAATAAGAAATGACATTTTGTGGATTTTTTTCTTTCAAAAAATGCTGAAAAAGTTTAGACGCACCACCAACTACACTACAAGAAGTAGCATAACGAATAAGTTCCCATTCGTAGTTTTTATTATATCTTGGAATACCAAAAGTCATCAAAGCCACTAATTCTGAGTTATATTTTAATCCAACAGAATATTTACAAGGTGAATATCCTTGAATATGATTAGCATTGCAAAAATCTTTCATTTCAGATACAGAAAGATTTTCTACTATTTCACATTTTCTAGCATATACAGTATCAGAATTATTTAATAAATGTAATATTTTTTTCTGTACTACTTCTTTTTTATGATTCCATTCGTCTTCAAATAGCGTAATTAACTTAATTCCTAGTTTTTCGCATTCTTTTTGTTTAAAAGCATGATCCAATTTATTTTTGTATCGCGTAGAATGCCAATATAACCCGCAAACTTCTATGGCTACTTTACATTCTGGAATCCAAATATCCAATTCTTTGGGTGCTAGTATTTTTCTATCATTCTTTATTATTTCGCCAGTATATATTGATTGAATCCAAGAATAAACATCATTTTCTAGTTTAGAAATACCTTTATTGTCTGTAGGAATTCCATGCTTATAAAACCATTCTCCAATAGTTGAATGAGAATTTCTTAATCCTAATAATTCAGATATTTGAGCCAAAGTCTTGGTTTTGTATTGTTCTTCCAACCAATTTTTATCTTTAAGTTTTTCTAAAACACCTTCTGGATAATGCATCTGAGAAGTAGATTCTACTCCTAGTTTTTCGAGTAAATTTTTACGAATTTCACTTTTGACTTCTGTAGATTGTACAGCATGAGGAACACCATATTTTTTCTTTGTAGTGTTTAATTTCTTTTGATGAATTTCTTTGTTTTGTATGGCATGTTCAACTCCATATCTTTCTACCATAGTTTTCTTAGATTTTTCTTTTGTTTCTAAAGATTCTATTTGATATTCTTTACCATATTTCTGTAAATTAGACTTTTTAATGTTCTTTTGATTTTCATCAGTCAAAGCAGGAACCGCTACTCCGTAATTTAGAATATTGGTTTGAACCATCTTACGAACCATTTCAGGTTTTTTACCGGAAACTTCTATGTTTTCCGCGGCTTTTCTAGATTTGCATAATTTACATGAATCTTTGCGTATTATAGATTTTTGTGCATTTATATAATGAACATAATTTTGATCTAGTTCCTTACCACAATAGTCACAAGAAACCACCACTTTTTTCTTCGATCCTTTTGTCAAAGAAGAAGGCAAATATCCAAATTTAGTTAATGTTTTATCAGAATGAAGCATTATTTATCTTTCTTTGGTAAATTTGCAGGGCAAGAAACACCATATCGTTCAATGTTTGTTTTTGTTCTTTTTTCAACTATTTTGGGAAGATTACCAGAAGCCAATATACTTTCTTGTTGTTTATAGATTTTGCATGATTTGCAACAATCTTTTTGAATTGGTGAGTTTTTTCTGGCTTCGTTGTATCTGGCGTATGATTTTACTAGATCCTGTTTACAATAGTCACAATTTACTATGATTTTTCTGTGAGAATATTGTGTTAAAAATTTGGGATCATACCCATAAGTTTCTATTGTTTTTGCATAATCTATCATGTTTTTCCGTTGTATAAAGAGACTGTCGCGTACTAATCATATGCTGACGGAAGTATTTAGTCAAGTTTGTGGTGCATTAAATTTGACAACTTTATTTGTTGTTATTATTTCCAGTAATCTCCAACCATTGTAGTCTTTTTGATATGCTTGGTTGTACGTTCCATACAAACGAGAATTATCTATATTTAAAGTTTTACATGTTTGTTTTAAATTTGTGGTTTCTATAATTTCTTGTGTATACACATTTTGTATCCTATAAGTTTTAATATTTTTAATGGTTTCTATCATTTTAAACCCTTTAGAATGCCCATATGTTTTTAAATTTCCTTGACTTAATTGATTATCTTTACAAAATTGTCTTAAATTAAATATGTCAATAATTTCACCAGAAGGTAATTTTACTTTATGATTTTCAGATATTTTATTTCTTATTTTATTTTTTTGACTCTCTGATTGCTTCATTCCAATTTTTGCTAATCTACATTTTTCTATAAATTCTAAAGAACGTTTTTTTCCTCTTTTTGCTTTTGATATTGCTTCAGAAGGTATTCCTTTTCTTTTAGACGGTATTCCTTTTTTTAATGCAGATAATTTTGCTCTTGTTTCCGGTGATGCTTTTCGCCCTGTTTTTAATTTTCTTAGTTTTTCTTTTGTTTTTTCTGAGTGTTTCATGCCTAACCAACCATCACCTCCCCATGTCATATTATATCCGTTTTCAGTTGAATGTGTTTTATATTCTTTGATATATTTTGATTCTAGTGTATTAAATGTATAATTGGCATCCGGATGTTCTTCTAGAATTTCAATTGTAAAATTTTCGATACCGTGTTTTCTCATTGCAGAATGTAAATATTGATTGTCTTTTTTAAGAAGGGTATCGGATGTGTGTCTATTCCATCTTTCATTGAGTTTGTATATTGTTGCTCCAATGTACTGTTTTCCATCAATTTTGTTTGTAATTTTATATATTAATGCCATTTTATTCTTTCTGTTAAAGTATGCAATCATTTCTATTTATAACGAAAAAAATTGCAAGTCGATTAAAACTTGCAATTTTGTTATTATTTTTTCTTTAGACTGTACTAACCATTGTACTAATCAAAAGAGGTTGTTTATTTGGACTAAACGGTAATACTGATTTAGTTGTGACCCTAAGTTCTGTCCGTCTGGAGCGCCCGAAGAGGTGTTGTAGACGAAGGGGTTACTGACGATACCGTAACGGGTTTTGAAACCGATCTTAGGTTGGAAACTGTCTTGACCAACTGCTCTCACCATTTGGAGCGGTACGTAAGGACAGTAGAAGATACCAGCATCATACGGTGAGGTACCCTTATATCCAGCACAGAAGAATTGTCTCTGCATTGTTACATAAGGATCGATATAAACTTTAATCTTACCATTCAAGGTTCCAACGAAAGTTTGACCCGTATCATCAACATTCAAGTTCGTGCTAAGAGCAGGAGCATAATCTAATACACCAGCCATGCTTAGAGCAGCGGCAGTATCAGAGTCGCAGATGATAAAGTTACCCTTACCACGACGAGTTTCCTTAGCAATTTGATTACATTCACGTTCGATCTGGAAGAGCAATCCCTTGAACTTTTCAACGCTCCAACGCCCGTTTGAGTCTACGTTAAGATCGAAGATACCAGCAGTCTGAGTAGTACCAGCTCTTGCGCCTCTCTTAGCGACATAGTAGATGGCTCTTACAACTTCACGGTTAATTTCAGCAAGAATTTCATTCGAGAGAATATTAGCAAGTTCAGTTTCAGCATCAAGCCCGTGAACAGCCTTCAAATCTTGAGCTAATTCAAGAGACCATTCAGCCTTCAAAGCGCGTGTACGTGCTTCTACAATGGTCTTCTCGATTGAGAATGCCATTTGCTTGAATGGGTTAGAAGAAGAGTCACCAAGAGCTTCACCAGAGGCGGTGTACATGCCCTTCTGCCCAGCGGCGTAAGGAGTACCAAGCGGATCTACCATACGCTGAGACGAGTCAGAGTTCCAGTTAAATCCACCGGTGAAACCAAGCCCGGCGTAACCAGCAGTAGCACCAGAACCACCAAAGACTGTATCGGCTTCTACCATAAAGGCTTCTTCACCGGATTGCGAATCGTACTTCGAACGCAAGGCGAAGATAAGCCCGGTAGGACCATTCATGGGTTGAACACCACAGATATCGTAAGCAATGAGATTAGGCATTGCACGACGTACCAACGAGATCAAGATAGGATCCCAAGTGTTTACGCCGTTCTGAGAAATTGCACCACCAAAGCCCGAAGGGTTGTTACCAATCGAGTTGGCTGGAGCAGATTCAGATAACATGCTCTGTTTCTGATTCTCCAAAAGAATCGTAGTAACTGCTTTACGGTAGCTATCCGTAATCTTAGGCATAGCAGTATGCTCTAAAATTGGTTCCCATTTCTTCTGAAGTTTGTCTGTGACTTTAAGATCCATTTTTGCTTATCTCCTTGGTTCTGTTATTATTTATTAATTTGCATTTTTTGCTGTGCAAATTACTTCTTAAATCGGTTTAAATTCTCTACCAACATACGCATATCTTCTGTCGAATATTCTGGAGTTGTATTTCCAGATTCATCCGGAGTCAAATCATCTACTTTCTTAGTAGTAGGAGTAGAAGTTTTCTTTGTAAAATAGCTTTCTTTGATAGTCTGAAGTTTAGATTTATATTCATCTAAATTTGTAAATGCAATATCTTCTGCAAGTTTCTTAAATTTATCAACTTGTGCTACAGAAAGCCCATCAAAGTAAGTAGAAACAATATCTTTCTTTGATTGTTCGCTTAATTGATTGCTAAGAGCAATGTTCTTATTTAATTCTTCGTTCAACTTAGTTTCTAATTCTTCTACTTTAGCAGCAAGTTCTTCATAGACATTGACAGATTCTTCTGGAACCTCAATGTTGTGTTCTACGAAAAGATTCTTCAATCCAAGAATGAAACTTTCTGCAATCTCGGAACGAAGCCCGGTTTCTGCTTCAAGTTTATTTTCCTTGAGCCATTCTTCAGCAACATAATCCAAATATTGATCAAGTTGTTCGACAATGTTATTGAGATTTTCGGCTACTGCTGAAGCAACATCATTTTCATATTCTTCAGTCAATTCTTCACGAATATAATTCTCGCGTTCCTGTAAAGCGGCTTCAAAGATAGTCTTGGCTTTGGTCTTGAATTCTTCGGTTAAAGTAGTATCACCACTAAACAAAGCATTAATATGCTCTGCAATTGCGGCTTCCTCTTCAACTTTCTTCTTTTTCTTGGCTTCTGCCTTATCTTCGGCATCATCTTCTTCGGAATCTTCATTTTCCTCGGACTCTTCATCTTCGGATTTTGCTTCTTTTACGGTCTTCTTATCTTCATCATCTTCCGAATCCTCGTCAGAAGACTTTTTCTTCGTATCTTCTTCGTCTTCCTCATCATCTTTTTTGGCTTCTGAAACAGCCTTTGTTCCCGGAAGAGTGGCAGTAGGTTTTACAGATTTTTGTGGTTCTTTTAAAGTACCAGTATCGCCTGAAGCATTAGAAGCATTCATATCCTTAAGTTTAGCTTGCCCAGCAGAAGTAGCATTTTGTGCTTTCTTAGAATCTTCTACACCAGGACCAGTAAGAATCTCTTGAGCAGCCTCATTCAATTCGGTATTCGAATCATTGTCTACTTCCTGAGATTCAATTATTTGTTTGATTTTGTCGAGAATGCGATTTGACATGAGGAAAACTCTCCTTTTCAGTGATATAGATTATTTATGCAATTAATATTTTTGCGATCCAATTCAAGTAAATCTTCGAAATACATCAAATTTAGTATCAAATGTAGATAATATTTGTCCATTTAATTGTGGAAAATTAGGATTATTTTTAACTTTCGAAGTATTTAATCTATTTGAAGAATTTTTATTGTTTGATATGTACTGTCTAAAATTATTTAAAGCAGTTAATGTATCTGTGTGTATTTGTGCTTTAGTAGTTAATCCACTTACTTCCGTACCTGGTCCATATAGTATTACTTCATTTATACCAAGATTATATAAAGTTATTAATTTATCTGTAAAAGTCTGTACCGTTTCTGTCGAAGTCGATGAAACGGTTGATTGACCTGGTGCAGCAAGATAAGGAATTATAGTTTTTTTGTATGGAGAACGGTTTATATTGTTTACAACATCTGTAATAAACTGTAGATTATAGGCATGTTCTTGCCCAGATAAACCTTGTAATCCAGCTCTTATTATATGTACAGAGTTGGAAAAATCTACTGGATAAAGAACAGGATTTTCAATATCACAAGAAGTATATGGTGCTCTGGATCCCCATTGAGGATTTGAATAATCCATTGCATGAGCATCACCACCAGAATAAGCAGTAGTATTTACGCTTCCGCCACCAGAAGAAGAACCATATAGCCCAAACTTTAAAGAACTCCATAATGATTTTGCTGCACTACCTATAGTATTTTGTTGCATCCATCCATAGATATCAATTTTGTCCCAGAAATTTTTTCTAAACGTTCCATTGACACCTGCAAACGGACCTCTAAAATTATCAAAAGTATAACCTGATTGGGATCTTAATACTTCTAGATATCCCATTGTAATACCAGGAGAAGTTGGATCTGTTGGATGTGGAGAAACGAGATATGTATTATCTGTTGCTCTAGAATCTAATAAAGCTTTATTCCACATTGAATATGGAGCTTTTGCATAATCTGCTCCTGCTTCACTTCTAACTCCCCACCAGATACCATTTAATCCGCTACCGTCTGTTGTTCCGGCGGAACTTCCTGTACCATATTGAGAACCATAAAAATCTTCGGTATCATCAAAATAATAAGCAGGAGTTATATTGTAAGAATCTAAAGTTTGCTTGATAGTAGAAAAAACTGAAACTGATTTATTGTATGTAGTCAAAGAAGCAAATTTTATATACGGGCTGACATCTCTAGGAATAACATTTCCTGTAGGACCCGTTCCGGACGTTAAAGGGGCGTCGTATCCTCCGACGGACGCCCCAAATCTTGATGTATTAGACCCTAAATTTTGAACAAACATTCCTACACTAGCATTTTGATACCCAGAAAAATTAGATGTTTCAGTTACTTGATAACCAATTTGAGACTGTATTGAGGTTGAAGAACCTCCAGTAATTGTAAATCCAGTAGAAACAAATAACTTTATTAAAGGTATAACATCTTGATCATCTGCCAATTCATGCTTGACAAATGAACCAGATCCTCTGGCTCCTGTCCAATACCCAGGAACACCACCAAAGGAATGTATAGTAATATGATCAGAACTTGGAGCCCTTTTATTAGGCATTTTATTTCAACTTACGCAAAAAATCTTGGAATTGTTCTACGATTACTTCTTGCTTTTTTCTGCGAGAAGCATTTTCTATTGCTTGTTTATAAGTCTCAATTTGTTTTTCTTTTATAATACCATTCTCATAAATCCATTCTTTTCCTTCAAAGATTCCTCTTACAAAGGCATCAGGAGCAGAAGGATCGGCTACAATATCAGCAGCCGTAGCCAATTGAAAATCATTATTTACTATGTTATAATCTTTTAATTGAGTAAGGGTACCAACACCTCTAGAAGAAACTCCTAATTTGGCACCTTCATCGATTAAATTTTTTACTATTTTACCATAAGGTGTATCCAAAATCTTAGCTCTTCCGATATAATTTGTTCCCTCTTTTTTCAAAGATTTAATCATGTGTGAAACACGTTCTAGATTGATACTGGGAGAATTTCCTGTCCAGAAAGATTTTCCTTTTTCTCTCATATAAAATGAAGAATTTTTAACTGTAAGGCAATATACATTACCATTATGTTCTATTTTATCTATTTTTAAAAATCTTTTATCTAAATGTATGGCGGTAGATGATGCTATATTTAATATGTACAAAGGAGATTTATTTTTTGCTTCAATTAATCTACCTGCATATACATAATCTTTCGATGGCATTCTTACCTTTAAATTGCCACATCCTCCTGATTTTACTAGACATTCATGTAAATCTTCTACTAATTGTTTTGATATAGAAAATAAATCTTGTGGACCACCTTTTCTTTTCCATCCTCTACCATCACCCAATATAAACCATTGAATTAATTCTTCTAAATATGGAGCATCTAAAGATTTAATATCTTTTGGTATATGTTTAGTTTTTATATTTCCAAGATTATTGAGATATTCCCACAATCTTCTATCAGATACTCTAAAAATTAATTTGTTTTTATCAGTTCTTTCTGTAGTATTCCAAGATATAGGAAATTGATCTAACATTTTTTGTATTTTATCTGCTTTTTCTCCTTTATTTTGGTAAAGGAAAATGTTATATTTTTTCTTTGAAATACCACCTTCTGCTAACCAAATACCCAAAAATTGAACAAATAATTTTGTATCAATAAGTAAAGGTTTTGATATATCACTATTATATCTTGATAGATTTTTTATATGTTCTTCATTGATTCCTGGTATAATAATATGCTCTGGAGAATTTCCGGTCCAAACAGTAGTTCTTGGAATAATACAATGATTATATTTTGTTCTATTATTATAGATTTCTTCAATAGTTACGAATTTTCTTTTTCCATTTCTATCAATTAAAAGAAATCTGTGATTTGGTGTAAAAGAAGAATCTATATTTCTTCCATAAACATGATATGCATGTCCTTTATACGGAGAATTAATAATTCTTTCTATTGAATGTTCTTCTAAATTACCACAATCATTAACTGTTGCTATTTTTTCACCCAATTCTAGATTTAAAAATGGCTTCCATCCATTTGCCGTTAATACATCAAACTCTGGTGATAAATTGCATTCTGGATGCCCAAGTTCCCCGAAAGCACGATTTTGTTTTACATATTCGTTGTTATATCTTTCAACTTCTTTTTCCATAATGTGCGAAGGATATACACGCCCATTTTTGTTTTTAATGTCCGACTGCAAAAATGGACCTTCGATACAATAAGATTTTCCACCAGAAGATGTTTCTTCTGTAATAACCTGAATTGCTTCTACAACTTCTGTGATTAATTTCATGTTCCAAATCCTTTAATTTTTGATACTTCTAATATGACAGAAGCGGCGTAATTTTCACCACCAGGAATTTGTACTGGATTTGTTATTGAAATCTGATTTATGTTGGCTGAACCACCAGTAACAGTATTTGTAAGCATTATACCATGTTCTTTAAAATCTAACACTCCTGTTTGTGCCATGAAGAAAGGAGCATTTCCAGAAGCACCCGTAAGTGCAGGAGTATTCCAATATATAGCCAACGCATTAATAGTAGAAGAAGTAGGAGCAATGGACCAATAAGCTCTAGAAATTCCAATTTGTGCAAAAGTAGCACCAGTTAAAGCATATCCCAAATCACTAAAAAATATATTTCCTGTTAATGCTAGAGGAGGAATAGCAGAAGCAACACCAGTATCTTGTGAAAATGTAAATTTCACAACATGCTTATTGATTGTGTCCTGTAAAATTTGTTTCGTGAATTGAGGCATTTACTGATCCTTATATTTTGGGAGGAAATTTATTTTTTTTAAATGGAGATTTTGTAGTATTTTTATCTGGAATTTCCTCATTTCCTTCTAAATTATCTATGTTTTCCGGATTGTCATTATTTAATTCTTGTTGTTTAGCCAATTCTTCTTGTTCTTGAGTTTTTTCTTCAGACATTTGTTTATCTAATTCTTCAATATCGTGTTCGTTTTGACGCAAAATATGCTTACGAACCCATTGTTTAGAATAATACTTACCAATATAAGGTTCTACTGAAGTCAAAGATAGCCAACGTTCATTTTCTATTTCTAGATCTTTAAGTTCATCAAAATACATGTCACTTAAGAAAGTAATGTGTATTTTATGTTTACATTCTTCCCATTCTTCTGGTGTTAATATACCTTTAAGAATAAGTTGTTTTTCAAGTAATTCTTGGAATAAAGTTCCAAATTTATTACGAAGTCTTTCGATAAATTTCGAAAACTTTAATTCGTCTCTTGTAATTTCGGTTGTTCTTCCAATTTGAAAACTTTTTTGTTCGTTCTCTACGCGAGAATATGGCAGGTTTAAAGCTTTTGATAGTTTCTTTTGAAAGTATGTAATATCTTCAATTTGATTCAGATTGCTGTTTTTCGTAAATACACCGGCATCTAAAGCAAATGTGTGATAATTATGAATCTCTTCTTTTTCGTCAATTGTAAGGGTACCTACATCCATAGTAGTAAAATCAGCACGAATAGATTGTATTTCTACATTTTCTTCGGATTCGTTCCAAGGAATAAGTTTGGAATGTAAAGTCAAGTCTTTTGCTTCCACAAATCCTTTTTCGAAGGTAGGAAACTTGTGATCAGAAGTACATACTATTCTTTTACCATTTTTCAGTACAATTTCAGTTACGGATTGATCTTTTTTAGTTACTCCAGCCCAAGAAATCTTACCGGGAACAATTTCACCATTCGTAGGATGACAAGAATATGTCCATAGATTTTTTCCTAATTTATATTCGTTTATAATCTCTCGTAAAGACAAAATTCTACCGTCTAATAAAGGAATTAAAGTAGATAAATCTAGACATGCTCCAGGAAGAGTGTCAATTTCCGTTCCTTTTCCGTTTTCTCTTCTGGGCAACCAATAATCTTCTAATACTGAAAGATAGCGACGATCATCGCGGATTTCGCCGGTATTGGCATCATACATTAATTTATTGCGATACTTATTGATAAGTTCTCGCATGTATTGTTCTGCTTTTGCCTTTGGAAGAGTTCCTACGTCAATGTAAAAAATTCTTCTTTCTGGTGCCCGAGATAATCTATAAATGACAGCCGAATCTTCCATCATTCTCAATTGATTTAGTGGGCGAATGGCTTTGTGTAAATAACCATATACTAATTTTTTCTGAGGATCATATAATCCAGAAGTTACATATACGATTACATCTGGAGAAATTTTAACACCAGATTGAACGGTAGGAGCGCGAACAATAGGATTATTCGTATCCATACTGTCTTTGTTGTAGGTATAATATTCTTTTATATCTTTAATTATTTCGGTGCCATCTTCTTGTTTTTCTTTTGTGATTTCACGAATTTTCTTGATATTTAATGGATCGACATAACGAATTTCTTTAATGCCTTCTGCTTTATTACTTTCATCTATGATAGTGTGAAAGTAAATCTTAGCATCTATGTACCAACGTCTAAAGTAATCAAATCCTTTAGATTGAAATTCTAAAAGATCCAGCAAATGATTAAATTCTGTTATTATCTTATCTTTTGTTGCTTTTTCTAGATCCAAATCATCCAATATTAACTTAACTGGATTTGCCAGTTTATCTGTGACTATTACTTCGTTTGTAATTTCTTCTATAGCGGTATCAATTTCTGGATGAAAAGACATGGAACGATAACGCCCAATAAGTTCATTATCGGACCTATAGGTACCATCCATATCAATAAATTGCCCATAGAATGCTCCACCGGCACTTCCAGAAGATTCTATGTTAATAGCACCATCATCAAAAACGGGAGGAACAAATGATTTATTTTCTAAATCCTGTTTTTCCTGTTCTTTTGATTTTAAAAATTCAAATCCAAATAATTTAAAGGGTTTCTTTGGCATAGTATAAAATTACTTTCAATTAGCTAGAAGTTCCTTCCATCTGATAGTATTGATATTCTAGCGTCACACCAAATTCTTCAATTGTATTGTTGTTATCCATTGCAAGTTCAATTGCGGTAACTTCTGAGGGCCAACAATCAATGAAAGTATAAGTCTTAATATCTCTACCTTCACGATCGATTTGAGTAACGTACCATTGTTGAGCATAAGTAGATAACCCATTTCGCCCAATGTTAGTTTCTACGCGATTAACAACATCATGCCATTTTTCAAAGGCATTTCGAAGTGCAAAATTAGTATCGTTAATGACAGTAATTTGCCAAGAATCAAAAGTTCTATCACCGGCAAGTTTTAGTTTTCTTCCTTGGAATGGAGCTTCTGCAACGCCTATTTTAACTGCTGGAATAGAAGCGGCGCGAGCTAAAAATTGAATTTGGTTAGAAGGATTTAATCCAGCAGCAGCAACAGCGGCAGCAGGAAAAGTACCGGTGACACGGTAAAGGTTGGGTCTCGCCCCTCCTCCCGATAATGAATTTTTGAACTGGGATATGTTCATATACTTTTTAACTCCATGGGAATTTGTTTGCCTAATTTAGTGAATAAAAATCCATTATAAGGAATACCTTTTTTATAGGTAGTTCTAACCTTCCTATAAGGTATATTATTATTTATGCACCATTCTTTTAGATTTCTAACAAAAATTATATTTGAAATAGTTTCAATTTTCCACCAAAATTGTATTTTTTGTTTCAAATTAAAGAGCATGTGGAATACCCTTATTTTCTATTTTTTCGTATTTATAATTGTTATAGAATTGATTTTTTTTGGTGTGAAAAATTAAATTTGATTTTTTAATATTGTTTTCTTTGCACCATTTTGTCAAATTTTTAATAATGAATTGATTTCCTTCAATATCAATAATTTTATATTCACAAGATCTGAAAGAATTTCCTTTTCTTGATTCACTCATTCGTTTTCTAGTTTCTAAAGGAACATCTTCTTTAGTTTTTGGCAATTTTTTGCAAAAATATCCATTATAACCATTTATATTATTTACTAATTTTTTTTGTGATAGATGATTATCTTTACAAAATTTGCATATATTTGTAATTTTTACAATTTCACCCGAGGGCAAAGTAATTTCCCAAAGACTCGGGTAAGTAGGATTTCCTATTTTTTTTAATCTTATTTTTTCTATAGATTCAGGATTTAACTTTCTTCCGCGCATAAAATTGGATCTTTTTTGAGCAGTAATTGGATTATATGGACGATTTCGAAGGAATTCTTTTTCTTCTTCTCTTAATTTTCTTCCTCTAATTTTTGATATTCTATATTCGGTAAATAACGGATCTTCTTTTCTTCCTTTTCTACTACTTCCCATTAAAAATTTTGTTTTGGATGAAGCTTCATATCCGCCGCATCCACCGCTATTACTATTATACCCATTTTTAAAAGTATCATATAATGAAATGTAGTACATTTCTCTTTTCAATGCTTCTTCTTTAGTTAAGATATTATCTTCTAATAATTCAATTTTCCAATTATGATTAACATTTTTTTCTAACAAAACAATATAAAATTTTCTAATTTTTTTTGAATTGGTTTGATGTTTTAAATTACACCAGTTTGCTTGCATTATATGGTTTTTCCATCTAATATCAATTGATTTTTTTCCGGTATATCCAATATATGATAAACCAGTAACTTCTGATGTAATTTTGTAAATTTTATATATTTTTGTCATCGAATACAACTAACCAAATTTCTTCGGTTAGTTGTTATATTTATTTAGATGGTATTTAGAGCTGTTATTTCTTCAAAATTCACTGAAGTTCTGGTAGCTATAAAATTAAGCTTGATATAGTTAATGGAACGAGCAGGTTTAATAAAGATATCGGCAACAAATCTGTTTCCATCAATTACATCTTGGGTATTATTTTCATCGGAACAAACAACTTTAAAGTCATATATTCCTCGACGCGATTGAATATCACGAAGGAAAGGTTCTACCATACTTACGAACATACTTCTTGTAAAGGAATCATTTGTCTCAAAAAGTTGGTATTTTGCTGCGATAGAAATGGACTTTTCCAAAATTATAAACAAACGACGAACATTGATTCTATCAAAAGCAGATGGTTTAGTTTGAGCGGTCTTATCGCCGTACAACACTACACCTTCGCCAGGGAAAGATACTACTGGATTAATAGATTTCTGATAAATTATATCTCTAGAAGTTTGATTTGGATTGAAAGCAAGTTTAATAACTCCTTTAATATTTCCTCTGTTAAATCCAGCAGGGGAGAACCAAGGATCAGCAATTAAGTCTGTTCTAGCAGACAATCCAGCAATGTCACCGTTTAGAGGCACCCAACGATAAACGTCGTTGTATCTGTCATATTGATACTTCCAGCCGGAGTCGATGAAAGCGTATGAGTTATTTCCAATAGAGTTACGTAAAGTATTGCAGTTCGCAATCTTAACCGTATCAGTAGAAGTAGGATTGAAGTTTTGTGGTGAAGCAAAGGCGATACAATCTTGACGAGCCTTAGCGATTTCACATACGTTTGCCGAAGCGGTTTCATCCAATGGACCACAGATAAGCAATGATACGTCAACAAAATCTGGATCAGCAAAAAGACGATATCCAACGTCTGTTCCAGAAGAAGGAGCAATGCTTGAATCGCTTACTGGAGCAGAAGAAGTACCACCAGTGAAGTTAAGTGCCAATGCACCAGTTACACCAGTCACACCTGCTCCACCCCATCCATACGTACTGGAAGAAATAGTACCATAAGACGAAGAATCTTGTGCTTGGTGAACACTGATTCCGGTAGGATGGTTAAGCCACCAAACGTAATTTGATTCGTTATTTAAGACTTGAACGTAATAGTTAGAAGAACCATCGGCTCTACGAGAATTCGTAGCCTTTGATACTCCTTCGTATTTTTCTAGAATAGTTCCAGTAACTCCAGAAAATTTACCTTGTTGGTCAATGATTGCAATGTGCATTTCATCGCCTGTTCCACCATAGTTAGAAACTAAAGTAGAAGTCGTAGGAGCACCAGCAAATTGCCCAGAGAGACTCCAAGCATTATAAGCAGAAATAGTATCGCAAATTTCTACGCGGAATGAATTTCCAAGATTTCCTGGATATTTTGCGGCAAAATAAGCAGCGCTATTGGATCCAGAATATGCTACAGTTCCTACAGAAGTAGCTGCTTCATAAACATCCTGGTTATTGATAAGTAGAGATACATCTCCAGACGTTGGACCAGCAACGGCATTCTTAGAAGAAGTATTTACAACGCGAACAACCTGAAGATTATTGCCATAATTCAAGAAATTTGCAGCGGAAAAGAAATATTCGAAGGTAGTATCATCCGGTGCACCGAAAAGCTGCACAAGATTCGATTCTCCGTCAATAATTACACGTTGATTTACTGGACCCCAAGTAAAATAACCTGCGATACCGGCAGGAGTGGTAGCAACCGCTGGAATAACGGTACTAAGATCACGCTCCTGTACTTGAACACCTGGGCTAACTTGAAATGACATTTTTTGGTATCTCCTTTAGCAAATTCACAATAGACACAAAGTATTTAACTTTATTTATGAAGTATAGATTTTTGCTTACCAATCATTATTTTTGTATAGTTTTTTGTTTTCTTCTGCTAATTCTTGAGGAGTTTTACCATTACTAAGCCAATTTATGTCCTGGGCTGTATCATTTTCCGGATCATCTATGCCGTTTGCAATAAATCCAAAAGGCATGACATCTTCTTCTAATCTACGTATTTTATCTTCAAATAGTTTTTCTTTAACATTTGTATCTGTATAATCTTTAAAAAACTGTTGTCCTGTAAGCCAAGCAAAAGAAACCAAAGACATAACTAAATCGTCATGATTTCCTTCACTGGCACCATAACTAATTGAAGATTTTGTCTTGGTTGTATGAGACGCACCTCCACGAATAAATGTACTGAATTCGGAGACTATATTGAAGTCATTCAGTATAAGTTTGTCATTTTCTATAAAATCCTTAAGAATCTGACAGCCTTCACCTTTTACAGCATAACTCATATTTAACCCAGGCATAGGCTTTCCAGACCAACCACTATGCGCTCTTTGACCTCTTTTTGGGTGAAATATGACTTCTACTATATTTTCATATTCCATTTCATCTCTTAATGCATTGGCTACAGAAAGACCTAAATCGTTGATTTCTATAAGAACGTATGCTTGGTTATACTGTAATGCTATTTTATTAATTACATTTGGAAGCAACTGTACGCTAAGTTCATTATTTCTAAATGTTGCAGCCACTTTGTATGGAACACTTGTACAATCAATGACAGAAATAGCATGATAGTCGATACCAGAACCTCTAGAAGGATCTACACAGATAATGTATCTTTTTTCTGGTTCTGGTTTTTCGAAGACTGTATAACCTTCTTGTGTTGTTATTATTGGATTTTTATAATAAAGAGAAGTTAATTTAGAAGGAGAAATCAGGGTATTATCAGAACCCATAAATTCTACTTCATACTCACCGCGCCATCTTGCTTCTTTATTTCCAGCAAAGTTTGCTAATACGGTTTTCTTGAAATTTTCATCTCTACCAGGAACTTCATTCCATTTAGCTTCTACTGCTACATAATCGCTCTTTCCTGTAGTTGCATCTAACCAAATACGATAAAACAAATTCATTCCGTTTGGCGTAGAAATAATAACAATTTTTGTGGTTTTACCAGCAGTTACCGCAGGGAAAACTGAACTGAAAAATTCTTCTGCTACATTATTTGGTACAAAGCTAAACTCATCCATTATGATGCAATTGTGGTTTTTAATTTCATTTGCAATGTAACAATGTGTATCTTCTACATTAATAAAATCATAAACGTTTTCTTTTGTTTTACTTTTTTCTTTTCCAATTACTAAAATTTCTTTGTCATTTTTATCTAAAATAGATTCATATAATTCTAAATCTTTTGCTTTTTTCCATCCAGTTTTTGTTTTTAATAAATGATTTTCTGTGCATTTAATAAAAGATTCGTCTTCGAAGTATAATTCAATGACTTTTTGTTGTTCAGTAATTAATAATCCTTCGGTTTTTTTATATTCACCGTTTTCACTTAAGACTTCTAAATTACTAATATCAACTATTTTTTGCATTTTTTCCAGAACCATGTAAATAATTACTTGGTTGTGTTCCTTCTTTTACTCGAATTTTTTTCTTTGTTTCTGGATCATGATACCATTTTAAATTATAATTTGGATTTTTACCTTTTCCATATATGTATCCTTCGGGTTTATCTTTTTCTTCACACCGTATAATATGTTTTGTTTCTGGGTGATGATACCAAACTAAAGAATAATTCTCTATCTTTTTGCCTTTATTCCAAGGAACATAATTTTGTTTTGCCAATGACATTTTCTTTTTTGCTTCGTCGCTTCTTTTCATACCTTTATGTTTTTCGGCAGTCTTTCGAATTTTTTCTGGGTTTCTATTAACTTTATTGATGTGATCTTCGGATAATTTTTTTCCCGCATGACCAACAGATATTTTTCTCTTTGTTTCTTCCGAATGTTTTCTTCCTATTCCAGTTCCTAATTTGACTTGAGATATTTTTTTCTTTGTTTCTTCTGATACAATTTTGTTTTTGTTGGACTCTGATATTTTTCTCTTTGTTTCTTCGGAATGTTTTCTTCCTAAACACGCAAAATAGTAATCAGATTTTATTTGCTCATATAATCTAGATGATTTTACAAATTTTTTATCATGAACATTAACCATAAGATAAATTGCTAAAAACATTTTTGATTTTGCTTTTCCAGTCAAAAATTTTGTTAATAGTCTGTGTGCAATATAATGTTCTCGTAAAGTTAACTTTACTAAATTGTCATCGTTATCAGAACCACCCAAAGATCTGGGTTGAATATGATGAATTTCAAAAATTTGATTATTTTTTAATATTCTCGATTTAGATTTTTCTATAAGAGAACAATAAATCTTATAATATTTGTTGTTTTCTGGAAGCCATAAATTTTCGATCGGATTTGGATGAATTTGCATACCTGTATTTATAATATTTGGTATTTCTGATATTTTACAAGTATATTTTATTCCATTATACTGAATATGAACTAAAGAATCTCCGGAAACGCAGTTAAAACTTTGCCCACGAATAGCAGAAGCAGAAGTGGGAGATACCATAATTTTAGAACCATTTTCTAAAACTATAGATGTTTTATTCCATTCTATTATTCCTTGTTGCATCCATTTAGGAAGATTTTCGTAAGCAACCTTTAATTTACTTAATAATTCTTTTGCTGTGGATAATTTATTTGCCAACATGGCAACAGAATATTCTCTATTAAATAATACACACCATAATAAATAGGCAATTGTTGCCGTAGATTTTCCTGCTTGTCGAGCAATTTTACAAATGGAAAATCTATTTTCATGAATTGTTTTTATAATTTTCTTTTGAAAATTGTATGGTTTGAAAGAAATTAATCCTTCATCTAAACTGACAATTTTAATATAGTTTTCTGCAAAATAAATCGGATCATTTGCACATTTTTGCAATTCTAATATTTGATTTTCTGTAAAATTAATATTCACATCAGACTTTTTTAGAGTCTGAATGCCCATATAATTTGATTTAGGATCTAAATTTTCTGTCATTCAGCATTTCTTTTTGGTTTTATTAAATCCATAAGTTCTTTTGTACTTCCTATAAATATAGCATTATTTTGTGTTAATTGATTTGTAGTATTATCAGATGAAATAGATCCTTTTATATCTTTCATTTTCTTATGTAATTCCATAAGTTTATCATTTGCTTCTAATGAAGAATTAATAAGTTGTGCAACAACTTCATATGCTCTTGGATTTTCAGACTGTAAAGATAAATCTAAAATTCCATCTACTGCTAGTTTATTTTTTTCAATTATTTCTTTTAAATTTGCACGTATTTCTTGAAAATCTTGTTCTGCTTTTTCAATCCCTCCAGTGTTTTCGGAAACAGGAGTTTTCACTATTTCAGCAGAAGGAGGATCGCTTATAAGATTTAAAGCATCGGTGAGATTTAATTCTGGTTTATTCATAACGTATTATTCTTGTAAATGTCGATCCGGTTGCTCCAATGGAACCAGCAGTTGCACCACCTGTAACTCCAACAATAATACTTTCTGCTGTTGCACCAGTAGCACCTATTACTAAATTATTTATATCGTATCTATCATAAAAGTTAACTTCTGCTTGTGTAATTACTTTAGATTTTGTACTAGGACCATATAAGAAGAATTTTGCGGTAAATTGAATGCTACAAAGAAATCTTTTTCTTTCTTCTTCAAATGTTCCTTCAAAGTTTTCATCAAAACTTAATCCTACTATAGTAATAGGTACATCTATATTTCCGTCTATTCCAACTTGTTCCAAAGTAATACAAAAATCTGGAGCAAAATAAGGCAAAATTTGTTCTACTATTTGTAGCCCATCATCTGAATTTTTGGCAAGTATATGTAAACTTATTGTTAATTGATATGGAACTCTTTCTAATCGCGTAATTAGAGATGAAGAAGAAGTATCCGTATAATAGGCAGTTTTCTGAGAAGTAATTTGTTTTCGGATTGAATCGTACCCAATACCAGAGATTTCAAATCCCATTCTCGGTAATTTCATTGCATAATTGTGTTCTAGTTCTGGATCAGAAGCATTTGATCTAGCAATAAATTTTTGCTTAGGAGAATAAATTATAGGAACTTTGATTCTTTTGATTTCAGAATCCGAAGAATCTTTTCGTATAATTGATATGTCATTAAATAGAGTTCCAAACCCTATTAGTACCTTTTTTATAGTATTATAGTAAAATGTTTCTAGCAATTAATATGATCCAAAAATATTGTCTTCTGTAAAATCTAACTTATCGTCTGCCTCATCTTGTATTATTTTATTATCTGCATTAGTATTTGTTTCTGTACTATCTATTCTATCAGAAATAATCTTATAGTTATTATCGTTCTTAGTAATATAAAGTGGTAATATATCTGTAGATTCTTTCCATTTTCCTATAGTATTGTAAAGAACAACTGTATTTCCATTGTAAGAATACACTGTTGCCTGAGCATCTGAACCAGAAACTCCTCCGGTCGCGGATCCATTAGCATATTGATATACGGTATCATTTACAGAAAGAGATCCTGTTCCACCAGTAACTTGTAAAGTAATCTGATATCTTGCTGCTTCACCAATAGTATCAATTTCTGTTTCACCAGTTTCAAATGATTCTTCACTAAATTGAAACAATTCACATCTCATTTTGAATGTATAGTTTTTACCTAATTGATAAAATGGTGCTTCGTGTTCTACAAACTTAATTTCAAAAAATCCTTTTGTCATAGGAAGATAGATAATATCTCCTTCCATAGGGCGCAACATATCTGTTTCTTTTTGAAATCTTACTTTTGCGACAACAAATACCGCACTATCGCGTACTTCTAATCCAAATTTTGTCAATAAATCTTGATCACCTTCAAAACCATTAACTGTTTCTAAATACATTTCTATTAATCTTCCACTTCTAAAAGCAGAATTTGGATCTTCTCCAAAAAATGTATCTTTGGTTACAAATGATCTTGGTAGATAATAAACATCCATTCCTTTGATTTTAATAGATTCAATGACTAAATTCTCAACGAGATTTTGTTCGTTGGATGCTCGAATATTATTGAAAAATTTGTTGACTGTCATTTTATCCTACAAAGAAATCTAAATCTGGACCATATTTGTTAATAACAGTTTCTTCAATTTCTTGTATGTCTAATAATGCTTGTGATAATATTTCTGCACCATTCAACACAATACCACCAGGCAATTGTACGTTTTGAAATTTTGATAAGTTTTGTCCCCATTGTCGTTTAAATAAAGCGGTAACATATCTTTTAAGTAAAATGTCATTATAGACTTCTGGATATACTGTAGGATCTAAAATTCTGTATGCTTCTATGATGATATAATCGCCTGGGCGTATTTGATAAGATAATTTGGAGTCAATATAAAGTCTATTTTTTCTACGATTAAATCTCAATCTTTTATCTGGGCTTAACATTTGTCCCAAAAGAGAAATATATTCTTGTGTAATATAATAATGTTGAAGATTTATGGATCCTAAAGTATACAAATCATTCAAAACATATTGATAACGAATATCAAACATACTAAAAGAACTGCTAGAAATATGAAATAATCCCAACACACTCATTATACTGTTTTCTATAGGAACTCTTGTTGATTTACCAGATTCGGTTGGAGCCTGTGAAACATCTTCCGTAGATACATTTCCTGTAACCCCAGAAGCAGTCAAATCAATATAACAATTATCAATATCTGTTTGAGTTATTTGATATTTTAGATAGATTTTTTCTGTACCATCAGAATTATATTCTTGAAAATATTGTATAGCATCATCTACGCGATCTTCCATTTGATCTTCGTCTATGTTAATTTCTATAACTGGATGTCCTAAACTACGCAAAGCATAATCTATTAATCCTTGTCTTGTAGATATTGCCATTATTTGACCTCTTTAGAATATTTATCTTTGATGGATTGACGAATATTTTGAATTTTTTCTATATTTGATTCGGATAAAGATTTTTTCTCTACAATATGTTCCCACAAAGCCACAACCAAATCTTCATATAGTGGATATTCTATTTTTCTTTTTGTATCATATGGTATTTGTGATTGTAAAGCTTCATTTAAAGCAACATTTTCTTCGTTTATTTTTTGAGATAGATAATTTTTGAGCGAAACAAATTCTTCAAATCTTTGAAGATATCTATTTCCATCTTCCCAATTTAATGGCAAATTTACAACTTGATCGTTATTTCCATATACAACGTGTGTTTGATTTGGAACATACAATCTTGAATGAAAATCTTCTATTAAAGCATCATGAGAAGGTTCTAGAATTTTAAATTCTTCTACCGTCAAATAAACTTTACCATTTAAATTGATTATACCTTTTTCTTCTTTAAAATAATTCATTATGCATCATCCGGTGGGAGTGGTTGTCTATTTGATTGATAATTATTTGATCCTAAAGATGTTGGATCTACAGTTGTAGTTTTTGTAGTATCGATAATTATATTTCCGTTTCCATAATTACTTACTAATGCGGCTCCTGAAGCAGAACCTACTGTAAAATTGGAATAATTTCCTACTCTAAATTGAGCATTTGCTGTTGGTCCTGTATTTCCTGGAAAAGTAGTAGAAATATCAAATGCTACAACATTGCTAGTTTTATCTGAATATATTCCTGTATATGGTCCCATTGTAAGAGAAGCCAAGTTAGAAACTGGGTCTATCTTTGTAGAGGTAATTTCTGCATATGATCCATTATTTGCATTTATTCCATTTTGCATTCTTGTAAAAGAGCCATTAGAAACAAAACAATTAGATCCTTGAGATACATAAATTCCATTATTGCTATTATAAATAGCAAAACTTTTTCCAAAAGTAACACCTTGAACGTTATATACTAAAGAATTATTGGACGCATAAACTCCATAGTAATAATTATTTGCCATAACCACAGGATAAAGAACACAATTAAATGTGCCTTTATTTAAGTTTATTCCAACATTATTTTTACTAAAATACATTGATATTCCTTATGATGAGCTTAATCCGTTATCATAGTTTAGTAAGTTGTCATAAACTAGAGAATCGTTAGAACAACGTATTCCGTTATTTAATCCGTCAAACCATATATTTCTACCAATAACTACAGCAGATTGATTTTCTATTCTGATACCTGTTCCAACTGGGCTATATTGATTTCCTAAAAATACTATAGGAGACTTAGAATATTTAATACCAATGCTGCATTTTTTGTTTGGTGAATCAAACATAAAAATAGTTTTGTTGTTTGGACCAGAGGGACCAGTTAAGTGGAAAACTACTGCCGCACTTTGCATACAACTATACGTAGGACCGCTTGGATTAAAAGCAAATGAAGATAGTGTAAAATCTGGAGTTAATCCTGTTGGTAATATGAGATCAAAATTTAAATTAAATGTAGTAATTCCTGGAGGTCCGAATGTAGTGCTTCTAATTTTGTGTACACCACGCATATATTCGTATGGACATGTTTCATCAATGGTCACATAATTAGTATACAAATAATCTACAGAATTTGCAGATAGAGAAACCGACCAATATCTTTCTGTGGTAGGACCAGAAGGACCAGTAATATTTAATATCGTAGAAGAAGTTGGAATAATATAATTTGTAATTAATACATTTGAGAAAATGTGAGTTTTATTTACGTCATCGGAAATAATTGTATCAGGAATAGTTATTGGATAATTTACATTATATTCTCCATTGTTTATTCCTATTTGTAGAACACCTTGAGGTAATGAAAATCCTGGAGAAACTCCATCTGAAGATAATGATTTTGCCGATACAAAATATGTAGCATTTGCAAGAGTTCCTTCACTTACAATACTATTTCCATTGGAATCTTGACTGTAAGTATTAAAATCTGTATTGTTGATAATGTAAGAAGCAGAATTTGAATTGATAAAAGGACCACCACCAGAACCAGGATCTCCTTTTTCTCCGGTTGCACCTGTTGGTCCTGGAGTTCCGGTTGCACCAGTTGCTCCTTGTGGTCCAGTAGCACCCGTAGATCCTGTAGCACCTCTTTGTCCTGTAGCACCAGTTGCTCCCGTGGCACCAGGAGTTCCTGTTGCACCTGTTGCACCAGGAATACCGGTTGCTCCAGTGGCACCATTTGTTCCTGCGGGTCCAGCGGGACCTGGTGGTCCAACTTCAATTCCTGCTCCACTATATTTCTTGTATCTAATTATGTAATTACTTGAAATATAAGGAGACAATATAGAGAAAGGTGAAGAAATTGCAGAAGTATCTGCTCCAGAAATAAAATAAGTAGTTAAATTATTTGTTAATGTTGCTGTTTGAATACCAGGAATAGAAGAAGCTAATCCAGAAGATGCACCACCCGATCCAGTAATACCAATTTCGTGTGTGTGCGGAGGAAGATTTGCTGTAGTTAAAATTGTACTTTCAGATCCACCTATAAATCCATGTTTTCTATCGCTAAGATTGTGCCCTGTATAACTTCCTATAATTGATCTTCCTCTAAGATCAGGAACGAAAAATTTATTATTTGTAAGCCCAGCAGAAGGAGGAGTTGTATAAGAAGAAATAATTATTTGCGTAGAAGATGTACTAAGAGTACCAGAACCTCCTATAGTGTATTGTTTATTAAATTGACATACATTAGAAGAACTAGATGCAGATGTAATTTTAGCAACAATTCTATTTGCCGCAGTTGCTCCTGGAGTAGTAGGAACAGACCAACCCAATTCAAAGTAATCATTTACTTCAAAATTGTGATTTTTTGTATGTATAGAAGCAGGTGAACTAAATCCATCATTAAAAGTAATATATCCTGTATTACCAGATCCAGTCATTGATGCTAAAATGGAATATGATTCACCAATAACATTATAAAGATCTTCATATTCACCGGTTGCTCCAGTAGATCCAGAAGTAACATCTTTAGGATATGCATCACCATTACAATATAACCAATTTCCTGGTATATTGTTTGGTAAACCACCAAAAGCAATAATAGTTCCTACTGGTGTAAATAATCCTACTTCTGTACCAGCAGCACCTGTTCTTAGAGAATTTATAACAAAACCAGTTTTATTTGTAGAATTATTCCATAATACTACAGGATTTCGAATATAAGAAGTATTGGTTGGAGCAGAAGTCGTAAGCCCACCAGACAAAGATTCGGAAAGATATAAGATATCTCCGGCACTATAACCAGCAGTAGGTAAAGTTATTTGTCCTTGTAAAACCAATACAAAGGATGTAGATGAAGCACTTTCTACAATACCAGCAATATTCGCTTTAGTTATTGAAGACGGATCTGCTTTTTCGTAGGTCGACCCATTTAAATATACAGCATCACCGGCAGAAAAAGTATTTGCCTGTGTAACTATAACACGAATGGATTTACCATCGCTTGAACCAGAACCCGTTCCTCCAAATACACTTACATCTAAGGCGCTATATGCCATTTTGTTTCCTTATTCTCTTAACATACAATTAATAGCATTACGTAGATTTGTTTCAATTCTTTCGCGTTCTCTTTGTGGTAATTTTCCATCATTTAACATTTTTTCGCACGCAAGTTTACAATCTCTGAACTTTTCAGTCCAAAAAGCAGAAGTTGCAAATTCATCAAGCACCATCCAATCGTAGACAGGCTGTAGAATAAATAGCCCACCTTCTGGATAAGGTAAAGACAAAGCTTTCTTTGCAAAAGTATAGGCTTGATGGAATCTTCCATAAGAACGACAAAGTTTGGCTGCAATCCATAAACTTTCTGCTCTGAATGGGCAAGCATTAAATGCTTCTAAATGATAACGAATAATTTCATCTATTGGTGCTTTTTGTGCTTCTTTAATAATTGCTACTTGGAATAAACTATAAAAAACTTCTTCATTCCATCCACCAAGACTTGCTCTCTTTAAATACCATTCTATTGCTTTTTCTGGCATTTGAGCATCACGATAAGATTGAGCAAGGTAGAAATGATATCTATTAAAATCTTTAGGATCTGTTTTTCCAGAATTTAATGCATCTTCAAATAACTTGGCATCTCTCTTGTATTTTTCTGGATCTTTGGATCTTGCACCATCCTGAATGGGGCGATTAATAAATCCAGAAGCAAAAGATTTTGTTTTAATTTCTTCGTGACAATCAACGTATTCATGACAAACTCCACGATAATAAAATGGAAGTTTATTGGAAGTTAATTGTGGGCGGTGATACTTAATTCCACCATAAATTGCAAAAACAGAATACAAATCAGCAGTTAAATTTTCTTTAAAAGCATTGGGATCAAAATTTCCATCAAATTCTAAAATTTCATCTGCGTCTATCATTAAACTATAATCGCCCTCCGGACGTGCCAGTTCTAGTAATTCTGATCGATTTGTTCCAAAATCAACCCAAGGTCTTTCATACAATTTTCCTTCAATTCCAATTTGAGCAAAAAAATCTTTAATTTTTTGCTGTGTACCGTCCGTAGATCCTGTATCTATAATTACCCACGAATCTATTACAGGTAATGTAGACGCCAAGCATCTCTCAATAACATGAGCTTCGTTCTTAACAATCATAGTCAATACAATTTTTTTCGCAGACATACTTTAAATGCTCCTTTACATTATATATCTAAGTTATACGGTATAGCCATACCGAAAAATTTTATCAATATCTTTTGAAGATAACCCCAATATGGATCCTGCTATATTTAGTAGCGGATTTTGTCGATCTATAAGATTTGCATAATCCCAACGAATTTGTGCTAATTGTTTTTCATAAGGTGGTAAAGTGTTTATAATTTGTCCCACTAAACCTTCCAAAGTTGCTATGTCCATATTATCAATTTTAGTAATAGCAGCAATTCTAAATTGAATTATACTTAAAGATTCTGGTATAACATCCAATATTTCATCATCACAAAATTCTGCTTTTACGCATTTTTGATAGCGTTCGTATTCGGTTAATTCTCTGTCAAAAGTTTTAGTTCCGATTACTTTTCCACACTTTTCGCAAATTATGTCATATGTAAACATGTATATTTAGCTCCAAGATTGGAAATATCCACCAAAATGTCCAGTTTTAGATCCGGCAGTTAAAGAAGTTACTTGAACAATTCCAAATAAAGATGTAGCAGTTAAAGGTAATGGACCAGTCAAAGTTCTAACTAATTGCATATTATATTCTGAAGTTCCTATCCAAATATCAACAGCGTTTGCTGCATCACCTCTAAATGTTATTCCTCTTGTATTTATAGAGGCTATGTATAAAGTGTTGGCAGTTACAGGAATTCCGGAATCAAATACTTCGGTACTTGTTGCATTACTAGTTAAAATTTGCCAGTTAGTATCCGGGGAACCTGAAGTAGGAGAAGTGTATCGAATTAAAATGTAGCTATTTGAAGTAGGTTGATCTACGCTTGGTATTGCCTGTGTTGCTCCCATCCAATATCTTAAAAATGTAATATTAGGACCAGTTCTAAATTTAAATCCTTGTCTAGGATAGTGCCCTATTCTGAAGTCTGCCCCTGCTGCACCCGTTGTAAATATAGCTGTTCCTGAATTTAAGTTTGCTCCTGTAGCAGTAAAAGATTGGAAGTTACCATCAATATAATCTATGGTTGTTCCTATTGTTCCTTGCAAAGTTGCACCGGAAGCACCAACAATTATTCTACCTGTTCCACCTCTTACAGGAATAGACCAAGCACGTTTGTGTAAAAATCCAACTGTTTGCGGAAATAATTCGTTTGCGTCTAAACGAGAACTGGAGATAGGCGATCCCATAAATGATTGTTTGAGTACATATCCTATACCACCGGTGGCACTTAAATCTGCACTTAATCCACCCTGAGATAAGTTTATAATTTGTTCCCATGCAGTATCATAATCAGTGGATGAATTTTTTATTAAAATCCATCCTGTTTGACCACCTGAAGTTACTCCTAAACCGGAAGGACCTGTAGGTCCAGTTGCACCAGTTGGTCCTTGAATTCCTTGAGAACCTGCCGAACCATCGGCTCCTGTAGGACCTGTAGCACCGGTTGGTCCTTGAATTCCTTGAGAACCTGCCGAACCTGTAGGACCTGTAGCACCGGTTGGTCCTTGAATTCCTTGAGAACCTGCCGAACCTGTAGGACCTGTAGCACCAGTTGGTCCTTGAATTCCTTGAGAACCTGCCGAACCATCGGCTCCTGTAG
>ERZ724522.233-NODE-233-length-37888-cov-16.860545_pt1 | contig 37888 bp, 62 predicted proteins | sample MGYA00376055_ERZ724522 | MGnify/ENA primary metagenome ERZ724522 (study PRJEB28724, sample SAMN07190884) | wastewater metagenome | isolation source: effluent of sewage treatment plant in Hong Hong | place: Hong Kong | collected 2016-03-17 ...
AGCGCAGAATCGTGGAGGCGTCGAAGTGAAGTAGCTCGGCGACCTGGGCGGTGGTGAGCAGGTTGAGGGTCATGCGGCGTCGGCCTCCCACACGTCGATGTCGAACGGGATACGGGGCTGCGGGACACCGAGCCGGCCAGTCTTGAGACCCGTGATCTGCCAGAACCTTGGGGCGGCAACACCCTTCACCTTGTCGGCAAGGACGGGGGTAGCCGCACACCATTCGGCGGCCTCGCACAACCGGTTCCACTGCTCCGGCCCGAGAGTGTTTGAGCCGCCTTTGCACTCGATGAACAGCACTCGTGATCGACCGGCCTCCTGGCGGATCGCAACAACATCGGCGGGGCCTTTGCTGTCGGAGGACTTCACGACCGTCCAACCCGCGGCCTGCAGGGCCTTCTTGCAAGCCAGCTCGAACTTCGCGCCCTTAGCTTTCGTGTTCATGCGGCCACCTGGGCCTTCTTGGAGAACCCCGGTTCCATAGGAATCAGGTCACCGGTTCGGAGAACCCACACGCAGTGCTCGTCTACAAGGTGTGGCATCCCGAGGAACACTGCTAGTGCTCCGCGCTCGCGCAACGTGAGCGCCCCGATGGTTGTGTCACGTACCCCGAGGCGGGAGAGGCAGCGAACGGCACGCTTAGTGCCCCAGCGCGGAATAGCCATCAGCATCACCCTGACGTCGATGTTCGCCAACGACGGGTCGGCTAGTGCCTCAACGGCCCGCGATGGTCCTTCAATCCGAATCTCGCGTTTGACGTGGGCTGCGTGCATCCTGATCTCGTTGGCGCGACGCAACGCGAGCATGTTCTGAGGCTCGCTCATACCAGCAGCCCCTTCGATGACGCGACACGAATGGAGAACACTGTCAGTTGGTCTTGTGGTCCGCCGTTCTTTCCGGGTGCCTTGAGGCGGCTGGACTCAATGAAGTTGTGGGCCTTGAGCCATTTGACGGTTCGGCGTGCTTCGCGCTCGTTGATGCCGCAGAGCCCTGCGAGTTCTTCGACGGTGCGGGAGCCGCGCATGACGAGGTGGCAGACCATGTTGCCTGCTGCTGGCGGGCATACCTCGAACTCGATCATGCCCCGACCGCCTTTAGGCCGGTGTGGATGTTGCCGTCGGCAAGCTCCCGACGCATCGCCCACTCACAGAGCTTCAACGTGTCCTGACGGTTCGCAGAGTGCCTGTAGTTCGCGGCCCTCGCAGCCTGCGCTTCGGCCTCCTTCAGATCACGCTGGAACCTGAGATCGGAAATGTCATGTTCGCCCTTAGCGATCGTCTCGCAAGCCGTGACCGCGTTGCCCCTTGCCTTGAGTTCGACGATCCGGACAGCTAGCGCCCGCTGATAGTCACGTTTCGCTACCGCGGCTTCTTTGGCGGTGTCGCGCATGTGCTGCTCGGACGCCTGCTGCTCTAGCTCGGCATCGACCATCGCTTGCCGGGCCTCGTGCCACGTCCAGCTCATGCCACCAGCTCCATCTGCGCCGGCTCAACAAGCGTGTACCGCACACCATCCGCCTGCCCCTGGAACTTCTCACGGGTCGAAGTGATCGTGTGCCCCATGTTCCGCAGCTCGTTCACCCGGGCAGCCACACGCGGCAAATAGCCCTGCAAGAACTCGAACGAATGAACGCCCCGATCCCCCGCTTCCTGCAGGATCAAAAGAACCTGATCGCGCTGAGTCAACGTCATTACTCCGCCACCTTTCGCATCGCCCTGATCTCCCTATCCACCTGCGCCCGCAACCTGTAAACCGACAGAACACGCTCAAACGCATCCACCGGGGCACAGCACTTCTCCGCAGCGAACCGGCCATCCGGCGACACACCAACCGCCACCGCCTGCTCGATCCCCTCAACCCCCACAGCGTTCTCCGCCTCCCAATAAGCACGAAGCTGCGTATGCGCCTCGCTATACGGCGTGCCGTTCTTCGAGGTCTTGAGGTCCACCAACGTCAGCACCCCGTCGATGTGCGCCAACAGGTCGTAACGGCCCCCGTACTTCAGCTCAGGGTGAGCAACGATCTGCTCAACAGCAACCGGCTCAGGATTCGCCTGCACAAGCCAAGACGCCAACCCCTGCAGATACGGGCGAGCGTCAATCGCTAGATCACCTGCCGCCGGCAGCTCCCCCGTCTCCGCCCACAGTTCCAGAGCGCCATGAACGTCAAGGCCGCGATCTGCCGCCTTCTTCTTCGCAGCATCAGCGCCGAGCCCGAGAAGCCTTACGACCTCCACCGCATCCTCCGGTGGCGACTTCGGATCAAGCTCACCCTGCTCAATCGCCCTGAGCGCCCCTTCTGCGCCTCGTGCCTCATACCACGAGTACAAGGCCCTCTTCTCAAGGCAGCCGAGCACCGTAGTTACAGACACAAGCCGTGAACGCTTGCCTCCGGCGAACAGCCAGTAGGCACGCTGCCTGCCATCACCGTCAATGAACTCGACCTTGCCGTGCTCGCCAAGATCGCGAAGAATCGTTCCGTTCTCGGTGGCCGTGGCGGTCATTGCTTCACCTTGTCCAGCTCGTCGCTAAGCCACTGGCACACAGCGTCAGCGGACGCGGCGGGAAGCGATCGCACCGTGTTCTCAATCGACGCCTTATCTACCGTCGCGCCCTGAGACACGAGGAACGTGCCCGCCTTCACACCGTGGCCCGCAAGCAGCTCGACCCCGGTGAGGATCGTCTGCGCTTGCTCGTCAGTTACAAGAGGCCCGGCAGGGGCTGCAGCAGGTGTCGGAGCCGGTGCGCTGCCGTTGCTCGGCATTTCCTCCGCGGCAGTAGTCGCATAACCCGCAAGGTTCACAACGAACCCAAGCGGCCCGCGGTAAGCACGCGACAGAGCACGGGTCTGCGCCATCGCACGCCTGGCGTTCACAGCCTTCGCGCCCTTCCACATCCCGCCCTCAGCATCAGCACACATCGCCTCAGCAGCCCCCACCATCCGCCCATCGGCGGTAAAGGCCTCAGCGCGGGCTTCCCAATCCCCGTTCCCAACCTCCCGGGTCCACACGATCGACGCCGTAACCCCAAGCATCGCCCCGAGGGTCTGCCACCCCTCGATCGTCACATGATCCTTCGCGCCAATCCGGTGATACATGCCCTGACGGTTGATCACGTCAGCAAGAGCCGTAGCGATCTTCCCGGCCCGCTCAATGACCTCAACCGGATCATGTGTGCCGAACAAAGCCGGTGGCCTCGCATCAACGACCTCAAGCTCACCGCCAACCTCTTCGGCCTGGCCTTCTACGAGGTCGGTCATGCTGTCGCGCCCCCAAGCAGCAGATCGCGGGCGACCCTGTGCGAATGACCATCCTGAGCCAAACGCACGAACTCGCCACAAGTCGCCAACGACGCAGGACCAAAAGCCCTCAAAGGGAACTTGCCGTCGTCCACGACAGACCACAGCACCTCAAAAACCGGCAAACGTGCGCCGGGCACCTCTTCGATTCGGTAGTAACGTGTAGGCATCAACATCGCCTCCTAGCGGTGTTGGTCAGTGGCCCGGCGGTCTTGACGCGCGGGCCACGTTTCTTTGTTGTTCAGGGTTTCCGAAGCGGAACGGGCACGACGCAACACTGCGATCTCGTGCGCCCACACCACGACAGCGAGCAGGACCAGCAAGACGAGCGGAGTCATGCCGCCGGCCTCCGGTCCGAACGGTTCAGATTCCGGTAGGCGTCCAGGCTGATCACCTCAGCCAACGGGCCCTCGTGATCCCGGTCGTCCGTGAACGAATCGAGCAGCCACGCCAAAGCAGCCAGCGCGAGCACGACCGTAGACACGAACCCGACCGCGATCACCACAACGAGCACGACATAGAACGCGGTCATTTGTCGTCCCTCCCAATGAACGGCGACCGGCCACGATGCCCGGCCTCCGTGAACCTGTCGGTGACAGCGACCGCTAGATCACGCATCGCCGTCAGGAGCGCGTCGAGCTGTGGAGCAAGACCACAATCCTCGAACGTGGCCCGCTCGATCTCCAACGAGCCGATCTTCATGTCGGCTTCCTCGCACAGGTTTGAGCACCACATCAAGTCCTCGAGCGGGTCCGGGCCGAGCCGCAGCTCTTCTTTGCCTACGAGGTCGTAGTGGTCGATCGCATTGTCGATCAGTGGGTAACGACTCATGCCGCCACCCGGCCCGTCTGGCCCTCAAGCACCTCGACAACGGTCGTGGCGAAATGGTCCGCGATCTTCTTCACGTTCGCGGGGTCCGCGCCGAGCCCGTTCTCGAGCCTGCGGATGGTGTGTTCTGGAACGTCGATCTCGCGGGCAAGCGCTCGGATTGAGTAGCCCGCGTTCAAGCGTTCGGTTGTCAGGTTGAACGTCATGCGTATTCCTTCTGGCGTTCGATGGGAAAAACGTCCAGGACCGCTTTGCCGACGGCGGTAGCCAGCGCGAACTGCGAGCGCGGGTCTACGTAGAACCCGGCTTCTGCCGCCCGGACGGTGTTGCCGCTCACCTTTGCGATGCGAGCGAGGTCGTTGGGCGTCCAGCCCTTGTTGAGTCGAGCCTCGATCAAGAGCCTGTTTGTACTCCCGATCCGGCTTCGCCTTTGCGCGATCCGTTTCGCCATAGTGCGAAGATTAGCACATATGCGCGACCGTTAGCAAATGGGCGAACTCATGGCGCGAAAACCCGCAAGAATCAAGGGCCGTGGAACCCGGGCCTCGCCCCATCGACAACACTGAACGGCAGCGCATCGCCCGCGCAGCCTGGGCCTACTCCGGCCTCGGGCAGCGCGAACTAGCCGCCCGTACCGGCATCCCCTTCGGCACCCTCCGCGGCTACATCGGCAAAGGCGACAAGCCCGGACCGGACTGGACCGACGGCATCAAGATCGCGGACGCCACCGGCTTCCCCCGCTACTTCATGGCCTACGGGTTCGACAACCTCAGCGTGCTCTCTGCCGGCCTGCTGGACCTCGCAGACGCTCCTGCAGAGATGCCACCAGGAGTAACTTCTTGACATGGCTGCTCTATGCGTTCCATACCAGTGTCAATTAACATACTCTGCCTGCGGGCGACGGGGGTCCGATTGACTCACCCTCGGGAGACGACGACGCATGAACTCGCAAGTGTCGTCGAGCAGATCATCGACGGTGTACGTCCCGCTCCCGTCGATCGTTTCGGTGTCCTTCATGTGGCCCTCCAACTACCACGGCCGTTCCCTCGCCACCTTCCGATGACCCCGCGACCGACGACCACATCACAGGACGACCGACGGTACGGCCGCCGTCGGACGACAGCCGAACAACCGTCCGCTACCAGCGGAAACTCTCGCTCCAGCGCCCGAATGAACGCCAGCCACCACAACACCTCGATCTCATCCATGACACTAAGAACGTTCCAGAGGCGAAAACTCGCCCCCCTCTTTTTGGTGATCTTTGCTGTAGCAGGCTGCGGCAACGACAGCGCGTCTACGGGCACCACTACGACCGAGCGCCCGTCGTTCGACCTCGACTACTCAACAACCACAACCAGCCAACCGGAAGCCCCGGCGAGCACAGAGCCCGACGAGTCGATTGAGCGCACCCGCGCGTTCTTCATGGACTTCGATACCGCGATCCCAGGACTGGAAGATGCGATAGCCGGTTGGCAGAACGATGGCAGCGCAGCACCGATACGGGAGGCGGTAGCCGACCTCGACAGCATGTACAAGGACTATCGCGCCGACGGCGGCCGGTCGTTGTCCGGGGCGGCCAAAGTGATCGCGCTTGGCAGACGGGCCGCAGAGACTGGCGATGTCGCGGAACTCGCGCGTATCCGCGGAGACTTGGCCGACTCCCGGTTGAAGCTCACGGCTCAGGTCATGGGCCGGGACTAGAGAACGCAAAAGAGCCCCACGCCGAAGCGTGAGGCTCAAAGGGTGTTTCACGAAACCGGCGGTTCCGTTGGCAGCGGAACACAGCCATTTCGCGCATATCGGTTGCGGTATGTCAGACGCCCGCGGAGTGCCTGCACACAGGCCACGCGCCCCAACCCTGCAAGCGCTGCAACCTAACCGCGCGGTACATCTGCTCAAGCTTGCCATGCTGATGCGGCAAACCCTTCCCGCCGACCGTGCGCCACGAACCGGGCGAGAACTGCAAGCCGCCATAGAACCCGTTGCCAGAGTTCAGCGACCAACGACTCGTGGACTCGCACACAGCGATCCGCTCGAGGATCGCCCGATACGGGCCGACGACCTTCTTTTGGTGCTTAACCCAAACGCGCTTCTCGCACGCCTTAGTACGGCACCCCCGCTTCGCCACAGCATCGGCAGGGAACGACAAGACCGCCAAAGCGGCCAGAACAATCAACAAGCCGCGAATACGGCCAGTCCTCTCACTAGGTGAGCCCGAGCAGTCGGCTGGGGCCGAACACCCGCCGGGGCGGGTCATCGCCCACAGTCGGGGCGGAAGAAACGTCTAGGCGGGCTCGAGGACCAGCGTCAAACGGCCATCAGCATCGACCGCTTGCACGATCCGCCAGCGGCGAAGGTTGTTGTCTGTGTCACGCAACGTGACGACCTGCCCCACCTTCAAGGCTCACGGAACGTATGGTGGGCCTGCCGAACCCACACGGGGATCAGCAACCAAAGCTCACGGGCCTCTTCGAGCAGATCGCGGGCGGTCTCCATCGCCCATGCGCGAGCGAACCTCACGGACGCCTGCCGTAACGCAAACGCTCGTACACGCCCTGGCAGCCACCGTTAGACACAACCCACGTCACAGCCCCAGGGACCACGGCGGTGGCCGCGACAAGGATCGTGGTCAGCGACTCGCTCGCACCGAGCTGAATCGCGATCAGTGTTACGAGGCCGGTCAGCCCGCCGGCCTTCTCTGCTGGACGAGTCATCGCGTCACCCTCAAGTAGTCCTTTACGAGCGACTTGGAACGCACCTTGCGGTACACCCCGTCGCCCCCAGTCTTGGAATCAGACACAGCGCCCGACGCCCCAGTGTTGCCCTCGATCGTCTCGATCTCCTGGCCGTGGTCGTCTACGAACATGCCGACGTGATCGAACGTGAAACGCACAAGATCGCCGCGCTCAGGGTTCGATACGCGCTTGATGCCAACCAGCGGATACAGCAGCCGCACCGCGCCCCACTGCCACACCACACTCTTCGAGCCCGCACGCTTGTACACGGCAGCCATGAACCATCCGCACCACGCCTGGCCCGCCTGGCCGCCGCCCTCAGCGATCAGCTTCTCCACAACAGGCCCGCGGTTGTTGCCGCCCTGCTCCATCACCCCAATGAACTTCACGGCCTCCCGATAAGCCTTCTCACGGAGCGGCACGATTGCCTCAAGCTGAGACTTGCGCCGCAAGATCATCTCCGTCGCCTTACCGATCCGCTTGCCGTAACGGTTCGCGGCCTTCGCATCACCACGCTTCCGGGCACGGTCACGCATCCGAAAGTTCCAACGGTGAACACGCCGCCAATAGGCAAGCGAGGCTTGAAGCTGACGCTTCGACATAAAAGGCACCCCCAGGTGCGGTCTAGTACAAGAGACGCCCAGCCACGAACGGGACCGGGCGGGCGGTGTGCGACCCGTCAGGCCACACCGTGAGATCAAGAAAGCCCTGCTGCCAATCGGGGCTGACGGCGTAACCGAGCCCGCCTTCGATGCGGGCCATCGTCCCGGACTCCGCACCCATAATCGTGCGCGTCTTGCCGTCAATGTCATGCTCGGTCAAATGCACGACAGCGAGACGGTGGCAGTGCCCGATCACGCACGAATGGCGTAGCTGACGGATCGTGGCAACAGCAGACGCCCCGGCACCCGTCTTTGACAGGTAGCCGTGGCGAACGGCCAAAGTGTCGGACAGTTTGTGGCGGTAGTGCTGGTACTCCGACTGGCCGCCAACGAAGTCGATGCCAAGCTCGTCGAGCCTGAGTAGGTGCGGCAACGACAGAACCGCATGGTCTTTCTCGTCGGGCTCGTACTTCGCACGGGTCACACCGAACGCGGCGCGTAGGTTGTCGAGCACGGCGTCCCGCAAGCGGTCCTCGTGGTTTCCTGCGATCAGAGTGCACCGGGCCTGCGGTGCAGCATCCAGGTAGTCGCGCAGCACCCGGTACCCGGAGTCAATGCACTCCTGCAAAGTGGCAGCCCACCCAGGGTTAGCCCGATGCCGAGACACGGCGTCATAGTCCAAAAGGTCTCCGGCAACAACGATCTCGTCGGGCTTTGTTGCACGAAGCCACGCAACCGCGCTTTTGTGCAACTCGGGATCGACGTGCGGGCAGTGATGATCTGAGAACACCGCTACCCGGCGCGGCCTCCCGGCCTTCACCTTCCGGGGTCTAGGTCGCTTCCAACCATCGACGCGGGCAGGAAGAACAGCCGACCACCTGGGCACCACACGAACCTTCAACTGTGTGGACGGATCGTCCGGATCACCCCAACGGTTAGCGGTGATCTGAACCGGCATAACGAGCGCCGGGTCAACGCCCTGGTCGCGGAGCAGCTTGTCTACCCCCGGGTGCCCCATCCCGGCGGCCTCATGACACAACAGCTTCAAGTCGGGACGCCGGGTCATGTAGTTGTTGACCGCCGTAAGCGTCAGTTCCAACTCTTCAGCGACCGCAGGGCGAACAGCGAGCTTGCCCTGGGCGTTCCTAGCGTTCCCGTGTTTCGCGAAAGCCGCGATCCACAGCTCGTCGTCCAGATCAGACGGTTTCACGCTCAGTCTCCATCACGTTCCGCAAATCAGCGAACGCGGCAAGCACCCTGGACAAAACGGTTTCCAGAAGGGTCACGTAGTCGCCGCGGCCATCGTGCTTGGCCCTGACCATCTCCCACCGCAGATAGTTCGCGGCATCCGCCAGTTCTTCGGCGGTCTCCGTCAGCATCGAACGGGCCTTGAACATGACGGGCCCGTCCAGAGTGCGGCCCGCTGAGTAGCGGTCCAAAGCCTCGGCGGCCTCCACGGAAAGCTCGTGCTGCTCGGCAACATCAACAAGCAGCCGTCGCTCAGTGAAACGACAACGGTCCCAACTCTCCACACACACCACCCCTTTCGAGGGTGAGCAGACCCCGGCTAGCTAGTCGCAGGTCTTAGGAATCGAGGAAGCGGCAAGGGCATAAATGCTGATGCGCTGCCCCTGAAACGTGGTGAACACGTCCTTTGGGTACACGTCTGCTTGCTGCAAAAACCTCGTCGAGTACGGGGCCAGCTTCACAGCACGCAAACAAGTGATCTGGGCGTTACGGTCAGCACGCTTAGCGCGGGCGTCCGTTTCGGCCTGAAGCTGCCATACCCAGACGCCAACGATCATCGTCGCGATCCCCACAAGCACCACCGCAACACCGATCACGGTCTGAGAGTTCGCTGCCCACCATGCACGCCGATGATCACGCCACCTGCGGCAACGATCACGGAACCCCTGGGGTGGCTGCCGGTCCGTGATCCTGCGATCCGGGGTCACTGGTCCAGGCTCCTGCGGATCGCCTGCTCGGACAGAACGTGAGTGCCCGTTCCCGTCAGGTACATACCAACGAAGATCGCCACGAGCGGCGGGTCCCGGTACAGCAGCCCGGACAGGACCGCGCACGCGATCCCAATCACTTGCACCAACCGTGAGAAATACACGGCCCAAAGATCGGGCTGCCTCACGGAAACGGTGGGCTGCTTGTCGGGTTCTTGCGGGCACACTCAAGCCTCCATCGGTTAGCCCTGCGCTACCGCGATACGCGACAGCAGCACCTCAAAGTTCATGCGCGAGTTGTCCAACGTGACCTCGGCGGTATCGCTCTCAGCCGACCACCGAACCTCAGTGATCCTGCCGTTCACACCATTCGCGCCAGAAACAGGGTCCACGCGGTCAGAGAAGTGGATCAACTGGCCGGTCTCCCTCAACAACCTGGCCGCCGGAACAGGCTGCCCGGACTGGCGGCCACGCACAGCCTCCGGGCCCGTCAGCGTGCATGCGCCCTTGAACGGGCTGTTCGCATGGTTGCGGAGCCACGTATCACCGATCGCCGCAGCAAGCACCCCATCGCTCGGGAGCGTGGAATTGACCTGCAGCTCTTTGCCCCTCGAGAACCCGCGCCGGTCCACGACAGTTTTAGACGCGACGTCGATCTGTAGAGAGTCCAGGTAGATCGTTTTCGGGGACGGCGATCCGATTACGACAACCCGGAACCGCACGCCGCCGTCCCCTGCGCGTGCGGTGTAGTACAGCTCTATGGTCTCCCAGCTAGTGCCAAGGATGAAGTTAGAGATGGACACATACGGTCCGGCTGTCGGGTCGTTTAGCCCGAAAAAGCAGGTGGTGGGCGACGCCGCGGCTTTCACACGCACGCGAGCGCGGTAGGTCTTGCCTGGTACCAGATTGCCGTTTGCGTCTGTTTCGGCGTAGCCCAACAGAGTCGTGCTGACGAACTTGCCGCCCGCCGGGCCCGTGTCGTACTCGCCGCTCGTCGTAGTGCGGGTTAGTGTCCCGCCACCGCTTGACCAGTCGGTCGTGTTCGTTGCGAACGACGGGTTCGGCCAGACCAGGCTCGGATCGGAACGGAAGCCATCAGGATCAACGAACGACGACCGGCGCTCAACACGCACGGGCTGTCCTCCTGGGTCGGTGCCGGTCACAACGACCTTGTTGAACAGGTCTACGCCGGAGTTCGATGCGGCGTCCTGTACTTCAACGGCGGACCAGTCGCCGACCGTGAAGATCGGGCGGTCTGGTAGAGCACGGTAGATCGGGCGTTTCCCGGCCCCGATCTTGAACTGGTAGCCCTGCAGTCCGTTGATTGCGTTGATGACTTCGCGCGGAGTCTTGAGACCGTCTGAAGAGAACGCGGGAATAGCTGTCGCCGTCGGTTCGATACCAGAACGGTCCGAAGAGAACGAGACCGTGCCGCGGCCGACCGCATCCTCGACTACATCGGATGCGAGCAGCGTGCTGTTCGACGAACCCGAAGATAGGTAGCCGGGCGATGACACCACAGCCACGTCCCTGATCTGCAGCATGACGTCACCGTTCAAGGTGACGCCGCTAGGCACATACAGCCCGATCGTTACGAACCGGGCCTTGGTCGGGTCGGGGAAGTCGTCTTGGTAGAGATTCGGGTTCGTGCCGATCGACGCCAGCGTCGGGGAGATTGACGGGGCGTTCCCCCCACTCCCCCAGTAGTCAGAGGTCGCAGAGCCCGTAACAAAAAGGCTGCCCCCGCTGTTCGCTGCCCCGGTGATCCCTTTGACCTCGATCGCGATCGACGCTGCGGAACATCCTGGCCCGAGATCCAGCTTGACGCCCACGTTCGCACCGGCAGGTAGAACTGCGCCGCGCGGCCAACCTAGCGTCAGCATCCCGCCGGATGCCTCGACCGATCCGGCAGTCGTAAACAGCGTCAGGTTCTCGTCGGGGAATCCTCGGGCGTCCTTCCAGTCAGCGAGCCGCCTGTGAACGTAGAACCCGTCGATCAGGTCGTCGTCTAGGTGGTGTTGCCATCCCTCGCACTGCACCGACATGACCTTCTCCGCACCGTCCCTGGACGGTGCCTCGATCGTGCGGCCCTCCCACACCACAAGGCCATCCACCTCGACCTCGACAGGGGTGAACGGCAGCAGGTCCGGCCACGGCCTCGACGGGTCGCGCTTTAGGTCAAACGAGCAGGCCTTGAACCCGAACTCGTCCGCCGACGCCGAGAAGTTCTCGGGCCATACGTCGCGACCTGGGCCACAGGTCTCCCAGGTTCCGTCAAGAACCTTGAACCTGACCGTGACGTCCGGCATCAAGCACCGGCCAACAGGAAGTGACGCTCAAGGATTTCCACCTCGCCCGTGAGCGCAATCTCTTTCGCGTCACCGTCCCCGGTGTAATCCGGCACGTTCGCGGAACCGATAACAGCCAGATCAACAGCCCCGGTCGGAAGCTCAATGAGTGCCCCGCCGAGCCCTGTGTCGGCGGCTATCTCCCCACCATCGACGAGCACACCGGAGAGATCGCTACGGATCGTTTTGCTCGACGCGCCGGTACCGGCTGGCATGAATCGTGGGTATGCGTCGTCGAGCGCTTCGCCCGTTGGGGACGCGGCCCGCTGATTGGCGGGCACGAGCATCAGCCAGTCAAACCCAAACGCCGTGTCTGCTTCTGGCCCCCAGCCGATACTCACGTCTAGCGACCACTTGTCGGACACTCCATGAACGGGCAACGTCAGCGTCCCGAGCTTCGCCAGCGTGGCGTACATGCCCGCTGGGCGCGTGATCGGAGCACCAGCCTGCCCCCACTCGTTGCTGTAGATGCGGGCTCCGGTAGTTTCGGCTGCAGTAGCAGAGATCGTCGCGATCGGCGATTGCACGCCTGACGAGATCAGAAAGCGGGCCCACACTTCGATCGTCGCCGAACGTTCTGTGATACCGGCGGTGCTGATCTTGAAGCTTGCTTTGGCGGGCGCGGTCGCTGCTGACACGTCGGCGATCGTCAGGATTCCGCCGCCGTGGAAAGCCGCGTTCGATGAGGTCGTGAACTCGTCGAGACTGGTGCCGTCCTCAGCTTCGATCAGCCCAAAACACTGGCTGTACCCGGACGGCGGAGCAGGGAGCCGCTTCCACCACGCCAACAGCCCGAACGCCGGATTATTGGCCCCCGAGACCTTCGCCAGAGTGATGTTCGCTGCCGCCGGGGCAGTCCCGCCAACAGGGTCAGGAAGCTCCACAACACACGGGGCCGCGAACGAACCAAGGTCCTGCACCACACGCGCCCCACGCGCCAAGGGACCAACCGGCACCTCAAGATCGCAATACATGCCCCTGGTGCCAAAGAACTGCGCCCACTGATACGTCGGCTGCCACTTCGCAGGGCCACGAACCTCGTAATACGTCGAGAACGAAGCACCAACAGGCACCCACTCAATGAACACGTCAGGCTGATTCAGCAGGCCCTCGAACTCGGCGATCAGCGTCTCGATGTTTGAGGCCACGTCGTCAGCGGTTGGGCCTTTCACGAGCACTTTCCATGCGACGGCTGCGTTGCCGTGTGTTTCGCTGACGATCCTTGTGCCTTGATAGCGGCGGCCAGACCCTGCCTCTGACGGTTTCCGTTCGGCGGGCTTGACAGTGAAGCTGTCCTTGACGGACAGGTAGGTTTCGGCGGTTTCGAGGGCGAGTAGTTCGGTGACTTCGCCGGTTGCGGGGTTGATCGTGACGAGCCGGCGGATGTCGGCGTCGGGGTTCAACGGCTCCGGCTCAGGCTCCGGGGTGAGCGAGAACCCGGCAATGCCTAGCGCTTGTTTGCCGATCGTACCCCCCGGAGCACCGGGGCCGGGGCCGTGGCCTGTAGTAGCCATCAGCTACTCCGCGCGGATCATGAGGGAGTCGCCGCTAACACTATTCAGCGCAGCTCCGCTGAGCGCGTCGCCGATCGCAAGATACGCCCAAGGCTGCCCCCACATCGTGACCTTTGGGTTAGCCGAGCCGTCAAGCATCACCAAGTCGGCAGAGAGATCACCTGAGCGGTTGTACACGGCGGCGCACGTGAAGCGCTGACCGTTGCCTGCCATGTAGGTGCCGAGCGCGGTCGCGAAGTTTGTGCCGTCCGAGGTAATCTGCCCCGCCCCGTTCATCTGCGGCCACATCGCCTGCGCCGCCGAGCCTGACCCTGCTACATAGGTCGGGACCGTTCCGGATGGGGGGATCACCTGGCGGGTGTTCGAGGTGGCCGACCCGAGATAGGTGTAGTGCAAGATCCCCTCAGCAGTCGGCGCACCGTTGCTGAACGGGCGTTCGATGATGAACCCGAACGCATAGTTTGCGCTGTTCACATCTACGTTCGTGAAGAAGTGGAAGTAGCCCTCACCGTGGGACATGAACGAGGGCAGCGTGTCGCCCGACGTCTTGCTAGATGAGCGAAGCCCAATCACAGCCGTACCGGCCTGCCCGTTGATCGTGCCTGCACCGTTAGTGCTCGTACCAACCGTAATCTCGATAGCGGGCCGGTCTTGCGCTGCGCCGACACCGGGCCTGATACGCATATAGATCGGTAGCGACGCTTGCAGCGTGTCAGCCCAGCGCCATACCTCGTAGCCCGAGAACGAGTTTGTTGTAGGCCGGGTATGGGACGCCGGGTTTAGCTGCCCGGTGTCCGAGGTCTGCACCAGGCCAATAGCGGTGAACTGTGCGCGGATCGCGTCCCACCACGCCCTGTAATCACTGTCATTAGACAGGTACGCCTTGACAGCGTTGTTGCGGTTGTAGGCCATCAGGCATCAGCCCCTTTCGGGCAACAAAAGACCCCCGGCGGGGGCAACAACAAAACGAGAGAGAGGGCCGGGCTCAGCCGACCGAAAGGCGCGGCGAACCAACCGGCCGCTGATAACCAAACCCGGACGCCGCGATACCAGCGACCCGCTGCGCCTGCTCAGGCGAATACGGCACCACCGACGGGAAGTTCACCGTCACGTTCCGGCCAAAACCAATATCGCCGGACCCCGTGAAAGCCGACAACGCAGCAGCGTTGATGCGGTTGTTCTCAGCCTCACGATCAGCCCTTGCACGCTGCTGGTCAATCTGGGCCTGCAAGTCAGCGTTGTCATTCGAGCCGTTGCCGGTCAGCGACTGAAGGTTCGACCGGGCAGACCCAACAGCCTCAGCCAATCCCTTCACAGTCTCAGGCGACAACCCTCGAGCACCAGCCTGCCCCAACACACCCTCAAGCAACGACAACCGCGACTGCTCCGCCGCCCTGTCATCCTCGAGCCCCGACGTCAAAGCAGCAAGCGCGACATCACGCTCAATCTCAGCCAACCGGCCCCGCTCCGCATCGGTCATCCCCGTGTCGGCAAGACGCTCGGCCTCCGCAGAAGCAGCAGGCGTCTCAAGATCCAAGGTCAGGTCAGCAATCTCCTTGCCGACCGTTTGCGCCCACTCCCCCGTCGCATACTTCCCGCCCAGCTTCGCAAGGATGCCCTGCACCTTCTCAAGCAAAGCCTTCCGCGCCTTCAACGCAGAGTTGCGAGTAACCGAAGCCCTGTTGTACCCACCGGAGTCGTTACGCTTATCAGCCAAAGCCATATCCGACGCAGCCCGGTCCGCGATCTTCTCCTGCAACTCAATCTTCGCCTGAAACGCCGCGGCCTTCCGGGCCTCAGCCTGACGCTGCTTCGCATCAGCCTTCAACCTGTCCCACTTCTTCCGGGCAGCAGCAAGCTTGCTCTTAGCCTCACGCGCAGCCTTCGTCGGCTTGCCCTTGTTCTTACCATCCGTGTACTTCTCGCCCGCCGTATCCCGCAAAGCCCTATACCGGCGCTCAGCATCATCCCGAGCCTGCTCAGCACTCGAAGCCCTGCGATCAATCTCTGACAACGGCAGCCGCAGCGGCTCCAACTTGTCAGGCACATACCGCTTCGCAGCCTTCTTCGACGACTTGCCCTTCTTGCCCGTCTTGAAGCCCTGCAGTCCCAGGTCGCCAGCCAAAGCCTGCAACAGCCCCATCGAACGCCCGCGCTGCATCGGATCTTCCGGAATCACGTATGCGTCAGCCGGCAGATTCATCAGCGTTGGCCCCGACGTCACCATTGACCAGCCCCCGGCGGGCGACACAACAGCCTCGCGTGCGTGACGGCCCTCGCCAACCAACGCGGTCTCCGGCCCAACCGGGCCACGACCAGCCGCCCTCGTGCGAGGTCCGCCACGAGGACGAATCGGGACAGTCGCGCCACCCGAAATGTTGCTGAGCGCGGCGGCGATCGCCTGCACCTGCGACAAGGCGTTACCGGCAGCGTTGATAAGGATCGTTTTGCTCTGAACCGTCGCGATCGCAGACTTCGCGTCCTTCACACCATTCAACAGGTGCGCGATGTTCGCCAACAGCCGTGCCGTCTTGGGTGGAATCCCCAAAGCAATCAGCGCGTCAATCTTCTCGGTCGCGGGACGATCGTTCGCCAAGATCTTCATGACCTTCGGCTCGATCTTGGTGCCCTGAATCTCCTGCAGAGCACGCAGCGAATCGTTCAGGTTGATCTTCGGGGCCTTCGTTTCGTCCAACGAATCCCTGAAGTCATCCATGCTGTCGCGAGCGTTGTCGATCGCGTCAGCTATCCCCTTGAACTGGCCGCCGATAACCGGCAGGCCAGACATTGCCGAGAACGTCGATGACACCGCACCGAGCATCGTTGTGAACAACCCAACGATCGTTGAGATCGCATCCTTGAACGGTTGCGGCAACGCTCGAGCCAGCGCAGCGAACGGCGCGAGCACCATGCGGGCCGCTCCGCCTGCGGACTTCACCATGCCGTCCCAGAGACCACCCAGATCGCCGGCGACGAGGGCCTTGAAGCCTTCTACCAGGCCGCTAAAGACGCGGCCAAGGCCTTCTAGTGCCTGCCCGACACCCGACGCCTTCCCCAGATCTATCAAGGCGTCCACCGCGTCGCCCGCAGCCTCGGCCATATCCCCAAGGTCCGCAACGAACTGCTTGAGGCCTTCGTTTTTACTCGCGTCGTCGATCAGGCGCGTCGCCTCGTTGAGACCACCCGTGAGCCCGTCGAGCATCGGCGTTCCAAGCTGAATCGCAACATCCTGCAGTTGCGCCTTGAACTTGTCCCACGACCCACGCAGGTTGTCGGTGTTCTCCTTCGCGACCCGGGCCGCCTCACCGGTCTGCTTCAGGCCAGACGACAGCTTGTCGGTGCCCTCGCCGCCCTGCTCCATCAAAGCGGCCAACGACCGGAAACCGTCGGTGCCCGCCATCGCCTTCAGAGCAGCGGTCTGCTGCTCACGCGACAAGCCCCCCAACTTCTCCTTCAGCATGTCCGCTACGTCGCCTAGCGGCTTGATCTTCCCCGTCGAATCGGTGAAGTCAATGCCGTACTGCTTCATGACCTTCGACGCTTCCTTCGTCGGGTCAATGACCTGCAACAACGCGGCCTTTAGCGACGTGCCCGCGTCCGAGCCCTTCACACCGATCTTCGCTAGCGCCTCAAGCGCAACGACCGTTTCGTCAAACGAAAGACCCGCGATCTTCGCTGCCGAGCCGCCCTGTGTTAGAGCGAGAGCGAAGTCTGATACGTCAGCGGTCGTGTCGTTCGCCGCGACCGCCAAAGCGTCTGCGACATGAGTCGCCTGCTTGCCCTCGAGCCCAAAAAGGTTGAGCGCGTTTGCTGTGGCTTCAGCGGCAGCCGCAACGTCCATGCTGCCCGCCTGAGCCAACGCCAACGCACCAGCAAGACCACCGTCAATGATCTGCTTGGTCGTCAGGCCGCCCTTCGCGAGAGCTTCCAACGCGCTCGCAGCAGTCGTCGCACCAAGCCCGGTCTTCTTGCCAAGCTCGCGAGCCGCGTCCCCCATCTGCCGCATCTCGGTCTTGTTGGCCTTCGTGACCGCCTTTACACGGTCCATCTGCTGCTCAAACCCTGCTGCAGCAGACACCACCTCTTTCAGACCAACAGCGAGCGCAGCAACACCGACCGCGGCAGCAGTGCCAGCCGCCCCACCAAACTTCGAGACCCCCGCAGCAGCAGAGTTGCTAGCGGCACCGGCACGGTTCATTGACCTTGCGGCGGCAGTAGACGCGGCCTCGGCTTTCGCCGCAGACGCCCCGGCCTTCGATACCGCCCGGTCATACGCAAGGAACCCGGCAGGGTTCACTTTCGCGCCGAGGATCGCCTCAACGTTGCCAGCAATAAACGTCAAGACACCACCACCCTTCGGCTACCCGCCGCGGCGTTCCCGACGGCGTTGCTTCATGCGTTCCATTGACTGCTCACGACGGCCATGCGGACGTCCGCGGACACCGTCATGGCCGTCCGCCAACTGCTTGTCATGCAGACCCGCCCAGAACGACCTCTCGACCCGCTGGCGCTTCTCAACAACTTTGGAAAGCTCAACGGCTTCCCGGTACCGAAGCCGCAAAATGTCGCGGCGAAACCACCCGTACTCAGACGCAAACAGGTCTACGTATCCGGCGAGGAATCCACCAGATCCTGAATCACCGTCGTTGCCGCTTCCGTCAGCGCCCGCGTCACCGCCCCGATGAACGGGCGCACTGCTTCCCCCGCCGAACCAAACCCCGCCTCCTTAGCGAAGTGATCCAACGCGGCGGTCGTCCGGCCACGAATGTCTGCGACAGATACCGCACGAAGCTCACCGACCCGAGCGGCGATCAGGTCGTCAACCTTGTTGTCATCGAGCGCGGCAAGGAACTCGTCTGTGTCAGCTTCAACAACAACCGTGAACTGCTTGAGAGCATCCACAAGCACGGGGCCAGCCGCGAGCCCCCCGGCGCTCAACAGCTCCCTGGGGGTCGGCTTGTCCCACTCGTACAACTCGGCCTGCAACTTCACCGGGTCAAGAACGTCCTCTTTCACCACGTCGCGATAGATCGCCGCGGCCTTCACAGCCTCTTCCGCTGTCAACGGACGCTTAGTGGCATCACGCTTCTCGCCGGTGTAGACCCGCATCCTGTCCAAGAACAGACCGCGGTTCGCCTCAACGATCTCCTCGGTGAGCGCGAACAGGTGCTCGAACTTGCCAAGCACGACCGGCGGCAGCTCTCGGGCCGCCGGCTGCTTGGTCGCGGACTGCTTTCCGGCAGCCATAGGCCTAGACGTAGGCCGCCGAATCAGCGGTCTTGGCAATGACCGTGAGCTGCGCGGTCGAACCGTCCTTCAGTGCCTCACCACCGAACGTCACAGGGATCTTGCCACCCTCAGCCTTCGGGAAGATCTCGAAGTCGTCCGGGTTCGCAGACACGTTCGGTGTCTGGATCTCAAGCGACCGTGCCGCGGCACGGGTGTACTTCGTTGCCAGCTCCACATAGGACGGCGCGGTAGAAACCTTGTCGCCAGCGGACGGCGTAGCCGATCCGTAGATAATGGTCTTGATCTCCGGCAGCGTGTCCGCCGTGACAACAGCACTGATCGTGCGGTTGATGGTGCCCTTGCCGTAAATGAAACACGCAGGGGCAGCACTGTCGCCGCGATGCACGTCAAGCTTGCAGTCCACCTCAACGCTGTCACCGTCGGCCTCCGGGAACGCCGTACCGTTGATCTTGACCTCGGTCGTGACCTCGTTCCAGTTGAACGGATCAGACCCCGAATCCGCAGCGGTCGGGAGCGTACCCGCCCACTCGCCCGCCACAAGCGCCATCACACCTTCGGTGATGTGAGCAACCTTCTGATCCTGACCGCACGTCCAGTTGAACGTGTTGACCAGCGCGTCGTAAAACACCTGCTTGAACGGGCCCACGGCAGAACCGACCGACTGGTAGTAGGTCTGGTACGCGCCGTTGGTCGTGCCAACAGCCATCGTGTGCGTGTAATCCGGGTCCGAGCCCGTCACAACATCAACGCCGATGACTTGCGCCCAACCATGACCGGCGGTCTCAGGCTGCGCCTGATACGTGACGGAACCAACAGCCCCGCCAATCGAGTCAATGAACTGTGCCGCGTTCGAGAACCGCAGACCATCAACAGCCTCCTCGGACGCGACGGTCTTGGCGGTCTTGAGCCCACTATCTCCGGGCACCCGGAGACGCTTCACTGATGCGTGGTTGTACGCGGTCGCGGTGCCGAGCACCGCCTGCTTGGCACGCCAAACGCCGCCCTGGCCTGCTTCGATCGAACTAACCGACATGTGCTACTCCTCCTTGCCGGTAGTGCCGGCCTGATTGATGGCGTCCTGCGTGTTGCTGCGCTCGCTGGCGAGCGCCTTTTTGGTGGGCTTGGGAATCTCGACCGCGAACCCGGTCGCGACCATGTGAAGGTCGATCTGCTCACCGACGAACGGGTCGGTGATCTGAAACGACCGCGAGCCCGCCTCGAGCGGATCGACCCGCACCTTCTGCGGGACAAGAGTTGGCCGGCCTTTGACCATCGCCGGTCTTTGGACGGTCACGTTGAGGCCGACGAAAGGCTCGATCGCCCCGTTGTCGTCGCGCAGGCCAACGTGATCGGCCAGCGTGAAGTACCGCTCGTATGCGGCCATAGGTGAACCTCCCGGTTCGGGTAGGTGTTGCAAACCGCTCAGGCGGTCAGATCAAGAACAGGCGGGCTATGGGTAGGTCAGCCCTGAGAGCACCTTGCGGCGCACTTCATACTCGTAGGCCAAATCCCACTGGTAGCCGTCCTTATCGACAGCCGTGCGGGACGCCCCGCGAAACGGAATACAGCGCTCCACGGGGTCAATGTCGCCCATCTGGAACTGCTTGAGACCGCCCCAGGTTTCAAGCGGGGTGAACACGGCCTGAATAGACCGGATGATTAGGCGGGCCTGCGCGTTCGTAGGTGCCCGGACGTTGAACGCGACCACCGTCTTGAGCCTCGAGTGATCCTCACCCGAGGATGGTTCGCCAAGGGTGGTCAAGGTAATGGTGCCGCCCGCGTAGTCGCCGACCGGAATCGGGGCCCCGTCCTTCGGATCGTGGATGACGACAGGGTTCACGCCGTCCGCGTCCTTTGGCTCAACCGCCAAATCCTGATCCACAAGGTGCTTCAGAACGTTCAGCGCAACGTCTAGCTCGGCCACTAGAACGCTCCTCGCCACGCCGCTTCGCAAACGGCCCTGTGAAGCGCCGCATGGTTGATTAGCGCCGGGCCCATGTAAGGCTGCGCCGCCATCTTGGACGTCCCTAGCTCCTGATAAACCGCGTACTCGGATGCTTCGCCGCCGGTCGAAACCGTGGCCGTGACCTCAGACCCGGTCACCTTCACCTCGGACACATGAACTGAACCGAGCAGGGTGCCGGTATCGCGCGGTGTCGGCCTGATGTTCACCTGCCCGGACATTGCCTCTCCGGACTGTGTAACCGCAGGCACAACGGCAGCCATTCCCCGAGCGATCAAAGCCTTCGACCCAACATAGGTGACCTCGGGCATCAAACGGCCTCCAACAATCCAGAACGAATGTCCTCCGCGAGCCGCGACACACCACCAATCGTGTGCCTGCAGCGCGGATGGTACGGCGGCAACGGACCCGACGCCACAGCCTCACCCTGAAACACCGACGTGCCACCAGCAAGGTCAATCAGCTTGCCCTCATGCGGCTGGCAGATAGGGCACGCCGAGGCGTGACGGGAAACCCTTACAAGGTCGATTCCGTGAGCGGCCAGCCGGTTGACCTGACCCTCAACTACAGCGTGCCGGGTTTCGGTACGTATCGCCATGTCGGCGTAGTCTGCGAGCTTCCAACGGCGGCCCGCCCTGTCAACGAACGCGACCTGGCCGTCAGCTACAAGCCTGCGCTGCAACGCCCTCGACGCTTTCTGCGGCGATCCCTCAGCGCCCAGCAGAGCCCTCAAAGCGGTCTCGCGGGTACGTTGCCTGAACACGTCGTTCGCTGCCGTCACAACGCCTCTCCGGGCGCTCTGCAAGCGGCCCAACAGGGCGTCCTCGGCAGCTTTCACAGCCTCACGGTTCACCGCGTTGAACGCACGCTCCATAGCCGGGCTCGTGGAAGCACCCAAACGGGTCACATCCGCGGCAGCCAACACGGCACCGTCCTCAAACGCCTGGCCCACAATCGCGCGGGCATCAGGATCAGTCTCCCGACCAAGCGCGTTCATCGCCTCAACAACCGCTCTCAGTTGCCGTCGGCGCTCCTGCGCCTTCCACTCGTCGCCGAGCAGCACAGCACGCTCAATCTGACGGGCGATCTGTGCCTGCGCCAACCTGTACTGGTCGATTAGGCGGGCTGCTTGCCGGTCTGATGGGAGGTCTTGCGGGTTCAGAGCCACGCCCGGCCTCCGTTACTCGTCGTCGTCAGCGTCGTCGTCCTCGAACGCCCCCGAAGCGCCAGCCTCGGCAAGCAACGTCACGCGCCGGAACAGGCCCAAGTGGTCGGTCCAAGACATGTTGCCGGTCGTCTCGTACACCACCGTGTTCATGTCGGGCGAATCAAGCTCGAGAATCACGATGCCGCGCAGAACCTTTACGTCGTCACTTACGTGGTCAAGCGCCCGCAGCAGAATGTCGCCAAGGTGCCCTTCGTCGCTCATACGACCACCTCGGCGTCAAGCTCAAGCCGAAGGTTGTCAACGTCCAAGCCAGCCGCCCGGTGTTCCATGTGCTTCACCGTGAAACGCCTGCGAACAGGTGTAGAAGTCCGCAAATCATCAACCGTGACCTGCGAACCCTTCCACCGGGCACCAGGCGACTCGATGACCGGGACGCCCTCAAGATCAGTGATCCACAGAATGTCGCGCTGCACCTCGGTCGAAGCACGGCCAATATCCCCGGTGATGCGATCCACCAGCACCGTGCGACGCTCACGCTTCAAGTAACCGTTCGCCGCACCCGCCCAAAGAAGATCCCCAAGCTCGTCCTGGTCGCCATTCACATCGACTGACGGCGCGGCCCGAATCTCCGTCAACAAAGCGTTCCGCCACGGGCCCGCACCCAACCCGCCCGGGATCACCGGGGGCGCAACGAACTCCTGGCCCTCAACCGGGCCAATCAACGTCAACGTGCCAGCAGTCGCAACATCAAACCGGATCGTTACCTGCCCGGCGACCGTGTAATCCGGGGCGACCAGCAACGTGTCGCCGTTGCTGTCAACAACAATGCACACCGGGTTCACGCCGAACTCGTGCTCGGCCACCCACTCTGTTGCCGCCTCGAACTCGAGCGGTACTCCGTTCCAGACGGCCATCTATGGGCCTCCCACGATTGCTATCGCAACGTCCGTGTTCGTCTCGGTGTCAGAAAGGCTCCGGCCCTTCGACCCCACCGAGTACGCCGCGTCGTCAGACCAAACCGCGACCCTGGTCTGCTCCGGGATCGAGCTGTAGTCGGCGGCGACGATGATCGGGGAGATGTGCCCTTGGTCCCAGAGGTCCAGGCCCGCGACCTTGTTGCCGGTCCCAGCATCGTAGATGTCGTCGAGGAACACGGTCGCGCCCGGTGTGGCGGTCTTGGCGGTGATCCGGATGCGGGCGTAGCGGGCTGCCGTGCCACCGTTGTACGCGGACACAACGAACGGCAGCCACTCGTCAGTTGTGGTTGGTAGCAGGTAGCTGGCGTCCGGGGTGGCCGTCAGGAGTGTGCCTGGCAGGAACAGGTCGACGGTGATGTCACCGCTGCTGTACGTCCCGTTGCGGTACATGTACCCGTAGAACACGACCTGCGAGGTTGGGTTCGCGGGGACTTTCAGGATGAAGTCGCTTGTGCCGACCGTGGCGTCCTCGGGCTTGATCGCCAACGCTAGTGATCCTGCGGTGCGGGTTGTGGTGTCCGTAAGTCCGGACCCCGACGACCAGAAGCTGCCTTTCGGCGTGTACCAGCGATGCTTGGAGGACGAGCTGTCCATGTCCTGGAAAGCGATGTCAGAGCCGGGCAGCATCCCCGTGTAGCCGGAGATGAGGGTGCCGGACCCGAACGAGCAGGCCAGGAAGCGGGCCTTCGTGAACACGCCCGCCGTGCACAGGATGTCGACGACGTTGGTGTTGGTCGTCCCGAACTTGGAGTTCGTGAAGTCGTTTTCCTGGCCGCCCTCAAGCAGCACAGCCTTCTGCCGGGCCCCGTCCACGTTGATGTTGTTGAACGTGTTGCCAGACCCGTACACGCCGACCGCGTAGCCGCCGCCGTTGTTACCGGCGTTCGCACCCGACGACCACAGCCCGTCAATGGCGCAGGCCGTTGAGGACGCGGCGACCGACAGCGCCGCACAGCACGTCGTCGAGCCGGGTTCGGCGAACTGATAGATGCGCTTCAAGGTCTTGGACGCTGCCCCGGCAAGACACAAACCGGACTGCGCGGAGTAGTTCACTCCGCGAGGGTTCAGCAGCACCACGTCTTGGATCGTTTCCGGGATGCCGCCCGACAGATTTATCGACCCGCGACCGTTCGCGCTGTTGCCGTACATCACCAGGCCGTCCATCGGTGTGACGGTCGTCGTCGAGGACGGGGACACGGCTCGCCCGGACAGGCAGTTCGGGTACTGCAACCGGGTCCACGAGAAGTCCGACGCAGAACCGGATGTTCCGAAGTTGAACAGCGAGTGACCCTTCGTGCTGTCGGCGCTGGCGATGATGCTGTTGCGGGTCAGGTTGCAGACAGGTTTGCCGGTCGCATGCGTGTAGGTCAGAGCGCTCTCGGTGCCGCCGAAAGTTGAGGACCACACCACGCTCGTGGAGTTCGGGATCGAGATGACGAACCTGATCTCGTTCTTGAGGTAGTCGCCACCCCATCCGATCACAAGCTCGTCGCCAACACTGAAGCCGTGCGCCGCCGTGAACGTCGCAGGGGAAGCTGCTGTACCGAGTCCGCCGTTGTAGGTCGCAGCCACACTGACGGTCTTGCCGGTGGTGAGCACCTGTCCGCCAGCGGTAGACGCACAGGTCATTAGCGCGAAATCCCCGTCCGTGTCGCACGCGAACAGCAACTTGCTCACCGTTGACGCGCCGGGGCGCTGATCGTACAGGCCCCCGGCGGTAACGAATACGTTTCCGTACTGCGTGAGTGTGCAGTTCGCCGACTGGTCGAACTTGAACGTGCCGCCGTTACCGACCGTTGTCGCCCCGAAAATGCGGGCGCTCGACGTTGTCGGCTGCTTGCTGGACCCCGACCCCCAGCTGTTGCTGGTCCCGGTGATCGTCCACGTCTTAGTCGTCAAGCCCGAGTTGTGCCAGCCACACACAACGACATCGTCGGTCGCACCGAGCGCCGAACCCGTGTCATAGGACACCGCAAGGAACGGGACAACGGCAGCGATGTCGCGGCCCACCGCACCACTGTTCGCCGACGTGTTCCGCACATACGCCGTGTAGGCGTTCGCCGCGGTCGTCGTGAACTGATACGCCGTCGAGAACCGCAAGTAGTTGAACCCAAGCTTCAAGTCCGCACTATTGGCGATCACCGTGCGCTTAGAAGTGCCGGACTCTCGGAGGTCAACCTCAATGTTCCCCGACGAGGGGGCCACCACCAGGTACAGCAGCACACCGGTCGCGTAGTTCGTGGTGTTGGGTGCCGTGAACGGCTGCCCGGCCTGAAACGACGTGGACAGGTTCGTGTTCGTAGCGGCGACAACACCGGACCCGGCAAGCACATCCGGGGTTGATCCGGTGAACAACCTCAGCGCCATAGTGCGCCACCAGAAGATTGCGCCCGGCCAGCCCCGCCCCTTGCGCGAGAGACTTGGCTGGCCGTGCGGCTGAACCCATCGCGCCGGTACCAGACGCTCAGGAGAACCTTGTGAAGTCTAGGCATATGTCAGTCCCGCCCGACCAGTCCACGCCGTGCTGTAGCCCGAACCACCAGCAGCGAACTCGCGGAGCCCCGCAGACAACGTGCGGCGATACACCTTCCAAGCGCCGGACGGAGCCTCAACCCCCACGTACATGTAGAAACCGGTGCGCTCAACGTCCTGCTCGGAGTACACCTCTGAGCCGCCCGTAGGCGGGTCGATCCACTCGGTGTTGAAGTCCGTGCCGTCGATCTTCGCGAGCACCTGGCCCGTCGTGCCGCCTACGGCTACACCAGGGCCAGCAGCGCCCGTGGCCCCCGCTGGTCCCGTTGCACCCGTGGGACCGGTTGGCCCAGGGTCACCTTGTGGCCCTGAAGGACCGGTTGGGCCGGTGGCCCCCGTAGGACCGGGGTCGCCTTGCGGGCCGGTCGCGCCCTGCGGGCCAGTGGCACCATCAGCACCATCAGCACCAGCCGGACCAGCCGGACCGGTAGGACCAGTCGGCCCCGGATCGCCCTGCGGACCCGGCAACAACTCAACAGCAGCAACCGCCGCCTCAAGCTGACCCACCGTCGCCGCATCATCCAGCTCAACGCCATCCCCAACCTCACGGATCTGCTTGCCGCCCATGACCGCAGTACGGCCAGTACGGATCAGACCATCAGCCATCCCCGGCTAATCCTCGTCAGGATCGTTGTAAACCCACGACCACCACGGCGGACGCACACGCGAACCCGCAGGCGGCGACACCGAAGTAGTCAAACGCGCCAACCCTGACTGATTCAGCAACGTCTGCACCGGCAGGCCACCCAACAAGCCCTGCCCCGGCCCGATCGGGTCCTCAACCTCAAAGTCTGGGCCCTTCTGCCTGCGCCAGCGCTGGCCGGTCGCAACGGAAGGGTCGCGGTAAATCTGTGCGGCAAGCTTCGCAGTCGCCTTCCCCAACTTCACCCACTGCCAAGTCTCAACATCGGCCTCAACGACCTTGCGGCCCGTATCCGGGTCCACCGGCCTCGCGCCAAGCGCCTCGTCAATCAAGTCCGACGCATCATCAATCAGAACGCCAGCAGCCTCGTCAGACAACACAAGGCTCGAAACGTTCAGCAGCGACCGCACAGCATCCTCAGTTGTGTAAGCCACGCGATCACCACCCCTTCAAAAGACCGGACAGCAGGAGGCCGGGCACAAACACCCGACCCCCACTGCCCTCATGCCTAACCCGCCCTACAGCTTCGGCAGGCCGACGTACACCTGCTGAACCTGGTTGCCCTGGTCAGCAGGAAACTGCTCGCTAGACGGCTCGTACTCGTAGTACTCACCATTCAGCGATACCGGCACCCGCTCGTCCTCCACCTTGGCCGGCGCAGCCTTGGCTTCCTTGGACTTGCTGTCAGCCATTACGCGGTCCTCGTGATCTCGACCTCAACACGACCACCCGGATCAGCAAGACCCGAAGCAGAGTGCGTGGACACAAAAGCGAGAATGTCACCCTGCGCAACCACAAGATCCGCAGGAGTAGACGACAGCACAAACGCCTTCTCGTCAAACGCAACACCGTCGTTGCCCGACGTGAACGCAATCGTGCCGACCACGGTCGTGCCCGAACCCGACTGGCCCTTGTTCACAAGGGTCAGCGTCCTGGTGTTCGTGTTGTCGCCCGTGATGTTCGCCTCCGGCGTGTACGACGCGGCAGACACAACACCCGCAACGTGCGACTCGGCAACAACCTCCGAGGCGGTAGCGGCCTGTGCCGTCGCCGGGATATTGGCGTTGATCCGCTCAGTGACCGGGGCCATCGCTACGACGCATCCTTGATAGCGACAACCGCACGGTCAAGGTCATGCACACCGAAACCAAGACGGCACTCGTAACGCAGACCCGTCAGGTTCTCCTGCCAGAGGTTACGGTCCGTGGAACCGTCATTGACGGTCGCCTGGTTTGACGCATCGACCGTGACATCCTTGCGGAGACGGACGTGCAGGTTCGGCTTGTACACCAGGAACCCGAGGAACTTGGTGCCCGCCGCGCTGTCAGACCACTTCGACAGGTTCGAGCTGTAAGCAGCATCGATCCCGTACAGCGGATCGGTCACGTCGTAGATCGCGGTGGTCGTCTCAACAGCGGCGCGAGCGTCACGGAGGTGACGGCGGGTCGAGGACGCAAGCACGATACCCATCTGTGACGGGTCGTCGTAGCCGTTCTCCTCGAGCTTGCCCATCGCCTCCGACACGGCAAGCCTCAGCTTGTCGCCCGTAGCACCAACCTCAACGGTCTGCGAGGTCGAACGCAGCATCGAATCGAAGTTCGTGCTGATGTTCGAGCCATCCGACTTACCGATGATGTTCTCGTCGATCACATCAGAGATCGCCTTACGAACATTGGTGTCCACAAGAACATCCAGGTCGCCGTTCTGCACGTCTTCGCGCTGCTCGTCGGTGAACAGAACGATCGTGGCGATCTTCTTGACGTTGATCTCGAACGTGCCAAGCTCAGCGCCGGTGACAGGCTTAGGTGCGCCTTCTCCGACGAACGATGCGGTCGGCTGACCGTTCCAAATCGTGTGCTTGACGCGCTTCGAGCTAGTGGCGCGACGGTCGCCCGCGAGGGTGATCGCACCGTTCTCGTTCAGCAGTCCCTTCGTCAGGATCTCTGCCTGCTCGTCAGGGATGAGGTAGCCACCGGACGCGCCGGAGCCTTCCGCAAACGGGATTTGATTAGGCATCTGGGCCTATCTCCTTATGGTTAGAGGCCCAGCGACACTGGGCGGGGTTACTGGCGGCGAGCGGTCCCGGCGAACACCTGGCTGATGAAGGCGTTGTGGTCCTTCATCGGGTCGGCGCTCGAACCACTGCCGTTATCTGACCCTCGGTCCACACCGGTACGGCGCGGCTCGGCGATCAGATACGGCTTGTCCTTCTTCAGCCGCTTCAGTGCGGCCTCGACAAGCTTGGGGTCTGCCTGATCCTCAACAGTGAGGAACCTGTGCGCGTCCTGCGGGTCACGGAAGTCCAGCGCACTCGCTGCCTCCGTCACAACCCTCTGACGCTCATATGTGGCGAGAGCTTCCCGAGCCTCCTGCGCGTCCTTCAGCGCGGCGGCTAGGTCGGTCTCGTGCTGTTCGGCCAGCGACTTCCAATCGCCGTCCTCTTTCTTCTGCCGTTCGGCAGCAGCCTTAGCGGCCTTCTCGGCCTCTTTGGCTTTCTTTGCGGTGTCGGCGCGTTCGCGCTTCAACCTGTTCAGCTCATTGACCTGAGCTTCATGCTCGGCCTTCGTGAGCGTCACCGTTTCCTCCGTGGACGTTTCGTCCTCGACGGTTTCGGTGGTGGTTTCCTCGGTCGTGTCCTCGGACATGAACGATTCCTCCCTATGTGGGCCAGCGGTGATCTACCCCGGTGGGGTCAGCCCCTACGGCTGCGCCTAGCTGGTCTCAGCGAACAACCGGCACGTCGGTGCCGGCGCTTCCAACCACGGGCTCAACGCCCACGGTCAGGTCTTGGTCCGCACGGATGCGGGCAAGTTCTTCAAGCACCCTGGCCTCGTCCCAATCGGGGTGCATGTCCTCAATCGCGGTCTGCCGGGACTCAACCTCAGCGCCCAACAGGGCTGCGTGGCGGGTTGCTTCCTCGGTCTGGTCCTCCGGGAGCGCACCCTGCCGCTCAACCGACGGGGCTGTGAGCGAATCGGTCCATGATTGGCCTAGCCCGCCCTGCTTGACCGGGAGCGCGGCAAGCCTTTGTCCCAGCCCGAGCGCATACGGCAGAGCGTCGTCCCAATGACGGGCCTTGCCCTCCGCGGCGAGCGTGGAGGTCAGGAACCGCAGGCGAATCGACGTGCCGGACGCCGCGGTGCCATCGTTCGTGTTCGCGCCCTGCAGCCCCATGATCTGCGGCACAAGACCAACACGCGCCGCGATCGTCTGCTCAAGCTCCTGCTTGTACGAGATGAACGCCTGAGCGTCAAACGACCACTCGATCTGAGCCAAACCCTGCCCCGGCTTGTCAGGGTCACTATCGGTGTCCGTCGCAACGATGACCTCGGCCCCGGCGGGGAACGTGCCATCAGCGTTCAGGAACCGTTGCGGGACCACCACCCTGCGCTTCAGGGTCATGCGGGCGTTCTCTTGGCCGATCGTCGCGGTCTCGTTCAGCGCGAGCAGATAGTCCTCAACACCCTTGAAATCGCTCACGCCGAGCCGCGGGTTACGGCCCAGCTTGTTGAGCACCCTGCCGCACAACATCGGCAAACCATGCGCCCAACGATCAGGAAGATCAGCGGTCTCAGCCCTTGACTGCAGGTTGACGCGGATGCCGATCGACGACCGGGTGCCCTCAAACAGCACGTTCAGAACTTCGCCGTCACCGTGAACCTCAACGAGCCGCCAGACCTTCTCGTCGCGCTCGTCAATCACGAACACGAACCCGGCAGCAACAGGCTTCCGGCCACGGAACAGAGCGAGGACCTGTGCTCGGGAATGGAACCGCATGAGCGGCACATCGGCCTGGGCCGGGTCGATCAGCCACCGCCACCACACCTCGCCCTCAGCAACACAAAGATCGCTCGCGAGCTGCAGCTCAGACGGCAACCCGTTCTCGGCCACCAGTTCCGTCAGCCGGTCCTGGTCGGCTTCGTTCGCCGCGGTGAAGTCCGGGTTCTCACCGAAGATCAGGTTCGCGTAAGTTGTCGCGATCTTCTCCGGCATCGAATCGCAGAAATACCCGCGGTCGGTGCCGTCCGGTCGCTCGAACCGGGCGATGCGCCGCAACGTGTCGGTGTCACCGTCACGGAACGCACGCCACCTGCCGACCTGGGCCCAAGCGCCGGCATCAACCTTCGGCGGCCACTCGCCCTGATCTGCGGTCAAACGCTCCAAGAGCTGCTCGGCGCTCATTAGTCGTTCACCACATCGTCAAGGTGAGCACGGTGCCGCTTAGCGACAGGCTGAGCACCAGCAATCAGGGAATCTACGGCGTCGTCGTTGCCCTTCTCGAACTTCTCGTACTCGCCGTTCGCGCCCTTCTTGAACGCATACGACCTGAGCTGCCCGATCAGAATCTTGTTGTCAGGTGAAATGGCGAGCACGCGGGTCTCCTCCCCGGCAAGCGTTCGCCTCAACAGCATCCGCAGATAGGCGACGGTCAAACTCTTGTAGGTGCCGAACGCAACAGGCACCGTGTTCGGACGGCCCTTCCGCTGAAACGGATTGTGCGGCCCAAGCTGGGCTTCGGCTGTCCTTGCGAACGTGCGGTTCGACTGCTTGAACGAAGCGTCATAACGCTCCTCACCAAACCAGAAGTCGTACTGACCAACGCTGGCGAGGATCAGACGAGTGATGTCCTCAACGTCCGTTTGGTTCGCTTGGACCTCGCCGGGTGGCAGGTACAGGCCGCCGCGCTCGAGTTCCCAGACGGGTATGGCGTGGGTGCGGAAGTCGCCCCAGTCCACCCCGCAGGCGAGCATGTCACCGACAGGCGGTGCGATTGTCCCGGCCTCGCGCTCGGCGTCGAGCTTTGCGCCGAGCTTTATCGCGGCGTCAATCGCGGACGTGTTGAACACAAGGTTCACATCCGGGGCAACAAACGCATCCTCCGGGGTTTCCGGGTACTCGGTCTTGAAGCGTTCCTCGTCGCCAAGCATGGCGAGGGTCCGCTTCTTCCAGGCGTCGTCGCGGTCCGGGCGGCACTGCCACGGAAAGAACAACCCAGCGAAGTCGTTTAGGCCGGCGTTCGCTGCGGTCCACTGCTTCGCGAACTCCGCACCATCAGCAGCACTATCGGGGCCACCATTGCCAGTGGAGATGGCTCCGACCCTGCCGCCGCCCTCAGCGGTAGGCAGGATCGCACGCCAAATCTCGCCAGCCTTCCGCTGAAACGCAAACTCGTCGAGCAATACCAGACCAGCGGTTTCCGAGCGGGCGGCGGCGGGTGTGCCAACCAGTGCCTTGATCGTTGAGGTGCCAACGTCCAGGGCGGTCACGTGGTCACGGGACTTCTTCGGCGCTTCAAGACCGGCGAGAAGGTGTGCTGAGGCAGGGTCGGCCTCGAGCCGTTCCTTCATGCGACGGATACGGTCAAGTAGTTCGGAGGCGTCGCCCTCGGTCTTGCAGAGGATCAGAACGCGGACGCCGGGTTGCACGATCGCGAGCCAAAGGGCGTAGGCGAGGTATATCCAGGAGAGCCCGAGCCGCCTGGCCTTGAGAACCACGACCAGGCCGCCGTTGTGGAGCTTGTCCACAGCCTCACGCTGAAAGCCCCACAGCTTCAGCGGGATAACCGTGCCGTCCGGCTCCTCAATCGAGAAGTGCCGCTCCATTGCGACACAGGGATCTGCGAAGCACTCGCGGCGGTCTAATTCTTGAAGGGCAGCAACCTGCTCAAGCAGCGTTGGCACGACGCTCGACAAGCCCCGCCGCTAGATCCTGCAACTCAGCCTTCGACTTAGCCGACAAGTCCTGAGCAACCGAACCCGAGTGACGGATCTCCTGCCGGTCGCCATACACCGCCGGACGATGCGACTTCAACAGAAAGATCGCCGCCGTCGTGTCCTTGTCCTTCGCACGCTGAATCAACGCGGACTCAACGTCATCGAGCGCCCGGTTGATTGCCTCGTGCCAAGCGACAGCAAATGCTTCGTCGGCTTGGCGGGCTTTGTAGGCGGTGCCTCGGTCGATGCCGGCGTGTTTGGCGGCGGCTGTGACGTCGGGGCAGGCTTCGAGGGCTTCGATGAACGAGGGCTTCCAGTCGCCTTTGCGTTTGGGCTTTTTAGGTGTGGCGTTCGTGTCGGCCATGTGGACCTCCCCAGGGTCTAAGTGTTCGCCCCGGCTTAGGTAGCGGCAGGGCCACGACCGCGCTGTTGCTGTTGCGCGTGTGTTCGCGGTCGAAGTTCAGCGCCTCGGCGTTTCAGCCACAGGCGCAAGGTTCCATCACAACCGCCCTGATGGGGCCGGGAACCTAAAGTCTTGTCAGGCCGCGGTCTGCCACGGCTGCCTGATCTCCCGCACACTGGCAGCAACCATGCCCGACGGGGTGAACGCAACGCACCCCTCGGGGCGAACCGGGAGCCCGTCCTGATCGACGCCCTTGCTGCCGTCGATGTTGTGGCACACCGCCCTGTCTCCCTCACACACCGGGCAGCCTGCTCGCAGCTCTGTGAGAGCTTTGAGCTGTGCCTGCATTTCCTGGTGTGTGAGGACACGGTGCACGGTGGGCCTCCAAAGGTGTGCGGCGGTGTTCGACGCCCTACAGCACGCCGGGTCCGGGGGAAACGCCTGGGGTTGCGTTGCGTCGGGACATGCAAAAGGCCCACTGGTTAGGCGGGCCTTTCTGATTGGTTGCGGCGGGCGCTCCGCTGAACGAGGGCGCACTACTGCCTGCAACTGGACACCATTATAGGGGGTGCTCGGACAGAACCTCGCGTTCCGTCACCCAGACCTCCGTGGAGCCATCAGACTTTTCTACTGCGTGAATCTCGTACCTCTCGCTCCACGACTCGCCGCACACCTTGCAGGCGTCGTCGTCACTCCACAGATGGCCCGAAGTCTCGCAGTCGTAGCCGTCGATCATGCCGCCTCGTTTCGTCGGTCGCCCAACACGATCCTAGACACCTGCTCCTTATGCAAACCAACCACCTGAGCAATCTCATACCTCGACCGGCCCAAACCATGAAGCCGGATCGCCTCAGCCCGCTTCTCCTCCGGCGACAGGTTCGACGGACGCTTCCCGTCCGACACGTTCAGCCCTTCCAGCTTCCGCCACTTCTTGATCGTCTGAGCCGACACCCCAGCCGTGGACATAGCCACCTGCTCAGGCGTCAGACCCGACGTGTCTTTCAGAATCCGCTTGCGACGCTGATCGTCGGTCTCGCCCTCCACCACCTTCGTGCGCTTCTTGATCGACGCGACCTCAGCCTCAATATCCGTGACGACCTCAAACCGCTCCCGGTCGTCCCACGCCTCCATATATCGTTTCCTATATACGACCAGCGACGTGTCGCCCGCCGGCTCAATCGTCCCAGGCTTCGAGTGCGAGGTATTCGGGGTTAGCGACGCTGCCGGAACATGACTGCACGTAGACAGGGCAACGAACGCCTTGTGCATCCGCGTGTCAAGCTCGGGTCTAGTTGGTGTCATCGGTGCTCTCCTTGATCTGGTTCCACGCGGAGCCGGGGAATACGGTGCGACGAGCAGACGACCATTGCTCGCGAGCCGCGGGTGCCATGTCGTCCCAAGCTGTGATGTTCGGGTTGCCGTTACGCCACATGGCGTAGTCCTCCGGGCTGCCCGGCTCGACGCCATCCCAAAAGGACAAAATGGTGTCGTCGGCGTCAACATTGTGTCCGGGGCTAGTCATCTGAAACGTCCTCCCGAACGTCGATGCCGTAAACCTGGCGCATAGCGTCATCTGCCAGATCTGGGTGGTCTTTGACAAGGATCTGGTACCAGGCGCGATTCACCATCTCGACGGTGAGCTTCCCCGTGCCCGTGGGCTTGGTGATGTTCTTCCAGAAATCACTGCTACCGCTCATTGGTTGTTGTCCTCAGACACACGGAGGTCTAGCTCGTACTCCGACACCAAAATGTCTGCGTACTCGCGTAACGCGGCGACGACCGCCGCAGCACGCTCCTTGTCGGTCGGCTCATCAGAGAACGTCACCCAACGCGAGGCGTGACTGTCCTTGCGTTCCTCCACCCCGGTGTCGTCGCGATCTCGCGGATGGTGCGTGACGTCGATGTAAACCTCGTAGCTCACGAGCCGTCTTCTCCTTGTTCCTCAGACACACGGGCCGACCAGAGATCGAGAGCCATGTTGATCGCCTCATCACGCGACAGAGCGCCGATGATCTGAACATCCGTCTCCGGGTACAGATCGGCCATCCACTCGTTGTCAAACCTGCCCGGGGGGATGAAGTCGATGCACCGCCGATCGTTCTCTTTCATCCACGCTGCGAGCCTGTCTACCGCGTCGCTCATGACGCCTCTCCTTGTTCCTCTACACGAACAGGCCGCGACGCCCACACAGTGCGCTGCTCGATAAACGGCGGGGCAGGAACGTAAGGTCCAACGTGCTCCTGCTCCTCTTGGGCCTCGGTCTCGGTCCGGAACCAGCCCTCGTCGTCGTCGGAATCGCCGTCCCACGTCGCCCGCCATTCGGTCCAAGACTCCGCGCCCTCAACAGCGGGAAGATCACCGCAAGCCTCGCACCGCAACTCCAACCGCACCAGGCCACCACACTTTGAGCACGCAGAGCGGAGCGCCGCCCGTTCCTCGTCGGTGACTACCGGGACCGTGCCAGAGCCGTCACAAGCGTTGCACTCGCCGCAATACTGCAACGTGCCCGTGTAGCCGGTCTGCATTAGGCCATGGCCGTCACAGTGAGAGCATGAGACAGGCGAAACGCCCGCAAGGAACTCTCGTGCCTTGTGCCTGGCGAGATGCAGATCGCCCGCATCCGGATTGTCCATTGTGGCCCGCAACAACCGCTCAACGACCTCCACCGCCTTGTCTTTCTCTGCCAGTAAAGGCTCAACAACAGCGGCCACAGCCTCAGCGACATGCCTATACGCCTCGAAGTGATCCTCGCTCGCGTTCTCCGCCCGCGCCATCGCCCGAGCGATCTCGTCTACCAGCCTGTCACGCCCCATCAGAAACCTCCCCGTACTTGAGATCCATGAGTGCCCGCTCGCGAACCAGGCGGCGGGCTTTGAGTTCGCGCCAGCAACCGTCGATGCCACCCGTCCCACAAGCGGGGCACCGGCCGTCAATCAGGTTCCTCCACGGCCATCCGGCGAACGGCGGATGCTTCTCGCACGGCGGAACGAACATCGTGAGATCAGCACCCGGCACGAAACACCTCATCCGCGTCCTCAAGCAGCCCCGCGATGACCGTTTCCGGAACACCAGAAGCCCGCGCTCGCGCTATCCGCGACTCCAACGGGCCGGCAAGGTGGTGTGTTTGCCAGCGAGCCTCTACGACCTCGTGTAGCAGCTCCGCGAGAGCATTGGCTGCCGGGACAGCAACGCTCTCGGCGTCTATATCACCGAGCCGCTTGGCCTGCCGCTCGCGTAGCTGGGGAATCACGCTCATCCTTCGTCTCCCTCCCTCGCCACCTGCTTGACCGAGCGAACCGTGCCCGAGCGGTGGCGGAAGCTCAACCCGGCGGTGTGCTTGCAACGACCCTCGACGCATGCCCTCGCAGCGCCCATGCACGCAGCCTCGTACCAGCCGCCACCACGGTGAGACACGACCGCGAGGTGAGCACTCTTACGGCCCGGATCGGGCGGCAGAACCACCAGCATCAGGCGTCTCCCTCTTTCACAGGAAACCGGGCCAAGAAGCCGGTCACGGCAGAAGCCGGTGACGGGCCGCGTGCAGCCTTCCGCATCGCTTCTACCGCGTCCTCTAGTTCCTGGGCTAGCCGCTCACGCTCAGCACGCCCCTCGGCCCGGCCTTCCTCGACGCCCAGCTCGTAGCCGAGCAGCGCCGCGAGAGAGCGCCGATCCTCGGCGGTCAAGTGAGTGTTCAACTTCTCGATGAACTTGGCGTTCGCTGCTTCTACCTCGGCTAGACGAGCCGCAAGACGATCACGCTCAAAGACAGCGCCTAGGAACGCATCTTCGATCTCGATAGCGGTTGGCGGCACGAGGTCATCCATGCGTGCGTACACGTCATCGACCGTGCTCACGACTCACCGCCTTCCTCGACAGAGGCGAGCAGAGCGTCGATGCGGGCCACGAACGCGCAGTCATCGCACACCGCCGGGTCACCGACGCCGTGCCCCTCATATGCCTGCCGCGCCTCTTTCAGAAGCCCTACCGCCGCTTCTAGCTTCGCCTGAGCCTCCGCCAACTCCAAATCCTTGGAGCGGTTTGGAGCATTTTGGAGTTGAGCCTGAGCCTCAAACGCAGCAGCGAGAAGAGGAACGGCCAGCACAACATCAGCCTTGGCGTCGTACTCCTCACGCGCCGTGTCGAAGTCGCGCATCGACTCCGCGCCGATCTCGAACACGTCCTGGTCGTACAACGCCCGAGCGACCAGATCTCTCGCCTCGTTCACTACAGGAACAGGAACCGGGGTCATGACCTAGCCTCACTCTCAGATTCGGGAGTCTTGGACTCCAACTCGGCAACCAGACGACGAGCCCGCAACACCCGCGCCTGTGTCTTGCCGTCATGCACCAGCCAAAAACAGACCGGGCACTGGCCGCGCACAAGATCCTCGTTCGACCACGCCGCATAGTCCGGGTGGGATTCACAAGGCGGGAAACCGCGCGTCCTCATCAGTACCCCGTTCCCTTCACCGGGGCGCTCACGGTCGTCTCCTCGCCTTCTCGCCGCACCGCTGACACCGCCAATACGTCTTCCACTGACCGTCCATCACCAGCAGCCAGTCGTGACGGCACGGGCCGATCACCGGGGCGCTCACGAACCCACCGCCTCGGGAAAGAACACCTTGCCGCCCGACTCCTTGAGCAGCTCCACGAACTCCGGTACTGACACCCCAGCAGGCACCTCGTTCACCAAGTCGCCGCTCCGCCAATCGAACTCGGCAAGCCACGGAGCCGCACCCTCGTTGATCTCCTGCACCGACAACACGCCCCACTTGTTCTCGGCCTGTCCGAACTGCACACCGACCAGCTCAAGGTTGCCGGGGTCGAACATCACCCGATACCAATCGCCGCCACGGTCGAAATACGGCAGCCCCGCGTTGCAATCGTGGGGAGCGTCGTTCCAATCATCACCCCACGCTGTTGCGGGGTCGGTGCAGAACCAGGCGTTCCGCTCGTCAATGAACGTCAGCCGCCCCTTCTCTGTTTCGGGCATCAGCCCACCGCCTTCCGCTTCGACTTGCTTCGGACGACGGCAGCCGCCCGTTCTTCTTCCTCTTGATCCCTCACCTGTCGCATCCACGACTGCACAAGCCCAGGGCCAATCCCGTCGTCAAAGACCTGGACAACAGTCATCTCGCAGGCCCAGCAAACGACCATTCCCGACTCGTCACCGGGCAGCCGCGCGTAACAGGCGCAGACCTCGCTCAACGGCACCTCGTCACCCATTTCGTTCTTCTTCCTCTTTGAGAACACGACGACCCGCAGCAGTCAGAGACGTGCCCCACGGCTTCACGTCAAGCAGCCCGAGCTGAGCAAGCGACCGCACCGTCTCCATGCTCGGACGACGACGCGCAAAGAACCTCAGGGCTCGGGTTTGAGCAGCAGACAACCGGGTCACGCCGCCACCCGACCTTCAAGCTCGGTTTCGTAGGCAACGATCCGCCGGCCAATCCACTCAGCAATCTGAGGAACCAAAGCGTTCCCCAGAGCGCTCAGTCGAGCCAGTCGATTGGGAACCCCATGAGCCACGCGACCCACTGGGGGTTCAACGGCCCACCACTCGGAGCCACCTGCTTGTGCAACTCGCCCCCCGACCCGCCATGGGAGAAGGGAGCCGCCGTCGGCGTCTTGAACTTCTCCACCCACGCCACTTGATCCGATAGCTCGTTCGACCGCTCCGGATCGTTCCACCTGTCCGGATCGCCTAGCGCTGCGCTCGGGCGGCGGCCCAACCAAGCTGTAGGAGTCGCCCACACCTGTGTCCCGTCCGGCTGCCGAAAGTCGTTGCGGGCCAACACCGCCAGTGACGTGATCGTGTTCCTCGGCCCGCCCTTCATCCTGGCCTTCATCGCCATATGAGCCTCGGGAGACTTCCCGTCGTCCTTCGCCACAGGGGTAGGCCACAATCCAGAGGCGGTCCCTCTGGTGAGGGGCGCCAACGGCAGAAGCCGGTATGCAGT